>JGI24694J35173_10000901_pt1 | contig 28005 bp, 28 predicted proteins | sample TergutCo191P1_FD_35173 | JGI IMG/M metagenome (IMG submission 35173) | reverse complement strand
TAAACATTCGTTTGCTTTGCCGTCTTCTGGCGGGGCTGCAATACGGATGCAAAGGCGTTTTCCTTTATATCCGGTTATCTCGTTTTTTGACGCGCCGGGAGTTATTTTTAGATCGATATTGATCGATTCCATTTGCTGTTAATACTAGACAAAAAAACGTGAATTAGCTACACTCTTCCTACGGTATGTCTGAGCCGAAAATATCAAACTAATCAGACCTCGTACCAATAACGGGAAACCACAGGAGGAACTAAATGAGCGCAACAATCAGGCTCAAAAAATTTGGAACAAAGAAGCGTCCTTATTACCGCATTGTAGTCATGGACAAGCAGTCTCCCCGCGACGGAAAAACCATCGAAGAGCTGGGTTATTATCATCCAATCGAAGCGGAAGACAAGCAAATTGTTTTTGATGAAACAAAAGCCAGGGCATGGCTCGCGAAAGGCGCTATAGTGAGCGACACGGTTCGCAGAATTTTTAACAAGAAAAATGTTACTGTAAAATAGGCTGCACCAATGGAAAAAGATTTAATTGAATATCTTGCAAAGTCGCTTGTAGACGATCCGGCGCAGGTGCAGGTAAATTTAGTGGAAGGCGAAAAATCAACCATTCTGGAACTGCGCGTAGCGGAAGGCGATATCGGAAAAGTTATCGGAAAACACGGACGCATTGCAAAAGCAATCAGGACGGTTCTTCAGGCGGCAAGCGCCAGAAGCGGCAAACATACAGTACTGGAAATATTGGACTAATTTGGCGCTTAGGTTAAAACTGAAGCCAGACTGTCTGGTCTCAAACACTGAATAAAAAGCGATGAAAAGTAAATTCATTGCCGGCATTATCGGCTCTCCCTTTGGAGTTAAAGGTTTTGTAAAAGTCCGCCCTTTATCCGGTGAAATCGATCATCTGCTGAAATTGAAATCTGTAATTTTAAAAAAAGACGAAAAAGAGAGGACTCTTCAAATTGAAGAGAGCGCTCCTTCGCCGCCTTTTTTATTAATTCATTTTGAAGGAATCGATAGTCCGGAAACGGCAAAAACCTTAAACGGAGCGCAGTTAATAATCAGCCGGGAGCAGGCGGCGCCGCTTGGAGAAGGTGAGTTTTACATTGAGGATTTGAAGGAGCTGCCGGTTTTATCCGAAAATGGCGAAGTTATCGGTCATGTTACCGATATTATCGAAGGCGGCGGCGGAGAGCTGGCAGAAATAAAGTTAACTGTCAGCGGTGACAAACATCTTATTCCTTTCCGAAAAGAGTTTTTTTCTGAAATAAACCCCGAAAAAGGCAGGTTAGTGCTTCAGGATTTTTCAATAAACCTTTTATACGAAAACAATAAATTCAGCGCAGAGACTTAAATTCATGAAATACACGGTTTTATCGCTATTCCCGGAAATCATAGACGCTTTTTTCGCCAGTTCAATCATGGCGAAGGCAATTAAACGGGGAATCATCGAGTATCAGTCAATTAATATCCGCGATTTTGCCGCAGATAAGCATAAAACCTGCGATGACGCTCCTTATGGAGGAGGCGCGGGAATGTTAATGCTCGCGGAACCGTTAGCAAGAGCGCTGGATTCTGTCAATGCCGGGGAAAAAAAGGTCATTTATCTGTCTCCTTCAGGCAAGCCTTTCAATCAGTCTTTGGCAAAAGAACTTGCAAAGGAGCGGGAATTGGTTTTTATCTGCGGACGTTATGAAGGTATCGATCAGCGGATTATCGACCTTTATGTTGATGAAGAAATCTCCGTGGGGGATTATGTTTTATCGTCCGGGGAGGTTGCCGCGCTGGCGGTTATTGACGCTACTTACCGGCTTGTTGACAATGTTATCTGCGCCCAGTCACTTGACGAAGAAAGTTTTTCCGGCGAACTTTTGGAGTATCCCCAGTTTACACGACCTGAAGTTTTTGATACAATAAAAGTCCCTGAAGTTCTGTTGTCCGGACATCATGAGAAAATACGTCTTTGGAGGCTGGAAAAAAGGGTTGAAAAAACCCTGAGGCAAAGACCGGACTTGATACAACGGGGCAGGGAACTTGGAATTTTTAACAGCGAAATTATCGGCATTATTGACCGACTGACCGCTCCCGAGCAGTCAGGCAGATATATACAAGGAGAGAAAGATGAACGAAATTCAGGCAATTGAAGCCGCACAAATGAAACCCGAAGTCGACCAGTTTAAAGTCGGTGATACCGTTAAGGTTCATTTCAAGATAGTAGAAGGCAAGACCGAACGCGTACAAATTTACGAAGGTCTTGTTATTGCCATGAAAAATTCCAAAGTTGGAAAAACATTCACTGTAAGGAAAATTTCCTACGGTGTAGGCGTAGAGAGGGTATTTCCGATTCATTCACCTCGCATCGTCAAAGTCGAAGTAGTCCGCCCGGGCAAAGTAAGGCGCGCAAAACTTTATTATATTCGCGAAAAAATCGGTAAAGGCGCCAAAATCAAGGAACTTATTATCAAGAAGAAACCCAAGGGCGCGCAGGTTCCTGTAGCAAATCCCGTTGCCGCTTCTGACTCTGAATAGAATCAAGTATCGCCTGTTAACTGCTATTAACCTCTATCCTTTTTTATGCCGATGATCAAATGGGGAACCCTCCAAGGATTTTAGGATGAATGAAATATTTACAAAGGATTTGAAACCGGGACAGGTATTCTCTTCGCCTGTTTATTCGGAAGGCAGTTATTTACTTGTCGCTGCCAATGTTCCTTTGCGGCAAAAAGATATTAATGTTTTGATAACCTGTAAAATAAAATCTGTCAGAACTGACGGGATACTGATTGATCCCGAATCTGAACCTGCGCCTTTGGAAGAAGTAGACGATATAACAAAATTACTGGATGCCCGAATTGCGGAAGCTATGGCGGAAATAGAAGAGATCGACAAGATCGAAGACGCTGAACCAATTCCGGATGATCCTATAACAGAAACTAAAGCTGAATATGAAGTGCCGTCAAACAAAGGAACCATCAAATTTTCAATCAGTGATGTTCGGCATAATTCCAGTCCGTACCGTGCGTATAAAAATCTAATCGAAAAGTTAAACAAGCTGTTTGCTAACTTAAAATCCGGAGTTGATGTAGAAATGCGCATGATTGACAATATCAGCGTCCAGCTTATTCAGGATGTAAGAGACAGCACAGACAGTTTTATCGGATTTATTCTTGGCGGTGAAGTAACCGGCAATGAACTTGCAAAAAGCTCCGTAAATACAGCAATTTTGTCAGCGTTAATGGCTCAGGAATTTAGGCTGCCCAATCATAAAATCAATAACATTGTATCAGGAGCCCTGTTGCATGACATTGGAATGCTCAGGCTGTCCAAGGGTATTACCGAGAAAAAAGGCGGACTTTCCGAAGCAGAGCTTGAACAGATAAAAAGTCATCCTCTGCATACATCAAAAATCGTTACCAAGGAATTATTCGGACCTCACGAAGTAAATTTAATCGCTCTGCAGCATCATGAAAGATGGGACGGTCAGGGGTATCCTGACAAGCTTGTCGGTCAGGCAATTGATATAGGCGCGCGTATTGTTTCTGTAGCTGACGCGTTTGAGGCGATGGTCTCTAAAAAATCTTACCGTAATTCCATGGTTGGATATCAGGCAATTAAAAATCTGCTTGCGGATAATGCGCGCCGTTTTGATCCTTCAGTAATCATCGCATTTACAAAAATAATGGGTATATATCCTATCGGTTCTATAGTTCGTTTGAATGACAGTTCAATTGCGAGGGTTACCCGAATTCATACCACAGCTCCGCTGCGGCCGGTTGTTCAAATGCTGGCAGATAAAGGCGGCAATGCCCTTGGCGCCGGAGAGATGAAAACAGTTGATCTTTTGGCAGAGAAAAAACTCTTTATAAAAGGAGCTATCGATCCGGCGGAGTATTCAGAAAAAAATGCATAATATTACTCTCGGCAAGAAGGGCGAAGATTTGGCTGTTGATTCGTTAAAAACAGACGGAATGGAAATAATTACGCGAAATTATCGATCTAAATACGGAGAAGTTGATATTATTGCCGTTGAAAACGAAACAATAGTATTCGTAGAGGTAAAAGCATGGTCTGTTTTCGGGCAGGAAGACCTTCAATACAGTATTGATATCAAAAAGCAGCGTAAAATCATTAAAACCGCTAAGTTTTTTCTGCTTGAAAATCGAAAATATAGTAATATGTCAATTCGGTTTGACGTTATATTCGTCAAAAATAATACCATCAACCATCTTGCGTCAGCCTTCACGGAGCGTGTATGATTATAGAACAGGCTTTGCATTCCAAGAAACTGGAATTGCTGCGGCAGCGCATAAACGATGATAATTATCTCCATGCTGCAATTCAAAGACTGGCTCTTGTAATGAGCAGGGAATTAATGGAAATTTCTTCGGAAGGTGGTCGAAATGAGCAGCAGCGGAAAAGGCGGAAATAACCGCAGAAAAGGCATACCAAATAAAACGCGTTTCTCCGGACGGAGAGACGAATCTCAAAAACAATTAAAAAAACATAATTCAATAAACGGTGCAGATAATCTGTTCTTTGATGAAAAGTACGAAAAAAACCGCACTCAGGAGCGTCCCCACTGGACAGCTCCGGCTCTGCCCGCGAATCCTATCACTACTCCCGAATGCCCCTGGTGCGGAAAACAGATTAAGGATATTACAACCGCCATTTGCGATAAAGACACCGGAAATCCTGTGCATTTTGACTGCGTGCTTGCTCGAATTTCGCAGATGGAAAACCTTGATCTAAATGACAGCGTTTGTTATATCGGCGGAGGACGTTTCGGAATAATTCACTACAACAATCCTCCCGATACAAGGGATTTTACAATAAAGAAAATTTTTGAATGGGAAAATAAAGACATTAACAGCGAATGGCGGAAACCAATAAGCGAATATTATTCGTTAACTTAGGAGCGGAACATGATTGGAATTATCGGAGCGATGGAAAATGAATTAACTCTGTTATGCGAAACCATGGGGAAGTATACTTCGGAAAAAACCGGAGCGTTTGAATTTTTTACTGGAAAAATCGAAGGCAGGGATGTTACGCTGCTTCGATGCGGTATCGGCAAGGTCAGCGCGGCTGTCGGCTGCGCGCTTCTCATTCAGCGTTTTAAACCGGAGCTTGTTATTAATACCGGCTCCGCGGGCGGAGTCGGCAGCGGCTTGAAATTCGGCGACGCGGTTATTTCCACAGGGCTTGTTTATCATGATGTTGATGTTACGGCTTTTAATTACGCTCCCGGTCAGATTCCGGGGCAGCCTCAGATTTTTACTGTTGATGAAAAATATATAAAGCTCGCCGGAGACGCTGTTGACGAACTAAAAAAAGAGAATATCCTGCCGTCTGATTTTAATTACAGCAGAGGTTTAATCGGTTCCGGCGATGTTTTTATGCACAAACCTGAACGCATAACAAATGTATGCAAGACTTTTCCCGGTATTGCCGCTTTGGAAATGGAAAGCGCCGCGATTGCTCATGCCTGCAAACTTTTTTCAGTTCCCGTTCTGGTGATAAGAGCGTTGTCTGACATTGCGGGAACCGAGTCGCCTGTAACTCATGATGAGTTTTTACCGGTAGCTTCTAAACATTCGGCGCAGATTGTTATGAGAATTGTTAGAAATATTTAGCGTTTTTTAAAAGAGAGCAGGGAGAAATAATTATGAAGCGTTCTTTTTCCATTTTTTTCCAAATTATTTTGGTGATTGCGGTACTATTTACAGTAAATTGTTATCCGAGGGCGCAGGCGCAGACTTTGCCGGCGCAGGAAGAAGTGCAGATGATTTTGGCGCAGGCTCAGATAAATAGACCTGTTGACAACACTCCGTCTGTTTATATGACCGCGCAAATTACTCCTGCGGGATTGATGGCTGTATATGAGGCTTTAGGACTTAATGCAAACGGCAGCGTCGCTGTTAAAATCAGCACGGGAGAGCCGGGGAATACGCACTTTCTTGCGCCTTCCTTAATTAAGGATTTGGTGCAGAAGGTTAACGGCACAATTGTTGAGTGCAATACCGCCTACGGCGGAAGACGCGCAAGCACTGCCGCTCATTATCAGGTTGCCCGTGATCACGGGTTTGCGGCAATTGCGCCTGTTGTTATCATGGATGAAAAATCAGATATAAGCCTTCCTGTTATTAACGGCAAACATTTAAAAGAAAATATTATAGGCGCGCGTTTTACAGAGTTTAATTTTCATATTGTTCTTTCTCATTTTAAAGGACACCAGATGGGCGGCTTCGGCGGAGCTTTAAAAAATCTGTCCATCGGCTACGCGTCAACGGCAGGTAAGGCTTGGATACATTCAGCAGGAAAGAGTAAGACAAGCATCCGCGGTGCGCAAAATGATTTTTTGGAATCAATGGCGGAAGCGGCAAAGACTATTGTTGACGCAAATAAAGGAAGAATTCTTTACATCAATGTGATGAATCACCTTTCTGTTGACTGCGACTGCAACGGCAGACCGGCTGCTCCGACAATGGCTGATATCGGAATACTCGCTTCCCTCGATCCTGTCGCGCTGGATCAAGCCTGCGTCGATCTTGTTTATGCTGCCAGTGACGGGCGCGATCTTATCAGGCGGATTGAATCAATGAATGGGCTTTTAACCATTGAACATGCCGAAAAAATCGGAATCGGAAAAAGAGAATACAAATTAATCAAATTATAATAAAAACGGTGTCATACGCAAGTTTGCCGCCAAAGAGTTATATGTGATTGAGATCATTCAGCGCGAATTAATTTATATTTGGTATTATTTCTCCATTCAGTTTGAGCAAATCGCAATGTACTGGGCTCTTGGAATGGCGCTCGGCTCTCTTGTTTCTGTTTTCGGCAAAGAAAAAATTCACGCTATGTTTGCGGCAATGCGCGAAAAAAAACTGGGTATCTTCGGCTTAATTCCGGCGGCTTTGCTGGGAATAGCCTCTCCTTTGTGCATGTACGGCACAATCCCGATTGCCGCCTCTTTCGCAGAAAAGGGAATTGATGACGACGCGAATTTCCAGTCAATGATCGCCGCATTCATGATGAGTTCGATCCTTTTAAATCCGCAGTTGTTATTCTACACCGCCGCTCTGGGGATTCCGGCGCTTGTTATACGTTTTATCCTCTGTTTTTTGTGCGGCATCGCGGCAGGTATTGCCATAAAATATTTTTTTAAAAACAAACAATTTTTTTATTTTTCTGGCTTTTACGCTCCGGCGAACTCACGCGATACCGATCCCAATCTTCTTATCCGCTATCTAAAAAATTTCGCAAGAAATTTAAAAGCCACGGCTCTCTTTTTTCTCGCCGGTGTGCTGCTTTCCGCCCTTTTTCAGCGTTATGTTCCGCAGGAAGCGTTCGCGCGTCTTTTCGGCAGCGGCAACCGCGGTTTTGGTTTATTGATGGCGGCGACAGTCGGCGTTCCGCTTTATGTCTGCGGCGGCGGAACAATTCCGCTGCTCCAGTCATGGCTTCACAGCGGACTGAGCATGGGAGGAGCCGCCGCGTTCATGATTACAGGACCTGCCGCAAAAATTACAAATTTAGGCGCATTAAAAATAGTTCTGGGATTTAAACACTTTTTGTTTTATCTGGGTTTTGCTTTAGTTTTTGCGCTGTTAAGCGGCTTGGTAATCGACTTGTTTTTTTATGTGTTTCATTAAATCTGTATAGGATAATTATCAAAATTCTTTTAATATATTTATATGGCAGGAAACAAACAAAAAATTAATTTGTATCCCATTCTTGTAATCATATTCGCGTTAACAATCGGCGCTGTTATCTTTATTGTCCAGATACAGAAAAATGATATTATCGCGGACCTTTCGCTGAACCGCGCCAAAACAGCCAATCAGAGCCTGGTCAATTATCTTGTAGAGCTAGAAGAAAGAGTAATAGTAAGAGCGGACGTTGTTGCAGGCGATGATTCTGTTTTGGCAGCCGTTAAGAACAGGGATCACGCGTCTCTTAGAAGGGAACTAAACAATTATGTGCAAGGTCTGGATTATATCAGCATCAGCGATGAGAATGGAATTGTTCTTGCAAGATCCCATAATGATTCCACAGGAGATGATATTACCAGGTTCGCAGGCATTAGAAAAGTATTGCAAACAGGCAGACCCGCGTTAACTTTGGGCGGAATAGATACACTTAACAGCCGTCTTACGATTTACGCAAGCGATCCGATATATGACGGTGATATTTTAGTTGGTTTAGTCAGCTGTTTTTATGATTTGGAAAGAAGCGAATATGTTAATTCATTTAAGGAAAGAACGGGCTGCGAAGCGACTGTTTTTCTGAAAGATGAGTGCATTAGTTCCACTCTTGTTGATGAATCCGGCGGCAGCATTGTTGGCACAAGAGCTCATGATTTTATCGTACGAACAGTTCTTGAAGAAAGAAATGAATATCTGGGTAATCTGGAATTGTACGGCAAGGTTTACGGAGTATGTTACACGCCATTAATATTCGATAATGAAGTCATCGGAATGCTGTTTGCAGGAGTAGACATTCAGCCTACAATTACAGCCCAGCGTAACATGAATATCTGGATTATTTTTGCCGGCATAATCGGTTTTATTATTTCTGTTATACTTTTTATCATTTCCAATATTGTTACGCGCAAATACGCCAAACTTGCTGAAAGGCAGCTGAATCAGCAGAAACTTATGGCTGATATCTCCAGAAGTTTTTTAGCGGACATTAATAATGATACGCTGATTACAAAAACGCTGCAAATGGTCGGCGAATTTATGAATATTTCGCAGATACTTTTTTTCAGGTTAAAAGATGACGGCGTAACACTAATCTGCCGCAATGAGTGGATAAATCCGAAACTGGGATTTAATACGCGTATCGGAAGCTGCCTGCCGCTGAGAGAACCAATTCTTTCCATTATTGAAAATCTAACAGCAGGCAGCGGCAAAGACGCATGTTTGTCCTCTGATGATCCTGTCATAAGAAAGGCAATGCTGCCTTACCGGGCAAATTTTAAAAATTATATTACTACGCCGGTTTATATAAAGGGCGAAATGATCGGAGTGATTGATTTTTCCAGGACAGAATCCGATCATGAGTGGAGCGCAAGCGAGATAAGCCTTGCGACGCTTTTTGCGAATACCATGTCCAGCGTATTTGAACGCGAAGCGATGGTGCGGCGAACCTCCATTGTGGAAAATTCTCCGATTATGATTTTTTATTCTGATGTTGAAGGAAATTTGGCTTATGCCAATCCGGCTGCCGCGACCATTACAGGTTATACAATTGCTGAGCTTTATGAAGGCGGATTCGGCCTCATTGTCGATCTGGATGATGTTTATTCCGAGATTAAATATCATAATCAACAGGCTCTTGATAAAGGCATGGTTAAACACGAGATCAATTTAAAATGTAAAGACGGACAGAAGCGCATTTTAAGTGTAACAATTTTTAGATTAGAAGATAATATGCTTGCCGCGATATGTATCGATTTAACCGAAATCCGGGAGCTTGAAGCAGCGCTGACAATAGCAAAGGAAAACGCGGAACAGGCAAGCAGCGCAAAGAGCGACTTCCTTTCCAACATGAGCCATGAAATGCGGACGCCGATGAACGCAATTATCGGCATGACAACAATTGCGAAAAGAACCGCGGATTCTGAGCGAAGAATGTACGCGCTTAATAAAGTTGAAGAATCATCAAAACATCTGCTTGGAATAATCAATGACATACTTGATATGTCAAAGATCGAAGCCAATAAACTTGAGCTTTCGGAAGTTCATATTGAATTAAGAAGCCTTTTGCAAAAAGCGGTTTCCTTTGAACGCATACACATAGACGAGAAACAGCTTAAATTAAGCATGAATGTCGAAGAAAATGTGCCGTATTTTTTTATCGGCGATGATCAGAGGTTAACACAGGTGCTTACAAACCTGCTTTCAAACGCCGCGAAATTTACGCCTGAAGACGGCGAGATCGTTATCAATGTATCTCAAGTTGGTTCTGATGACGATACCTGCGAACTTCGATTTGAAGTATCAGACAGCGGAATCGGCATTTCCCCGGAACAGCAGAAAAAAATATTCAATGTTTTTGAACAGGCGGAAAGCGGAACGACCCGCAAATTCGGAGGCACTGGGCTTGGGCTTGCAATCAGCAAACGTATTATTGAATTAATGGGCGGACAGATTTCGATTGATTCTGAACTGGGTAAAGGCTCAAAATTTATTTTCACCGTCAAATTGAACAGCGTTTCAGATGACACGCACCTGCGCCGGCTTTTTGATAACACAGAAGACGTATTTGCAAACTTGAACAATGAGTTTTCGGGAAAAAAAATGTTATTGGCGGAAGACATAGAAATTAACCGCGAAATACTCATGTCTCTTCTGGAAGGCACAGGATTGATAATTGACACCGCAGAAAACGGCAGACAAGCGCTTGATAAAGTCACGGCATCGCCGGGCAAATATGACATAATTTTCATGGATATGCAAATGCCTGAAATGGACGGTCTCGAAGCCTCGAGACACATCCGCGAATTCGAAGCTAAGCCGGAAAATATAAATAATCACAGGCAAATTCCAATAATTGCGATGACTGCTAATGTTTTTAAGGAAGATATTGATAACTGTCTTGCCGCCGGCATGAATGATCATATTGGAAAGCCGATAGAATTAAATATTGTCTTTGAGAAATTGAAGAAATTTTTACAATAAAAGTTTACAAGACGAAAAATGCGTGAAGGTTTGAACAGTGCGCCCAGCCGATGCTTATCGCGTATGCCATCGGCTGTGTTTACAATTCTTACCGCGCGTATTCAGTAATCCGCGTCTCTCGAATCATCGTTACCTTGATGCGTCCCGGATAACGTAAATCTGTTTCGATCTTTTTGGCGATTTCTTTTGCAAGTTCCCTTGTTTGATCATCGTTGATGGATTCGTTGTTAACCAGTATGCGCAATTCGCGTCCTGCCTGGATGGCGAAGGATTTATCCACGCCGTTAAAGCCGCTTGCGATATTTTCAAGGTTTTCAAGGCGCTTCATGTAATTGTCCAGAGTTTCCTTGCGCGCGCCGGGACGTGCCGCGGAAATCGCGTCTGCAATTTGCACGATGACAGCTTCGACACAGGTCGGCTCTATATCATTATGATGACTTCCGATTGCGTTAATGATACGCGGGTCTTCTCCCATTTTACGCGCCATGTCCATGCCTATTTCGGCGTGGTTCTGATCGGAATCGGATTCCGTTCCCTTTCCGATGTCGTGTAACAATGCGGCGCGTTTGGCAAGATCACGGTTGCAGCCGACTTCGGCAGCCAGCATACCGGCAATTACCGCCACTTCCCTGGAATGGTGAAGTACGTTTTGCCCGTAACTGGTGCGGAAATACAGCCTTCCGAGAGTGCGGACAGCTTCCTGTTTGAAGTTGTGAATGCCCATGTCAAAAAGGACTTTTTCGCCTTCTTCAAAAATTTTCTGGGAAATGTCCTTACTCACCTTGATGACGATTTCTTCTATACGAGCCGGATGAATCCGCCCGTCAAGTATAAGCCGTTCTAGAGCGATCTTCGCTATTTCGCGGCGGACAGGATCAAAACAAGAGATAACGACCGCTTCCGGCGTATCATCGATTATTATATCCGCGCCTGTGAGAGTTTCCAAAGTGCGGATGTTTCTGCCTTCACGGCCGATAATCCGCCCTTTCATTTCATCATTAGGCAGTGTTACAGTGGTTACCGTTACATCGCCCGTTACATCGGTTGCCAGCCGCTGAATGGTTGTTACAAGAATATCGCGGGCTCTTTTTTCCGCCGCGAGATTGGCTTCCTGCTCGATTTTGTTGATAAGCGATTGAGCGTCGTGTTTTGCTTCATTTTCAAGATCTTTTATGATCAAAGCTTTTGCTTCTTCGGTGCTTAACCCCGAAATTCGCTCAAGCTCCGCACGGTAGCGCAGTTCCTCTTTGGAAATAGCGTCCTCGCGTGATTGAAATTGTTTTTCTTTTTCGACAAATACTTGCTCTGTACGCTCAATTTGAGCGGTTTTTTTATCTATCGCTTCTTCTTTTTGCACAACACGGCGTTCGTATCGCTGCAATTCCGCCCTGCGTTCCCGGGTCTCTCTTTCTTGCTGGTTCCGTTCACGGATTACCTGTTCTTTTGCCTCAAGAAGAATCTCCTTCTTCTTTGCTTCCGCTTCTTTTATTGCATCCTGTTTTATTCGTTCTGCGAATTGCTCCGATGCCGTAAGTTGAAATCTGGCATAAAGCCATCTAATTATCCAGCCTAAGGTTAACCCGGCAAGAGGGAGGATAATAAACCATATCCATGAAGTCATAACTTCACCCCTTACCGAAGAATATTCAAATTCTTTATAAGAATAGACCAAAAGTGGAAAAATGTCAAGGAAAAGTCTTAACAAATTTATAGTAATGATGAATTTTCGTATTACATTTTAAATTCACTGCCTAAATATATCTTTCTGACTAACTCATTGTTCAAAATTGTCTCTCTGTCTCCCCTTGCGAAGATACTTCCGTCGGCAATGATGAACGCTTCATTGGTAATTTCCAATGTATCGCGGACATTGTGGTCGGTGATAAGGACGCCGATGCCTTTTTCCGCAAGACGGCGGATAATCTGCTTTATTTCAAAGACCGCGATGGGATCAATTCCGGCGAAAGGTTCGTCCAATAGCAGGAATTTAGGCTCTGTGGCAAGAGCGCGTGCAATTTCTGTACGGCGGCGCTCTCCGCCGGAGAGAGTGTATCCAAATTGTTTGCGAATTCTAACGATGCTAAACTCTTTTAACAAGCTTTCCAGTCTTAATTTTTTTTGTTCTGAATTTAGATCATACCGGCTTTCCAGGATTGCCCAGATATTCTGCTCAACTGTAAGTTTACGGAAAATTGACGCTTCCTGAGGAAGATAGGCGATCCCCATTCTCGCGCGGCGGTACATCGGCAGCATTGTGATATCGTTATCATCCATTCTTACAATACCGGCAGTCGGCTGATAAAAACCTACAATCATGTAAAAAATTGTTGTTTTTCCCGCACCGTTTGGTCCCAAAAGCCCGGCAACTTCCCCGTTTTTCATGACGAAACTGACGCCTTTAACGACCGATTTTTTTCCGAAACTTTTGTACATATTTGATACACCAAGCGTATGATTTTCGGATTCATATTCTTCTTCAAGCAGAGGACCTTCTATCGGCCATTCGGCGGCATTACTTCTTGCAGAAGATTTTTTCCAGTCAAAATCAAACTCCGGAATTTCTAGGTCTTCTTCTTCCATCGGTATCCTGTAATTAATTGATAATTGTTCCGGAAACGGAACCTTCCATAATAACGTCATCAGTGTCTAAATCCACGCGTATTTTATCTGCGCGGAATTCATCATCTTTTTTAAAGACAATCGGGAAGCCCGATAAATCGAGTATTTTTTCAATACGGCGGTAAATAGCGTGTTCGGAGCGGCAAACCATATTATCCTTAAATAATTGAACGGTAGTTTGAAATACCGCTATTTCTTTTTGATCATCATATTCGATTATCCGTCCCCTTGCCACAATTTCATTTTGCCTGTCTTCTAGAGTTGACGGACCTTCCATCCTTGCGACCTTAAGCACACGATCGTATCTTAGACTGTCAGTAAAAAATAAAATGTTTTTGTCTTCTTCATGTCCCCATACATTTCCGGCACAGGTTATAAACCGGTTATTCTCGCCCTGAATTTCAATTCGATCGGCGCGAAGCAGTAAATTATCCGATCTTACTTCGGCGTTTCCTATCAATATGGTAGTTTCTCTGCCCAGCGCTCTTGAACCGGACATCCTGTCTGCTTTGAAAGTAAAAGTATCCGCTGATATGGAGTGAATGCAAAAAAATAAAAAAATTATCAGCAATGGATATATTTTTTTTAACATATTTTACTCGTCTTCTTCGTCATGAATATAAGTGCCGCTTGCAGAACCTGTGAATTCCCATGTGCGACTGCGGGCGTTTATCTGCAAACCGGTGCCGTTGAAACTTGTTCCGTTTTGCCTGTAAATGTAGACTTCGCTTTCTTCTCCTGATGACATGGTGCGTTTTTCATCAATCCAGTCAAGTTTGGATGTCTCTATAATTATGTCTTCCGATTCAACTTCAATGTTAACGCCGTTTTCCATGAAAATATTTCCCGATTCAATTTCTACAGACGCGAATCCGGCTTTTCCTGCCACATTGGTTTCTGTTCCGCGCTCTCCGTATTGTTCAAAAGATAAATTTTCCAGTTTCATTATTCTTTGTCTTTCGTATCTTTCTGCGCGTTCCGCCTCAAAACGCGCTATCGGATCTGATGATTTTACGCGGACATATTCGACATTTAACATGACCAAATCCGGCATTTCGTTTTCCAGAGACGCTGTTTCGCCGTAATCGAAAGAGCAGCCAACAAAGAGGCAAAGCGGTAAGGCGGAAGAAATTAAAGCGCAGATTGCCCAATTACGGACGTCTCGTTTACTCATTTGTTTTTCTTGCAGGCTGCGATAAATCCTTTTATAAGAGGCGCCGCGGATGTCGGTTTGGATTTAAATTCCGGATTGAATTGAACAGCAACTCCCCAAGGGTGATTTGTTTCTGCGCGGGACGCAGAACCTGACCATTCAATGCATTCAACCAAAACGTTATCGGGAGTAAACGCTGCAAGTTTTAAGCCTGATTTTGCCATTTCATCTTTATATTGACTTGAAAATTCATAGCGGTGCCGGTGGCGTTCTGTTATGCGTTTTTCGCCGTAAGCTTCAAATATGTGAGTGCCTTCTTCGTTAAGTGTATCATTTGCGCCAAGCCTCATTTTTCCGCCTTCACTCAGGCTTATAACAGGATGTTTTGTGCCGGGATCAAATTCGGCGGAGTTCGCGTCGTCCCATTTAAGTACGTTACGCGCCCATTCAATAGCCATTATGTGCATACCAAGGCAGATGCCGAGGTACGGCTTTTTATTGATTCTTGCCCAGGACGCGGCTTTAATCATGCCGTCGATTCCAAGTTCCGCAGAGCCGCCGGGGACAAGAATGCCGTCTAAATATTTTAAAATCGCGTCAATGCTGACAGCTTTATCAAGCTCGGAGGACTCTATTTTTTCAAATTCAACTTCAATGCCGCATTCAAGACTCGCGTGGAACAGCGCTTCATAAAGCGATGTATAAGTATCATGAATATCGATATATTCGCCGACAACGCCTATGCGCACTTTTCCCTGGCGTTTAGAAAATCGATCCATTACAGAAAGCCACGGACCCATATCGGTATGACGGCTTTCCACTCCCATTTTTCTTAGGATTACCTGATCGAGTTTTTGTTCGGAAAAAATGATGGGTATTTGATAAATCGTTGTATCAATGTTAGGTGAAGTAAAAACGGCATCGATATCGACATTTGTAAATTGCGCTATTTTATCGCATGTCGGTTTATCCAGCATTACAGGAGAGCGGCAAATCAAAATATCAGGCTGAATTCCCATTTCCTGCATCGACTTCACCGAATGCTGCGTAGGTTTGGTTTTTAATTCGCCGCCTGCGACTTCTGGAATAAGCGTTAGGTGCACAGAAATGGCGTTTGATCTTCCCTGTTCGTGAATCATCTGGCGGGCGACTTCAAGATAGGGAACAGATTCGATGTCTCCGACAGTTCCGCCGATTTCTACGATGACTACATCAGTATCGGTATCTTCTTTGGCGACCGCGAGGATACGGCTTTTTATTTCATCTGTGATATGAGGAATAACCTGGACGCACTTTCCCTCATATTTTCCCTCGCGTTCCTTGCGGATTACCTCGTTGTAAACCTGTCCTGTGGTTATGGAATTTGCCTGCCTTAGTCTGCCTTTGGTGAAGCGCGCGTAATTGCCCAAATCGAGATCTGTCTGCGCGCCGTCATCTGTCACATAAACTTCGCCGTGCACATAAGGGCTCATGGAACCTGCGTTTACATTTATATAGGGGTCGCATTTAACCATTCGGACATTAAGTCCTCTGCTTTCCAGCAGCGCGCCAATGGAAGAAGCCGCAACACCTTTTCCCAAACTGGAACAAACGCCGCCTGAGACGAAAATAAACTTGTTCATGTAGTATAAGTATTGCGGATTTTTAGGGAAAATTCAAGGGTAAATAAATGGTGCCAGTTGTAACTTTATTATATAACTGCGTCTTGAGCTTTTTTGCTTCACTGGCTGGCTTTTAAGAAATCAATAAAATTTTCTTCTATTTGGTACATTATGTTTTTTTTTAATTTTTTCATTAGTCCTAATATCTGACGTGTTTGAATGATTTCATTCTTATTTTGATTTTTTAAATCTGGTACTAGTAATTGATAACATTCGATATGAAGCGCTGTTGCCAATTTTGATATTGTTTTATCGCTTAGCCATTTACGTCCTCCTTCGATGTCATTAATTGTTTGAATTGATAAGCCGGATATTTCTGCAAGTTTTTCTTGTGTATATCCTAGTTTATTACGTTGTTCCTTAAGATTTTTTGATAATATTTTACGAACTTCAACAGGTTTATCTATCATTGTTTTATATAGTAAATAGGTGATAGGTATTGACAAGTTACTAAAAATAATGTATATTTTTAGTTGCCTATAGCGGATTATATAGGGGAATACAAAATTTTAGGAGATTTTTATGACAAAAAAAGGTTTTTCATTTATTGTACTGAAGGTTATCATTACGGTCTTGGTTTTTGGAGTATTGTCTGTTGCTCCAGTAACAGCACAGACATATACAACAGGAAAGGAGTTTTATCCTGCAGTTTATGGTATGATTACAGAGCTTTATCCAAACTCCAGATGTACGGATATTGATTTTTATAATAACACATATACTTTTACGGGTATAACTGGGTACTCGCTCCCTACATTAATTTCATACGATTTAAAAATTCAGCTAATTAACGGTAAAATTGAGCTAACCTACGATAAGATTTATGAAAGAGATAGTAATACAAAACGATGGATAAGAAGAAATGGTTTTGGTTTTTATAACTGGAATAACGCTTCTAAAACCATGACTGATAAAATGATAACAATAAGCAGTAATGAAGTGCTTTATGAAAAGTATCAAAAAGCAGCAATGGGTGACATATTTTTTGTACATACAGTAATGAGAAGATTTACAGAACTTGCTTTTAAGGATTTCGTAGATAATTATGCCAAAGGTTCAATATTTAATGTTACAGGACAAGTAAATGATGTAACAGAAAATAAAAATCCAGTAAATGGTGAATCTTATAAGTACCAAGTTTCACTGAGTTTTAATACTGCAAATCAATCTGATTCATACTTAGCATCATATGCTTCAAATGTAAGATGTTATTTTTATACAAATGATGACAGGGTAATCAGATTAAGTAAAAGTACCGAGCATGCAATTAATGGTATTTTAGTAGGAGCTCGTCAATCCAGCGGTTCTCTTAGTTTAACTATTGTAGATGCAAATTAATATAAAAGATGGCTGTTCCTAAATTTTCATAGTTACCGCCAGTTTCGCGTCCTCTCCGTCAGACAACTCTCCGGGCAGGATTAACGGATGTGAAGGTAACGGCGGCAGCAGGAAACCTGCTTCCAGGAATTTTACGAAAAGCGTCTCCCATTCCTGCGGCGTAATATGCGGTTCCAGAGACCATTTTAAATAAACGCCTTGCCGCTGCCACTTGCTGTTTTTTAATGCCTTAAATACCCGGGGCAGATGCGGCTTTCCGCGCTGCGGCGCAGCGAGCAAGTCATAAATACCTCTTGCTGCCGCTGCCATCAAAACCGGAGACAATAGATCGCCTGGCGGCAGCTGCGATAACAGCTCTTCAGATTCAGAAGTTATTATGCACAACCCCAGAGGCATACCATTTACCCATGTTTGAATTCCCGGTATTACAGGAATTATTAAAGGCGATTTTTCAACTTTAAACGGCGAGTTGGGATCGATAAAAGGCCGCCAAAGCTGGAAATCGATACTGTTGTTTATCAATTCCTGCGGCGGCGCGGCGTAGAGGCGGAAAACGCGTCCTGGGAAAAGTTTTGTGAGTGCTTTGATTAAGCGGTTTTCTGTAAAGTGAGGGTACGGGGCGTAAAGCCCGCGGCTTGCCGTGTTTTTTATTTCGCGTAACAGATTAGGCGGAGTGTGCCCTAAAATTGCCGCGCCGCCGTTTAGCCACAGATCTACCAGCCGCTGTCCATTTGATAAATAAAGACGGAAACCTCTTGCGCGGAGGACTTGCGCCGGAAACTTCGCCGCATGATTTTTCAATAGGTAAAATTTATCGTTATCTGTCATGCTGTCAATCTTCTCCGGCTTTTTCATAAGCCCTGCCCTGGATTTCGCTTAAAAAGCGTTTTTCCTGCCCGTTGTCAAAACGAACGCGGACTATTGGACCGTCTTCACTGTCCTTCACATCCATAACAGCTCCGTATCCCTGGTCTTCATGAAACAACCGCTGCCCTCTGCGCCAGCCCGCGCGTGTTTCGGCTTCGGTGTCCGCCGCATTTTGCAAATCCAAAGGATTAAAGCTCCGCCTTGTGATTGGCTGCCGCGTAAAATTTGAATTCTCTCCGCGCGTTCCGGCGAGATGTGTTTTCTGATCTATGCGCAAGCTGCTTTTGTCTATTTCGCGCAGAAATAATGACGGCTGTGACTGCATTGTTCTTCCGTACATTCTCCGTTCCGCGCAGGTTGTTAAATATAGTTCGTCCATTGCGCGTGTCGCGCCGACATAAAAGAGCCTGCGCTCTTCTTCAAGTTCATCTCCCTTTTTGTCTTCTCTCGGGAAGATGCCCTGTTCAAGTCCTGTCATTATAACGCGTTTAAATTCCAATCCCTTGGTATTGTGAAAAGTGATAAGCGTTACTGTGTCTTGTAAATTATTTTGTTTATCAGCACGCTGCGCCTCTTCATTTATGGATCGATCCAGTTCGACATCTTCCAGAAATTTTAAAAGTCCTTCAAGGTTGTTTGAGTATTCGCTTGCTCCGTTTAATAATTCCTGCAAATTGTTTACTTTTGAGTTGCCGGCAATTTCATCCTGCATCTCGTGGTATCCTGCGATTCCTGAATCAATTAAAAGTTTTTCAAGACAGATTGACAGTCCGGTGCCGGATTTTAGATTGTGATGTTTTGATGACTTGCCTTTAATTTTTGTTTTTTTTGGAGCTGGGATATTATCAGATAATTCATCTTGCAGGAATGTTTTGGCATCTGTTATCACTTTGTAAAATTCATTTAGCCCTTTTTTTGCCTTTGTTGATATATCCAAATTTGATATCTTAAACGCTTCAATCAAATCGGCGTTATCTGTTATTGCCGCTTCTACTACTTTGTCTACAGTAACTCCGCCGATGCCTCTTGCGGGTTTATTTACAATACGCCGGAAAGCCACTTCGTCGCGCGGATTGACAAGGAATGAAAGGAGAGCGAGAGCGTCTTTTATTTCTTCGCGTTCGTAAAATTTTAAAGAGCCGACAACCCGGTAGGGAATGCCTCTTTTTAAAAACAGCGTTTCAAATCCCAGGGATTGCGCGTTTGTCCTGTAGAGGACAGCCCAGTCTGCCCACGAGGTTTCTTTCTTTTTTACCGAGGCTTCTATTTTATCCGCGCAAAAGGCGGCCTCCGCGTTTTGATCCGGAAGATAGGCTAGCACAGGCAGAGGACCGTTTCCTTTTTCCGCGCGCAATGTTTTTCCTAATCGTCCCTGGTTGTAATCCACTACCGAAGATGCCGCTTTTAAAATGGGAGTTGTGGAGCGGTAATTTTGTTCAAGGCGGATAATATCGGCGCCGGAAAAACGATCCGGAAATTCCAGAATATTTTTTACCTCCGCGCCGCGGAAACGATAAATGGACTGATCATCGTCGCCGACTACGCATACATAAGTTTCGCTGCCGCACAGTTCTTTTAGAAGCTGAAACTGCGCCACATTCGCATCCTGATACTCGTCAACCATAATTACCGAAAACCGCTCGCGGAAACGCCGCGCTACTTCAGGCTGGCTGCGCAGAATTTCTACAGGCTTTTTTATTAAATCTCCGAAATCGACATTGCCAATCTGCGTCATGCGCTCTTCGTATCGTCTGTAAATTTCGCGGAATTTTTTATGATGATCGATAACCGCAAGTTCAGGATCATCGGGAGTTAGAAAATAATCTTTCGCCCTGGAAATGTTATGCGCAATGAGTTTTGCTTCCGCTTTTGGAGCGTTATCCATAATTGATGAGATAAGCGAGATGACGTCATCATCATCATAAATTACAAAACCGGAGTTTAAACCCGCAAGGATGCCGTTGCGGCGCAGGAACCACGCGCCGAATGAATGAAATGTCCGCAGCATCGCGTCGCCTGCCCGTTCATCAATCTGCCTTGCGCGTTCCGCCATTTCTCTTGCCGCTTTATTTGTAAATGTCACCGCAAGAATCGAGCGCGGATCCATTCCCTTTTCCCTGATGAGCCAGGCGATTTTCGTTGTAATAACGCGCGTCTTTCCTGATCCTGCTCCGGCAAGTATCAACAGGGGTTTGCCTGTATGTAAAACAGCGCGCCGCTGTTCTTCGTTGAGAGGTTCAAGATAGGAGGAGACAGATCCGCTCATGATTTATTATTACAAATTGATATGCTTGATGCTTTTATAACCATTAATTTAAGTGCAGAATATTTACCAATGCGGCTTTCCAGTCTTCAGATTTCAATATGATGGCTTTAACGCCAAGCGCTTCAAGACGTTTATGTTCTACCGCTTCATCATTGGATGTTACTGCAACTATTGGAGTTTTCTGAGGTAAAGTCATAAGCCGTTTTAGGAACTCCTCTCCGCCCATATCTGCAAGTGAAAGACCGGTTATAACAAAAGTCGCTTTTCCGTCTGCAACCGCTTTTACCGCATCTTCACCTTTTTCGAAACTTTCACATTCCAGCCCTTTTTCCGATAGAAACGATCTCATCAATTTACGAAAAAATTCGCTGTTATCTGCATGGATTACATGTTTCATTAATGTCTCCTTTTTTTCCATTATATATCAAAATGGCAGTTCTGTATATTGAAATATAAAGGTTGTTGAAAATTGAGTTTGCAAACAACGCTGTATTTACTAGCATACCTGTAAAAGAAAATAATTAATGTTATTATATTGATATGACTTTCATGAAAAAGCCGGGTATTATTTTAAATGTTAAAATTATTATTTTTCTGCTTCTTTTGGTTGAATGTGTTTTTTTTACTTTAAGTTGTTCCAGTTCGGCTTCTGCATTACGAACAGATGATGTTTTTTCGAGATATGAGCCGGCTAAACATTTGGTGTTTATCGGGCTTGACGGCTGGGGCGGCGATTATTTGTCCAATGCAGATATGCCTGCAGTTAAAGGAATGATGACGCGTGGAGCGTCGACAGTTAAAATGAGATGTATATTGCCAAGCGTCAGTTTGCCCAATTGGACAGCTCTTTTTACCAGCGCTAAGCTAAAAGATCATAAATCCAGTCAAATTCCTTCGATTTTCAGGCTTGTTAATGATAAACAGAAATCAAGTTCCGTATTATTTTATGAATGGAGCGTTTTATTAAATTTATGCAATGATGAAAGAACAGAAAAACGTACAATCCTTTCAAACATTGAATCCGCGCAAAATATTGCAGAATATATCATAGAAAACAAACCGGTTTTTACCGCTGTGGTTTTTGACCAGCCGGATTCTACAGGTCATAGTAAACGCTGGGGTTCCTTGCCCTATTATGAAAAACTTGCGGAGATGGATGCTTTAATCGCAATCATAGAACAGGCAGTAAAAGACGCGGGGATTTATGATGATACTGTCTTCATGTTATCATCGGATCACGGCGGATTTTTTTTGTGGCATGGATATACTTTTCTTCAAAAACACCGCCGAATTCCATTTGTTATTTCCGGAAACGGAATAAAAGAAAATTATATAATATCAGGGTCAAGCAGTATTTATGATATTGCTCCCACAATGGCAGCTATTCTGGGTTTGGAGATACCGCCCGAATGGAGAGGACAGCCTGTATTGAAGATATTCAAATAAAACAATTTAATTATGGCTGTTCCAAAAATATTTTTTATAAAATCTGTATTGATGTTAAGCGGATTCACATACACATCTTTTGTTAAACGCCGCCAAGTCTGTGCGCAGCCGTTTTATTGGCGGTTATTTAAAAAATCTTATAACAATTAGTTTTCTAACAACTTCTATTTTAATTATCAAATTGCACTTCCAGATCAAATCCGTGCCGCGTTATTACTTTGCATTTTACTAATGTTCCCAATTGCAGCTTTCCTTTGCTCTCTGCGCTGCCGGTAATTACCGCCGCTCCGTCGATATCAGGTGCATGGCAATAAAGCCGTCCAAGCCAGAGATTTTCTCCGTCATCATCGGCATCGGAGGAAACTTCTTGGATTTGTTCTTCGACTAGAACATCCAGAGAAAGACCTGTAAATCGATCCATGTTTTTTTCTGTTATCGGAATTTGTTTTTCTTCAATTATTTTTTTTCGCACTGCCGCTGTTCCCGCCGGAACGCGCCCTTTCATCGAATAAGCCGCAGTACCCTCTTCCCGCGAATATGCAAAACAGCCGAGCCAGTCAAGTTTTGCTTTCTGTTGAAAATCGAGCAGCGCGGCAAAATCTTCCTCTGTTTCTCCCGGAAAGCCAAGTAAAAACGTGGAACGGATCACTGCATTGGGAAGACGGGCGCGGATTGTTTTGACAAGCTCAAGATATTTTTCACCTGTTCCATGACGGTTCATAGCGGTTAGTATTTTTGCTGAAGCATGCTGGAAAGGAATATCAAAGTAAGGCAGGAAGCGTTTATCTCTTTCAATTAAATCAAGTATTTCCAGCGGAAAATGATCCGGATGTATGTACAGCAAACGCACCCAGAAATTTCCTTCCAGCGCAGATATGGCATTTAATAAATCATATAATCCGGCATCTCTCTTTTCTGCGCCTCTGTTTTTTTGCGGAAACTCTTCTATGTTGTTTTTAAAAACGCCGGTGTCCTGTCCGATTATGCACAACTCTTTAATACCGCGTATTAAAAGAGCGCGGCATTCATCCAAAATATCGGGAATTGATCGGCAGACAAGACTGCCGCGAATCAGCGGAATGGCGCAGTAAGAGCAGTTGTTGCTGCAGCCTTCGCTGATTTTTACATAAGCCGATCCCGGCAGCGATAAAAGAGGTCTCTCACCTGCGGAAAAGGAGACAGGCGCTTTTTTTTGGTTTTCTGCGAAAAAAAAATCCGTCACTTTTGATAAATCTTCTACTCCCATAAAAGCGTCGGCTTCGGTTAGTTCACCGCGCAGTTCCTCAGCGTAACGCTGTGAGAGGCAGCCAGCTAGGAGTATTTTTTTACCGGGATAAACTTTGCGCCATTCAAGGACGGCGTTAATTGATTCTTTTTTTGCGCTTTCTATGAATCCGCAGGAGTTGACGATTATTAAATCCGCAAGCCCGGCATCCGCTGCGTTTTCCCAGCCGGCATTGTTTAAATGAGCCATCATGTTTTCGGCATCAACCTGATTTTTTACACAGCCGAAAGGATCAAGAAAATAACGCCGCGGCGATTTTATCAAGTTTAGGTTTCCATCCGCATCAGGATAAGGCGGTAGCGGTTTTCATCATCTCTTACCCAGCGGATTTCAATTACGACAACTTCTCCGGCTGAGCCGATTTCTACAGGGTATGTGCGTCCTCCGCCGATTATCTGAAACCTTGCCGCCTGAGCGTTTGATGACCAGATGCGTATTCCGTTTTGTGCCTGAATCTCAAGCGGATCGGTGCGTTGAAAATAACGCTGGTTTGTGCCCCTGCGATCCCGCTCGTTAAGAATTTCCCAGCGGAACATGCAATATCCCTGAAAGCTTGCCTGTAATGTAAAAGGATATGCGCTGACTGTTCCCGGAATAATCGTAGTGGTTACCGGATTTGCCGCCGGTGCCGATATTGCGGTATTCGGCGTAATATTTGTGCCTGTGTATACATCAGCGTCCATCAACAGGAAATGAAGCAGCGCCCCCATATCCGCTTTGTTCTTTTCAAAGTCCGCTACCGTTATGCGCAATTCAGGAATTCCGTCGTTATTTAAATCGACAGTGATGTCCTGACCCAAATCCAGGCTTCTTGTGCCTCCGGGAGTGCGGAGCGTTACAGTTTCGCCCAGATTAAATAACTCAAGCTTATATGTTTCATTATCAACTGTTATCAGAACAGTATCGTTTCTGTATAAACGCTGTTCCATTGTGTTTCTATCCATAATGTATTCAGAAGGAGTCCGGACGTCCGGCACTGATTGTACTGTATTATTCAGTCTGTAAATAATTAGTCTGTATATGCCGTAGCCGCCTGCTCCCAAAAGAATTATTATCAACAGCATGGGAAGGAGAAATTTCGGAATCCCAGGCGTGCGCCGAAGAAGCTGTTCCACCGGAACAGGCTGTTCCTGAATACGAAGAGCCCTGTAAAGAGATATTATTTTTTGAGAATCAAGATCAAGATAGGCGCTGTAATTTTTTAAAAAGCCGATGACATACGGCTCGCCTGGAAAGACGGAAAAATTTTCAGTTTCAAGAGCTTCGAGAAAACGGATGGATATATTAGTTTCGCGGCTTACTTGATCCAGACTGAGATCCTTTTCGCCGCGGGCAGTTTTTAACTTTTCTCCAAGAGATTCCATTAAGCTCTCCCTGTTTCCTATTCAGAATCTCTGAACAGGAAATTGTTGTACATATTCGCATTTGCCGGAGCATCATAAATAAACCGCGCTTCAGGAATACCGAGGTTTGTTCTGATATTTGTAAAATCAAAACGAACTTCGCCTCCCGCAATTGTAGTTCCTTCGATCCTGCGGATTAATTTTGTATCGGCATTTATGCTTAAAGTTATTTCCCTGAATCCTTCGGATACCGAACGTCTTGACAGGCGCAGTTTTACCACTCTTTCGTTCGAATTGCTGTCCAGCGGCTCCGGATTTGGACTTGTTAAAAATGACGGAACATAACGGGTTCTTAAAATTGAAAGCCCTTGAGAAGTTGCCATAACTGATCTTGTTGAATTGACTTCCTGGCTTAATACAGCCCTGAATTCGGGAAGATAAATTGTTAAAATTTCTCTGTTAAAAACAATTACCTGATCCGCAGGACGTGTAAAATCTATACGAATATAAGACGGCGTTAGATAACTTACGCTTCCGCTCATATCGGAGTTGCCGGATCTGATTGTAATGTTTGCTTCATAGTCCCTGATAGAGGCATAGTTATCTGATACCAATTCCAGATATCTTTCTGCAGTAACAATTTCCTGACTAAAAAGTAACGCAGATCCGAATATCAACATAAAAAACAGGGAAATCCCTTGCTTTATCACATTATACCTCTATAGTTTTATATTGATGTCTAAAAACTTATGGTTTTTAGCTTGGGAGTTTCGCTTTGCGAATCTCTACTAATTGTAGGATTTTTAGTAAAGTTCGTCAAGTTGACATTACATGGTGAGGGTGATAATCTGTTTTAAGCTGCCGGAAAAGGGCAGTAAGCGGATGTTTTTGTACATAATATCTTGCAGCATTTGGTCCAGTAGCTCAGGGGATAGAGCGGCCGCCTCCTAAGCGGCAGGTCGGCTGTTCGAGTCAGCCCTGGATCATTGCTAAAAACCTGCGGTTTTTAGCTTAGGAGTTTCGCTTTGCGAAACTCCAGGATTTTATTTTACAGAGAAAAAAACTGAAGTTTTTTGATATGGCTATGTCAAATGCGGCTGTCGTATAACGGCATTACCCTAGCTTCCCAAGCTCGTGACGCGGGTTCGACTCCCGTCAGCCGCTAAAAAATAAAAATATTCGGCTATTTTACTTTAATTCGATCTTTGATTATGGAATTTAATTTTCGAGTCGAAACGGAGCCGAGGACTCAAAGACACGAAAGTTTTTGATTTTTTATAATCTGATCCAAAACATTTATTACATAAATACCAATATGACGGCTGCGCACAGCCTTGGCGGCTAGGATGGCAGATATTATAACACGGGTTTGGTGACGAGTCCGCTTGTTCGTTTAGGTCACTATGCTGTATTTTTTATTGATAATTTTTATTCATTATTATTATAGCTAAGCGGATTCACTTACACATCTTTTATTGTCGTAGCCATAGACGCCGCCAAGTCTGTACACAGCTGCAATATTGGTGATTTTTTACAAAAAATTTACAAACATAGATGTAACAAAACATCTAATTAATTTGTAAACAAATTACCAATATGGCATACGCGGAAAGCATTGGCAGCGTCTGTGGCTGCAATAACAATAGTTGTGTTACCAAGTCCGCTAAGCGTCAATATTGCAAGATAAAAAAATATTTATAATGCCGTACAGCAGCCTATACGAAGTAGCGGACTCGTCACAAAACACTGTTTAAAATTCTGCCATTTAGCTGCCAAGGGTTTTCGCGTATGACATATTGGTGAATACTTTTTAATTTTTACCGGTTTTGGAACAACCTTAATTTAGCAATTTTTTCGCTTTCTTCACCAGGCTTCCTACATCAAGTCCGAAACGGTTTACCAAATAATCCTGCGTTCCAACTTCGCCGAACTCATCGTTAATGCCGATGCGCGCGAACTTGCATCCGCCGTTTACGGCACTGCAGCCTTCTTCAGCGATTATTTCTGCAACCGCGCTTCCAAGTCCGCTCATTATCTGGGCGTTCTCCGCGGTGATTACGGCGCGCACTTTGCCTGCCTGGTTTAAAACCGCGTCTTTATCAATTGGTTTTAACGTGAGAATATCAAGCACGCCTGCACTGATTCCTTCTTTGGCAAGTTCTTCACATGCTTTCAGCGACTGGTTCACCATGAGGCTTCCAAGCGCGATAAAACAAACGTCCTTTCCTTCTTTTAAAACTTTTGCCTGCCCGAACTTGAAAACTTCATTTTCTGGATATAAATCGGGAGCCGCTTTGCGCGGAATCCGCAGGTAGTGGCAGCCGTATTCTTCAGCCATCAGCCGGACAAAGGCGGCGCAAGAAACTGGGTCTGACGGCTCAATCATTGTAAGTTTTGGAATAACGCGCATCAGCGCCAATTCCTCGAACGGCATGTGCGTTCCGCCGTTAAACGCTGCTGTTACGCCGGGGTCTGTGCCTGTCAGTTTTACATTGAGTTTCGCGTAATTCGCAGAAAGAAAAAATTGATCGTATACGCGCCGCGATGAAAAACAGCCGAAGCCGGACGCGAACGGAATTTTTCCAACAGCGCTTAAACCCGCGGCGATGCCGACCATGTTCGCTTCAGCGATGCCGCAGTTAAAAAATCTTTCCGGATATGTTTTTTTAAAAACTCCGGTGTTGATGCAGTTCATTAAATCCGCTTCCAAGACGACAATATCTTTATTTTTTTCAGCTAACGACATTAGTGTATCGACATAAGCCATTCGCATTTCTTTTTCTGCCATTTTTATTACCTCTATCTTTATTAATTGTTGAGCGCGGCGATCGCTTCTTTCGCTTTTTCCATATCGAAAGCCATGCTGTGATTTTTCTCGACGCCTTCGGCGAAAGAGCAGCCTTTGCCTTTTATTGTGTGCATTACAATCATGGAAGGTTTTTCTTTTTCAGCTGATGTTTTTTCGATTGCGGCGTCAAGAGCGGCTATATCGTGGCCGTCAACTTCCTGCGTGAACCAGCCGAAACTTTCCCACTTCGCGGCGATGTTACCCATGTCAAGAACGTCTTTGGTAAAGCCGTCAAGCTGCTGTTTGTTGTAATCCGTGAACGCGATTAAATTTGGAAGCTTCTGGAAACCGGCGAAAAGAGCGCCTTCCCAAATCTGTCCTTCGTTTGATTCGCCGTCGCCGATGATTGTGTACACTGTCTGATTTTTTTTGTCGATCTTTAAGCCGAGAGCGATTCCGATGGCGGCGGAAAATCCCTGACCGAGAGAGCCAGTCGTCATGTCGATGCCAGGCGTCTTGTTGCGGTCGCAGTGGCTCGGCAGGCTTGTTCCG
>JGI24694J35173_10000845_pt1 | contig 29057 bp, 24 predicted proteins | sample TergutCo191P1_FD_35173 | JGI IMG/M metagenome (IMG submission 35173) | reverse complement strand
TTTTATATTCATTTTGCGGCATCCTTTTGAATCGAGTTAAGCAATCCGCCGGACGCGATTATATTTTTTATAAACTCAGGAAACGCCGCCGCCTGAAACGATTCAGATTTGGTTATGTTTGTTATAACCCCTGTATCAAAATTAATTTCGACTTCATCCCCTGCGTCGATTTTTTCACCAGCCTGCTCACACTCTAAAATAGGAAGCCCTATATTGATCGCGTTGCGGTAAAAAATCCGCGCGAAGGATTTTGCTATCACGCACGAAATGCCGGATTCTTTTATAACGATTGGCGCGTGTTCGCGCGAAGAGCCGCACCCAAAGTTGGAGCCTGCGACCATGATATCGCCTTTCTTCGCTTTCTTTACAAAGTCAGCGTCAATATCTTCCATACAGTGCATCGCAAGTTCTTTATGATTTGTCGTGTTTAAATACCTTGCCGGAATTATAACGTCGGTGTCTACATTGTCACCATACCGGTGAACGATTCCTTTTGCTTGCATGGTTTGCTCCTATTTATTACTTAATTATTTTTCAGGCCCTGCAATCTTTCCTGTAATCGCAGAAAACGCCGCAATCGCAGGTCCTGCCAAATAGACTTCCGATTTGACATGACCCATTCTGCCGACAAAGTTGCGGTTAGTGGTAGCGACGCAGCGCTCACCTTCAGCGAGGATGCCCATGTGTCCACCGAGGCAAGGGCCGCAGGTCGGCGTTGAGACTGCGCAGCCTGCGTCAATGAAAATGTCTATATAATTATTTTTAATGCACGCTTTGTAAATTTCCTGTGTCGCGGGAATGATGATAACGCGGACATTTTTATAAACTTTTTTTCCTTTTAAAATTTCCGCGGCGGTTTTCATATCTGAAAGCCTACCGTTTGTGCAGGAACCTATAACAACTTGATCAATCGTAATGTCTTTACATTCATCAATAGTGCGCGTGTTTTCAGGCAGATGAGGGAAAGCGACGGTTGGTTTTATCGCGCCAAGATCGATTTGAATTGTCCGCGCGTAAACCGCGTCTTCGTCGGCTTCGTAAATCTTGTATGGACGGTTTACCCTGCCCTTCATGTACTTGATTGTCTGCTCATCAACGGGAAATATTCCGTTTTTCGCACCGGCTTCGATTGCCATGTTCGCCATACAGAAGCGGTCGTCCATGCTCAAGTTTTTTATTCCGCTTCCCGTAAATTCCATCGACTGATACCTTGCACCTTCTACGCCGATCATCCCGATGATGTGAAGAATCACGTCTTTGCCGCTGACGTACTTGGAAAGTTTTCCGGTTATGTCAAACTTAATCGCTTCGGGAACTTTAAACCATGTCTGCCCGGAAGCCATGCCTGCCGCCATGTCCGTGCTGCCGACACCTGTAGAAAACGCGCCGAGTGCGCCGTAAGTGCAGGTGTGCGAGTCCGCGCCGATAACGCAGTCTCCGGCGGCAACTAATCCTTTTTCGGGAAGCAGGCTATGCTCTATGCCCATGCAACCGACATCGAAAAAGTTTTCTATGTCAAAGCGTTTCGCGAAAGTTCTGCACTGTTTGCATTGTTCCGCGGCTTTAATGTCTTTATTTGGCGTAAAATGATCCATGACCATCGCAACTTTACTTTTATCAAAAACATTTTTAAAACCGGCTTTTTCAAATTCATTAATCGCGACAGGAGATGTAATGTCGTTACCAAGAACTAAATCTAGCTTAGCCATGATAAGATCGCCGGGTTTTACAGAGGATAACCCTGCATGAGCAGCTAATATTTTTTGCGTCATTGTCATGATTTTGCACCCCACTGGCGGTTTAGCGCGCTTACAAGCGCTTTAATCGACGCAAAGATAATGTCCTCATGGGTTCCAACACCCCAAAAATTTTTGCTTTTGCTGTCCGCGATTGCGACGTATGCCGCCGCAAGCGATGTTGAATCGCTTGAAAGCGCGTGTTCAGAATATGTAACGAATGTATAATCAAATTTGTAAGGACCTGTTTTAAGCGCGTTGCTTACAGCGTCCAAGCGGCCGTTTCCGTTTGCGTGTAACGAATATTTTTGCCCGGAAATTTCCACATCGATAGAAGCGGAGAAACCATCGCTTAGGGACAATCCCTGTCCCAGGTGGCCCGGAGAAAGTTTTTTAAACACTGCGTCTGTAATATCAATTAGAGACGCGCGGTTGATGTATTCTTTTTCAAATTCACTGAAAACCGCTTCTGGAACAAGTTCTTTTTGCTGACGGTCGGAAATGTCCTTTATAAAATAGCCGACTTCTTCGCGCATTTTCGCTGGGAGCTCGTAACCGAAGTTTTTTTCCAAAATATACGCGATTCCGCCCTTGCCGGACTGACTGTTAATCCTGATAACATCAGCTTCATAATCGCGTCCAATGTCACGCGGATCGATTAAAAGATATGGGACAGTCCATTTTTTTTCCTTGTTTGTTTCACGCCATTTCATTCCTTTCGCGATTGCATCCTGATGAGAGCCGGAGAACGCGGCAAACACAAGCTGTCCGCCGTATGGTTGGCGCGGATGAACGGGTAAGTCGGTGTATTTTTCGTAATTTTTTACGACATACATCATGTTGGAAAAATCCAGATTTGGATTAACGCCGTGCGAAAATAAATTCATCGCAAGCGTTACGATATCCACATTTCCTGTGCGCTCTCCGTTGCCGAATAAAGTCCCTTCAATTCTGTCCGCTCCCGCAAGCAATCCAAGCTCAGCGTCTGCGACTGCGGTTCCCCTGTCATTGTGCGGATGCAGAGACAAGATAACATTTTCGCGGTCGTGTAGATTGCAGCTCATATATTCAACCTGACTTGCGTACACATGAGGCATCGACATCTGAACTGTCGCGGGAAGATTGATGATAACCTTGCGTTCTGCCGATGGTTTCCAAATATCAATAACTTCGTTGCAGATTTTCAGCGCAAAATCAATTTCCGTTCCGGTGAAACTTTCAGGTGAATATTCAAACCGGAATTTGGTATTTGATATTTTTGCCGCGTATTCATTGAACAGGTTTGCGCCTTCTTTCGCGACTTCGATTATTTCTTCCTGCGTCATTTTAAAAACCTGCTCGCGCTGAGCGACAGATGTGGAGTTATACAAATGCACGACAGCGTTCTTTATCCCTGCAAGAGAATCGAATGTTTTTTGGATTATGTGAGACCTCGCCTGCGTTAAAACTTGAATTGTAACATCGGAAGGGATCATGTTCTTTTCGATAAGCGTACGCAAAAAAACATATTCCGTCTCAGAAGCGGCGGGAAAACCCACTTCTATTTCTTTAAAACCAATTTCCAGAAGGAATTTAAAATATTCAATTTTTTCTTCGAGGTTCATGGGAACGATAAGCGCCTGATTCCCGTCGCGCAAGTCAACGCTGCACCAGATTGGAGCTTTATCGGCGTATTCTTTCGCCGCCCACTTCATGCTCGGTTCGGGAGGCATAAAGTAACCGATTTGGTATTTGTCTGTATTTTTCATAGCAACTCCATTATTGCACTTTTATTATTCTGATACAACGCGCCATGGCGTTAATTATTCAACTATAACATCCAATACTTCCGGTATGAATGTTGTTTGCGCAATGAGTCACTTCTAATTATCTATGTCTGCCGCACTCTTCATTCTAAACCTGTTAAAGAATGGTATTTTTATTCTATTATTTTTAAAACCCAGTCTGTCAGAATCCAGCCTGTATCACACTCGTGAATAACCTTAATACGATTATTCAATCTTAACTTCCTGAACAATCTTTCCGCCGGAATCTTTAAGAGCTAATCGTTTATTTCCATCACCGACTAAAATAAAAAGATATGATATTGTATACGAACCTTAAGGAAGCGCAGGTAATTCAAAATCAATCTCTCTGTCTATATTAAAAGCGGGGCTAACGCTTACAGCGGAATTCGTGCGGAAATACGCTCTTACTTTTATTGTTCTTTCGGCGTTGGCGGCAATTTGAACCGGATTGTATGTGGTTTTTAGTTCGGGAGCGGGTATTCCTCTGGATGATATAAAAAAAGCTCCGTAATGTCCCTGAATATCGGTTTTAGATTCAAAAGAAATTGACGCTATACTGACCGCGGCGATTGTATAAGGTATTGTTTTTGCATAAACATTTCCGCATTTGGAATTTTTTCTAAGACGTTTCCAGTGATCTTCTCCGGCAGATATATTAAATTCAAGTGGCTGTCCGAGAAGTAACCCTCTGGCAGCCATTTTTAAATAAAAAATATACAAATAAAAATAGTCGTGATAAAATCATAACATGAGTAAAAGTATCAAACAGGCGGCGGAGCGAGCCGGTATCATCCAGTGATGATGACAAAACTGTTTGTTTACGGGTACATGACAAAAGGATATTAGAAGATGAGCATTACAAGGAGCTGAGAAAACAACATTCGGTTGAAGTAGAAACAGTATTCGGACTGGACTTTACCCCAGCCGGTATACAAAGTTAAGCAACATTCTTTGAATAATATTCATTAGGTGAAAGATAGTCAAGCACCGAATGAATCCGTTCACGGCTATAATAACCTTCAACATAAAAAAATACAGCCTGCCTTACATCATCAGCAGAATATTTTCCGTTTAATTTTCCCTCCTCTGTCTTTAATGTTTTGAAAAAAGATTCAGCGCATGCATTGTCCCAGCAGTTTCCTTTACGGCTCATACTCTGCCTGACACCAGGGCAATGCTTGCGCATAAAGTCACGAAATGAAACAGCGCAATACTGAACACCGCGGTCGGAATGAAAAATTAAGTCTTTTTACGGTGTACGATTTTTTACTGCCATTTCAAACATTGTATTTCGTGCTTATCTTTTTGTTAACCATATGAGGTAAAGTTCATAACGACAGATTAAATGTTTACAATGGTTTTTTATTATCAGCCAATTACGATGCTCTTTTTGATAAGGGCTTAATTACTTTTGATGATAAAGGGCAAATCATGTATTCTAGTAATTTGAGCGAAAGTCAAATTCGCAGTTTAGGCGAAGATAAAAGTAAGGCGCTTAGTTGGATTGATAAGCAGCACTTGCCTTTCTTGGAGCGGCATGTATAGGGGGAGGGTGTTTATTAAATATTTTTTTCTTAGAAAAGCCAAGAGGGGGAATCGAACCCCCGACCTGTTCATTACGAGTGAACTGCGCTGCCAACTGAGCCATCTTGGCTAAACAAACGCACCGCGAAGCGGTGTTATTTACAATAAAATCAACCAGCCCAGGCACAATTAAAAGTAAACCCTGAGCGATAACGCAAGCGCACCTTTAGGTGTGCGTCAGTGCCGCTTCGAAAAAAATCGATCTCGCAGAGATCTGTTCCCGAAGGGAACTGTATAGCACCGCGAAGCGGTGTTATTTACAATAAAATCAACCAGCCTAGGCACAAATAAAAGTAAACCCTGAGCGATAACGCAAGCGCACCTTTATGTGTGCCTCAGTGCCGCTTCGAAAAACAGCAGTTAAAAAAGGTTATCTTCCAGTATATCAGCTTACTGTATTATAGTTCAAGACGGTAACTACAGCCTACTCTCTCTTTCAATAATACCGCTACAACATCCCCGGGTTGCTTGCGAATCTTTTTCCGTACCCCAATTATATAACACACAGAGCCGTCAGAATTTTTCATACCCATGTTGACAATGCTGCCGTCATATGGCTCTCCGTCAAAAGCGGCATGCACTTTAACGCGGCCTTTTCCGAATTCCGTTTTTATATCAAAGGGTATTTCGATATATGCGCCGTCAATATCCGGTACCTTTTTTATTTCAGCGTTGAATTTGTGTTGCTTTTTAATCATGCTGTCAGTTATAGAAATAACTCTACTGCACCCTTCGGCCTAATCCTGAGCAGTGTTACAGAGCCCGCGCCGAAGACTGTCTCCATACAAGAGCGGTAGTTCTCCATTGCTTCAATAGGGATATAAACCTGTATTGTGCCCGCGAAACCGCCGCCGTGAACTCTGTAAGCGCCGTTTAAATTTTCCTTTTTTAAATAATTTTCTGTGAGCGCGAGCGCTGTTGTAATACCCTGATTTTTCGGACTGTTAGGTGAATATACATTCTGCAGAAGCTTCCATGATGAATTGCCTGATTCATTGATTAATTCCAGATATTGATATAGCGTCTTTTGTTTTTCAGTATATGATTTTGCTTTATCCATTTCCGTCAGGACAGCGGTCAATGTGTCTACCCGCTTATTTTCATTAAAGAAATGAATAGCGCGGAGAAGCGCTCTGTCTCCGTATTTCTTACTAATATCATGTGCGGAGTTTAATACAGTTTCTATATCAATATCCCTGAGCGCTGATTTACCGAAGAAGGAAGCAGTTGCTTTCATCTCCGCCGGAATTGACGCGTAATCAGCTGTTAAATCAGCGTGGCTGCCTCCTGTGTTTACAACACATAAGGTGTAACCCGCGGCTGTAAGATTAAAGTTTATCTGCTTTACTATAGGGTTTAATGTATCAGCGAAGTCGATTGCTACAGCTCCTCCTGCGGCGCAGGCGGTTTGATCCATTAACCCGCAGGGTTTTCCAAAATATACATTTTCTGCGATCTGGCCGATTTGCGCGATTTCCAAAGCATCGGCCGTTTTAGCTGCGAGTTTTCCCTCATTGTATAAAGAATCGAAGATACGGCCGAAAAGAACTTCCGCCGCCGCCGATGATGAAAGGCCTGATCCCGGAAGCACCGCTGACGCTGCGTTAGCTGAAAATCCTCCGGCTGCGATGCCGCGTCTTTGAAACTCAGAGGCGATTCCCCTTACAAGCGCTTCTGTTGTTCCTGTTTCTTCAGGTTTTGGTTTTAAATCAGGCTTTCCGTTTTCATTAGTCAATTTTACTTTAACATCGGGAAAGCCTGCAGAACGGAAAAATACAATATTGTCGTTTCTTTTCTGTACAATGGCGGCGCAGTCAAGCTGAATGGAAGCCGCAAGCACTTTTCCCCTGTTATGATCGGTATGGTTGCCGGCAAGTTCTGTTCTTCCGGGAGAAGAGAATACACGCAAGCCTTCACATGTATTTTCAAGTTCCTCTTTTGGGAATTCGCCGCGGCGCATCATCGAAATTAATGATACATAGCGTTTTCTTTGTAGATCAATTTCTTTTTCGCCGTAAAGTTCGCTGAATATTTCCGCTGCCTGTTGTGAATTAATTCTATTTAATAAATCCTGTTCTGTCATTTTTTTTCCTGATTATTTTGTGCCAGCGGCTTTTATATAAATTATAAGATAATCAATAAAAGATATAACCGCGGCAGCTGCCGAAATAATAAATATAACAAGCGCGCCTGTTTTAAAATACGTTAAAAGATTTTCATATAACCCCAGCCGCTCAATGCTGACCGCAAGCAGGGAAGCGCCAACAGCGATAATATAAATTACCGTTTTAATTTTTCCGCTCATCCGCGCCGCGAGTGTTATGCCTTTTCTCAGCATCAGGTTGCGGATAAAAAGAATGCCGAACTCACGGTAGATAACAAGCAGGAAAAGAATGGCGGGAATAATACCACTTCCCCAAATGCCGTCGATTAAGAAACATAAAAAACATGTAATCTGTATAAGCGTATCCGCGAACGGATCGAAAAATTTGCCAAAGTCGCTTGTAAGATTAAGCTTGCGCGCCGCAAGACCGTCAAAATAGTCGGTAATTTCTGATATAAAGAAAATCACCCAAAGAGCCGGTATTGCCCATGTTGAATATTCTTTTGGCAGAAAAAAGACTATTAAAAACACAGGAGCCAGAACGATACGTAAAAGGGTAAGCATATTTGCAAGGTTCAGAACAGAACCCTTCCTGTTATTAACAGAATGTTCGCGTATTTGGCCGGGATTCATTCCATATATTCGCTTTTTAACTTTGATATGTCAAGACGAACTTTTCACTTCGATCAATACCGGAATCATAGAAAATCCCAAATCTTTTCGTATTTTATTTTTTAAATAGGAAATATATGAATCGTTTACAACATGAGTCCGTGACGTAAAAATGATGAAATACACAGGGTTAGTTGATTTTTGTACGGCGTATTTAATCTTAAAACGGGTTTTGGGGCCTGTAGGAGGCGGATATTCCTGTGTCCATTTTTCAAATGCCTGATTAAGCTGAGATGTTGTAATTATCGTATTCATCTGTCTGTACATTTTTTCCGCGGTGTTTAAAATTTTATCAACGCCGAATCCGTCTTTTGCGCTTACTGGAATAACGGGCGCGTATTCCATCTGGCCGAACTGAAAACGGATTTTTTCTTCCGCGTTTTTAAAAACATTTTTTTGTTGAGAGTCCCGGGACGAGCGCTGTGCAGTTTCTACCATTGTGTCCCACTTGTTAAGCGCCATGATGATACCCCGTCCCTTATCATGAGCGAGGGAAGCGATTTTTTTATCCTGATCGGAAAGACCTTCCGCCGCGTCGATCATCAATACTACAATGTCCGCTTCATTGATTGTTTTTATCGCGCGGTTAACGGAATAATATTCGATGTTTTCTGTCACTTTATTTTTTCTGCGGATGCCGGCTGTATCTAGAATAATATAATCCTGCGACTTCCATCGGAAACTGCCTTCAATAGTGTCACGCGTAGTTCCGGGAACCTCGCTGACAATGGACGCGTTTGTTCCTGTAAGACGGTTCGACAATGTTGATTTACCCGTGTTTGGTTTTCCCAAAAGCGCGATACGGATTATACTCTCTTCCTTTAATTCTTCTTTAACTTTTGAAAAATCCAAACGTGATATAATTTCCTGTTTTAACTCTCCCATGTTGTCGCCGTGTTCGGCGGAGATCATTAATACTTTTTCAAATCCATAAGCGAGCACATTCCACGCGTCAGCTTCGTGCCTGCCGCCTTCTGTTTTATTTACGGCGGCTATTAATTTTTTCCGGTACGGGCGCAGTATATTGATAAGCTCTTCATCTTCGCTTGTTATTTCCCCTGCTTCAAGGAGAAGGACTATCACATCGGCTCTTTTTATAATGTCGAGGGTTTTTTCCACTACCAGCCTGTCAAGACTGTCAAGGTCAGCGAGTTTGAAACCGCCTGTATCTATAAGGCGGACCGGGTTTTCATTAATTAAGCAGTCAGCTTCTACAGGATCGCGCGTAACGCCTGGAGTCGGATCTGTGATTGCCTTTCTTTTGTGAAGAAGACGGTTAAATAAAGTTGACTTTCCGACATTTGGACGCCCGGCAAGAGCTACAACCGGAAGGTTAGAGTATTTTATATTAGCTGTCATCTTTTTTCGCTCTTCTTCGCATCATATTGTATAAACCTTTTAAATTTTGATCCCTTACAATGGCAAGCAGTATTATTCCAAGCACCAAAAATATTAAAACGTTTATAGCCAGAGGCGCTCCGTATGCTGTGATATGATTGTGTGCGGCGAACCTTTCGCGTAACACAGGAGACAAAAAGTAAATCGGAACAATTGCGGCCGCTGACAGGATCAGCATTTTTAATATATAAAGAAGGCTGGGGCCGATTATCAATTTTAAATTTATATTGGGATTTTTCCCCAGCATGATTATTAAAATTATTGTATTTACCGCGCTTGCAAAGGTCAAGGCAAAAGCGATTCCCGCGCCGTGAAAAGGGCCTGCAAGAACAGCGGCAAGAACTATATTGACAGCGATAGAAATTATTCCCGCCATAGTCGGTGATTTTGTATCGCTTTGCGCGTAAAAAGCCGGAGCGATGATGCGGTTAAGCGCGATAAACAAAAGGCCAGGCATATGGAAAATAAATGCCGCCATTGTAAGGCGGACAGATTGATCGTCAAAACTGTGTCCCTGAAAAAGAAGGCGTATTAAATTCTCTCCTTCCATTAAAGAAAAAAATGTTACAGGAATTGTTATCATCGCGATAATATTAATTGATGATGCCAAACGATTGTTATATATATCCCATTGGGAAGTTTTCGCGTATTCTGTAAGATTGGGAAGCATCACTGTCCCGATAGAAACAGCGAACACTCCGAGAAATAATTCCTGAAGCCGCACGGAATACTGAAGGCTTGAAACAACTCCCTCTCCGGCTCTTCCCGCCAAAGCTGTTGCAATCAGATCATTTACCTGATACGCGGCCATACCGATAATTGTCGGGCTTATGAGGCGCAAAACTTTTCTCGTTCCCGGATTATTGATTGCGCGTTTTAAACCGGTAATAAAAAAGGTCTGCCCCTTTTTAATGACAAAAGGCAGCTGAATCGCCGCTTCCATAAAACCGCCGATAAGGATGCCAATCGCCATTGCACGGGCAGGGTTAGCGGTAAAAGGGCTCAGCGCGTATGTGCAAATAATTGTGATAATGTTTAAAAGGATCGGCGCAAGCCCGGACGGAGTAAAAATGTGCAGGCTGTTCAGCACTCCCTGAAACAATGCCGCAAGTGAAATAAAAGCAAGGAACGGAAACATGATCCTTGTAAGTAAAATTGTTTCATCGATTTCTTCCATTCCGAAAATACGCACCAGAAGCGGAGCGGCAAGAATCCCCAGACAAACCGCCAGCGTTACAAAAAAAGTCAGGAAGGTGAACATGCACGATAAAAACTCACGTGTATTGTTCCTGTCATTTTTCAGAATATACTCTTTGAATGTTGGAATAAACGCAACCGCGATAGACCCTTCAGCGAATAAACGCCTGAACAAATTCGGTAAAAGGAAAGCGATAGAAAACGCGTCTGACAGCGCGGTAGTGCCGAGGAACCATGCTTTTGTCATCTCGCGCAGAAGGCCGAGAACTCTTGATATTAAAGTAAGAAGAGACAGAGCCGATCCGTGCCGTACAAGTGATTTTGCCGTTTGCGCCGCGGGGATTTTTTCCTGATTTGTATCTTTTTCCATGTGTTTGCTTTAAACAGGTTATTTTTTATCAAAAACAAATATACTTGACAGTTCCGGATTCTGCAGATGTTTATGGGCTTCCTCAAGGTAATGAGCGGCGCATTTATCATTTGGATCCGCCGCCACTACTTTTTGAAAACGGCTGACAGCGGCGGCGTAATCTTTCATGTGGTACTTGCGCACTCCGGATTCAAAAACAACCTTGGTAGCGAGGCGGCGCTTTTTATCTTTCGGCATAAGCGCGTCAAGCATGTCAAAAAGCGCGACTACTTCGTTAACTCCAGCCGCCTGAACCATTCCGATAAAACGGTATGAAAACTCTTCTTCATGGCCTGCAAGCTGATTTAATGTGCTGCGCGTTATCAGTACGCCCGATGCTGTTTGTTTTGTCAGGCTTTCAAGGCGTGAAGCCAGATTAACGTTAGCTGAAATAACAGTGCTGGAAAGCCGCTCATTCTCGCCTACAATGCCCATCATAACGGAGCCTGAGTGTATTCCGACTCCTATATCAATGCCGTCAACTCCAATTTTTACACGGGAGCTTTTATCAACTACAATCTGCTGATAAAGCTCAATTCCGGCGCGTACGGCGTCTATACCGTTTGTAAAGAGCGCCATTGCCGCGTCTCCGATATATTTATCCACAAAGCCGTTATGCTTGCGTATAACAGGCCCCGCAATGCCGAGTATCCTGTTGATAAATTCAAAATTTTCCCGCGCCGTCATCATTTCCGAATTAATGGAGAAGGAGCGTATGTCAAAGAACAGGACGCTGATGACACGCTGTACGCTGTCGCCGAGCTTCATTTTTGTAATGTCAGAAACGCCAAGATGTTCCATAAACTGGACAGGCACAAATCTGATGGTTGATTCGTTTAGCTTTGTTATGCGATCAAACTGAAACTGCAGTTCTTCGGCCATGTTGTTAAGGCCTTTGCTCACCTTGCCCAGTTCATCGTGCGCGAGGTACGGCACGCGGGCTGTGCGGTCTCCGCTTTCTATGTTATGCAAAACCTTTCCGACCGCTGAAAGCCGCCTTACAATTAAGGAAATTAAAATACAGAGTACAGCCAGAATTACAACGCATACAGCCGCGACTATGAGCGATACATAACGTTTGAGTATTTTACTGCTGATCTCATACCCTGTCATATCAAGCCCAATTTCCAGTTTGCCTGCTATCTGTCCCTTGCTGTTGTACACGGGTACATTGGCGAATGTCCATGTACCGTTAAATAACTCGTTTGTAATTATAATGGGTTCTCCGTTTATCAGCTTATAATAATCATCCCCTGTAAGCGGCTCGTCTGTGCGGAACAGATTCCATTCCTCTTCCGAAATTACAACAATGTATTCAAAATTGTTTCCCTTATACAACGCCGCGTAATAAGCCCTGTTCCAGGGATCGGCATTGTATCCGACAATCTCTTTAACAAGGGATGACAGTCTTTTGTATTCATCGCTGTGAACATCCTTAATGGAATTAATTTTATCTAGATCGTCTCCGTTAACCAGTTTTGATGAAATTACAGTTTTTGAAACCATTTCGTTATAAAGAGCTTCGTTCAGCTGCTCTGTCATTATATTAAATGTAAGCGTGAAAACGATGATAAACGCGATAATTAATAACGGAATGACAACAACAGTTAATTTAATAAACAGCGAAATATACCCTTGAAGTATTCCAATAAATAAAATACATAAACCCGCGATAAAGGCAGCGGCCGTAAGCAGCGCGGCTATCTGCGATACTATAATGCGGAACCTTTCTCTTGCAGGAAGCAGTAATTCTCCGTTATATGTTTTAAAATCGAAACCGTCATACAGCCACACCGTATTGCCGTATACGCCGGCAAATGAATTCCTGTAAAACCCAAATCCTTTAAGCGCCGCGAATTCTCCCTGTTCTTTCAGCGGCTCAAAAAGCACCTGCGGAACAACATGGTGCAGACCGTTGTCTGTAATGCGCAATACCGCGTTGGAAGCCATATCAAAGAATACCAAATCATTTGCGGCATTGTGTGTATTATAAAAAATAAACCACGGAATGGTTCCGCCTTTATCGATGCTCCAGTCAAATGAAGCGCGCAATACAGGATCGCCTCCGTTTATGACTTCATAGATATCGCCGTCACGAAGCACATATGCATAGTTTCTCATATCTTTCAGGACAAGCTGCGCAACCATAAAGTTTTCAATAGCTTTTCCCGGCAAATAATCGTGAATTACCGTTGATTGTATGGTATCCCGGAATGTATCGTACATATACAATGTGACTTTATCTTTCTCCGTTTTTGAAAAAGAAAGAATACCGTTTTCGCATCTGAATGAACCGAATTGATAAAACAGCTTTGGGTTATCATAATCAGGCACATGTTCATAATTAATGCTTAAAATATCCCTTATAAAATTCCCGTGATTGTCATATTTTCTTATCATCTCGCGCTTTGTAAGCAAAGCGTCGTATTCAGCTTCCATTTCATATAGATACAAATTTCCCGCGTCATCAACCGCGCCGTCAATGATACGGATATATTTATCCGCCTTGTCAATTTCGATGAAATAATTTATAGCGCCATCAGGATTCATGCATACAAGACGGAATGATTCACTGTCAATAACATAAAGATTCCCGTCTTTCTCAAATTTTGCCATAGCCGGCGAGTCAAAGGACGTGGTCTGAAGAAATGGTTTTTTACCTAGAACATCGGAATTAAAGAAAACCAAAAGCCCTGAAATGAGAAACAATATAGCGCAAACAGTAAAAATAAGCCACAGCGAGGATCTTTTCATGGTCTGATAATCTTATGATATATTTATAATGATGTATAGAATAGTTTTATGCACAGGTATAAAAAAGGCTGCCTGGTTTCGCAGACAGCCTAATCAAATCCAATTTTATAAATGTTAACACCATGGAGTTTACGCGCAGCGTAAACTCCCAGGATTACTTAAATTGCTCTGCAATTTTAATAATCCATTCCCCCCATTCCTCCCATACCGCCGCCTGGCATTGGCGGAGCTTCTTTCTTTTCGGGGATGTCTGTGATGGCGCATTCGGTTGTAAGGAGCAGGCTAGCGATGGATGCCGCATTCTGCAGTGCGGACCTTGCTACTTTGGCCGGGTCAATGATACCGGCTTTCATCATATCTACCCATTCCATCTTCGCAGCGTCAAAACCTATGCCTTTCTTTTCGTTTCTGGCTTTTTCCGCGATAACAGCTCCGTCAAGACCGGCGTTTTCGGCTATTTGACGGATGGGTTCTTCAAGAGCGCGCTTTACAATTTTAAAGCCGACTTTCTCATCATCGGTAAGACCTGCGACATCCGCCTTATCAAGCGCGATGGCTGACTGAATCAATGAAATCGCTCCGCCTGAGACAACGCCTTCTTCGATTGCCGCGCGGGTTGCAGAAAGCGCGTCTTCGACGCGGTGTTTCTTTTCTTTAAGTTCAACTTCAGTCGCCGCTCCTACATTGATAACAGCAACGCCGCCTGCCAGCTTCGCAAGACGTTCCTGCAGTTTTTCGCGGTCGTAATCGCTTGTTGTGTCTTCAATCTGGGCTTTAATCTGGGCGATTCTGTCTTGAATGTCTTTCTGCTTGCCTGCGCCGTTGATGATGGTTGTGTTGTCTTTATCAACCTTAACGGTCTTTGCCTTGCCGAGCTGGGAAATATCGGTATTTTCAAGCTTAAGGCCTAGTTCTTCGGAAATGACTTCGCCGCCTGTAAGAATAGCAATATCTTCAAGCATGGCTTTGCGGCGGTCACCAAAGCCGGGGGCTTTTACGGCGCATGTGCGCAGGGTTCCGCGCAGGCTGTTTACAACCAGTGTTGAAAGCGCTTCGCCGTCGCAGTCTTCCGCGATAATGAGCAGGGGTTTGCCGCTCTGCGCTACTTTTTCAAGCAGCGGGAGCATGTCCTTCATGCTGGAAACTTTCTTATCGTGTATAAGGATAAAGACATCCTCATAGACGCTTGTCATGGTGTCGCGGTCTGTTACAAAATAGGCAGAAATATATCCGCGGTCAAACTGCATACCTTCGACAAACTCGATGGACGTATCCATGGTTTTGGATTCTTCAACAGTGATAACGCCGTCTTTTCCGACTTTCTCCATCGCGTCAGCGATTGTATTCCCGATTTCGGCGTCATTGTTGGCTGATACGGAAGCGACATGCGATATCTCTTCCTTGTCCTTGATTTCCTTGGAATTCTTCTTGATTTCGGCGACCGCGATTTCAACAGCCTTGTCGATACCGCGTTTAAGTTCGAGCGGGGTCATGCCGGCCGCTACCGATTTGAGACCTTCCTTTACAAGTGAATAGGCCAGTACTGTCGCGGTTGTGGTTCCGTCTCCCGCCACATCGTTTGTTTTTGTCGCAACTTCCTTGAGAAGCTGCGCGCCCATGTTCTCATAAGGATCGGCAAGTTCTATTTCTTTCGCTACAGAAACTCCATCCTTTGTAACAGTAGGTGCGCCGAACTTCTTGTCCAACAGGACATTGCGGCCCTTGGGGCCGAGTGTTACCTTGACGGCCTTAGAGATCTGCTCAACCCCGGATAGTAACTTGCGCCGGGCATCTTCGTTGAACATCAGCTGTTTTGCCATAAACTTTCTCTCCTCTTGATATTACCGGTCTTGCCGGTATAGATTAATTGATTGCGGGCATATACCCAATCTATAAACTATCAAATATTAAAAAAATACGCAATAGGGAGTTAAAAGCAAATATAAATATACGGAGCAAACTCAAAAATACTACTACAAACCCTTGTACAAGGCTATTACAGCACGCTGTACAAAGCTAGTACAGCCCGTTGTACAAGGCTGGCACAGACCTTTGTACAAGGCTATTACAACACTTTGTACAATGACATAAATATACGGGAGCTGTTCCAAAAACGCAACCTTCGGTTTGAAAGCTTTGGAACAGCCTCAACTACTAAAAATTGACTTTTGGCAGCAAGGCAGGCAGCGCCTTTTTTAATTTCTTGTCTTACTGTACAATTTCCCGTATGTCAGAATTACAAGAATATCAAGGCAAAGCAACAATGGAGAAAATAACCTCGCTTGCCAAGCGGCGCGGTTTTGTTTTTCAATCATCGGAAATCTACGGAGGCCAGAACGGCGCGTGGGATTACGGCCCTCTTGGCATTGAGTTAAAAAACCGTATCGCAGGCATGTGGTGGAAAGAAATGACGCGTCTCCACGATAATATTGCCGGTTTAGATGCCGCAATATTAATGCACCCACGAACGTGGGAAGCCTCCGGTCATGTGGAAAATTTTACTGACCCGCTGGTTGACTGTAAAAAGTGTAAATCCCGCTTCCGCGCGGATATGATTCCGGAAGAAAATCTTTCAGCGAAAAAGTGCCCGGACTGCGGCGGAGAGCTTACCGATACGCGTAAATTTAATTTAATGTTTAAGAGCCATATAGGCCCTGCAGAAGATACTGCAAACACAATTTATCTGCGCCCTGAAACCGCGCAGGGAATTTATGTTAATTATAAAAACATTATTCAATCCAACAGAATGAAAATCCCGTTCGGCATTGCACAGATCGGCAAAGCGTTCCGAAACGAAATTGTCACAAAGAATTTTATCTTCCGCACATGTGAATTTGAACAGATGGAAATGCAGTACTTTGTAAAGCCAGGCACTGATGAAGAATGGTTCGATAAATGGCGCAGGCAGCGATGGGCATATTATGAAAAACTGGGCGTTAAAATGGATCACTTTCGCTGGCATCAGCACGGAGCGGATGAACTTGCACATTATGCTAAAGACGCGTACGACATTCAATATCTTTTCCCTATGGGTTGGCGTGAACTTGAAGGCGTTCACAACCGTACAAATTACGATCTTAACCGCCATAGCGAATTCTCCGGCAAAGATATGCAGTACATCGATCAAGATAACAATAATGAGCGTTATATTCCCTTTATAATTGAAACATCCGCAGGGCTTAACCGCAATGTGCTGATGATTCTTTGCGATGCCTACGATGAAGAGCAAGTCGCCGAAAAAGGAAATGATGATGATTGGAGAACCGTTCTCCGTTTTCATCCCGATCTCGCGCCTGTAACCGCCGCGATTTTGCCGCTTATGAAAAAAGACGGTCTTGCGGAAATGGCGCAGAATATCCGCAAAGAACTGCAGGATGACTATGCCGTCGATTATGATCAGGCGGGAGCGATTGGGCGCCGTTACCGCAGACAGGATGAAGCGGGTACTCCTTTCTGTATTACTGTTGATTACCAGTCCAAAGAAGACGGAACTGTCACTCTTCGTTTCCGCGATTCAATGGAACAGGTGAGAGTACCCAGAGCGGAACTTGCGGCCAGGCTGCGGCAGGAGATAAAAGCCTATAAAAGGGTAAAATAATTATGAACCAACAGCAGCACGAAAATATATTCCGGTTTCTTTCCTGCTGGTCGTGCTGTTTCGCGGAAAAAAATCATAATATATGTTCCTAACCGTCTGCTTTAACCCTGTCATTCAAAAAACTCTTCGCTATCCGTCAATAATTCCTGGGACAGTTAACCGCACCTCTGTTCACCGCATTGACGCCAGCGGCAAGGGAATCAATGTTACGCGTGTTTTGACTCAGCTCGGGAAAAAGGCTGTGCATCTAACGCAGCTTGGCGGCAGCATGAGGCCGATGTTTCTGTCATTATGTGAACAGGACGATCTTTCCGTTGAATGGGTTGAAAGCAGCAGCGAAATACGTTTTTGCTACACCTTGCTGACTGACAGAGATGTTACAGAACTTGTGGAAGAATCGCAGCCTGTCGTTACAGGAACAGAAGGGCGGCTGATGGAAAAATTTGAGGAACTTATAAAAGGAGAAAGTCACCTTATTATTTCCGGAACTAAAGCGGCAGGTTTCTCCGATACCGTAATTCCGGCAATGGTACGAAAAGCAAAGGAAAAAGGTCTGCTGGTAATTCTTGATATAAAAGGAAATGATTTAAAAGAGAGTTTAAAATATGAACCGGATTTAGTTAAGCCGAATCTTTATGAATTTGCTTCAACTTTTATGCCGGAATTAATTAATAGTAATGATTTAATTCAGGATTCCGGCAATGAGAATAGGTTAAAAGAAAAAATTAAATCCAGTATGACAGATATAGCCAGAAAATATAAATGCGGCATAATTCTGACAAACGGCAGCCGGAAAATACTGGCAATAGGTAAAGGAAATTTTTTTGAAATTGATATTCTCCCTGTACAAATAATAAATTCTACAGGCTGCGGAGACGCATTTACCGCAGGGTTTGCCGCCGCTTTGGAAGACAACTCATTTGATATGAACACCCTGGATTTTGAAGCAGCAATTCGCGAAGGAATGCGCTGCGGAGCGTTAAACGCAGAACTGGAAAAACCTGGTGTTATTAAAGATTAATTCATGCGCCCGCTGTATTATCTGCGGCACATATTAATTCTATTAAAGTTGTTCTGAAACTTCAGTTTTTAATCAACTGCCGCGTTATATAAGTTCTGTTATCATTAATGTAGAATTGCTTAAGCTATGATAATAATTCACGGTTTCAGCGGTAAATTTTAATATACAATAATCAGGATCTGTAACGCCTTTTGAGTAATATTTTTCATCACCTGCGTTCCAGAAGCGTTTTTTTATTTCATTGTCTTCGAGAACTTCCATTGTTCCGGAAAATAGCGCGCCTTTGAATTTTTTTTCGTTACAGTAATAAACTGACGCTTTCCTGTTGAGTAAAAATTGCTGTACGCGTTTTGAACTCATGTTTGTAGAAAAATAAAACACCTGCATATCATCGTTTTTAATGTTAAACATGCATTTAATTTGCGGGAAACCTTCTTCGTTGACTGAAGCGATATACGCAAATCTACTGTTTCTGCGCAAAGCGCGGATTTCAGTTTTTACAGTTTCGTTCATTTTTGATTCTCCTTTGTTATCAGATTGTTTAATATTCTCTCAAGATTTTTTTCAAAAGTGATTATTTCCTTGTTGTTAAAGCCTTGATAAAATATTTCATTCATACATGCAGAAACATTGTTATATTGGCTTTTTAAGTTTTTTGCAGCCTTAGTAAGAATTATTCTGACAGTCCGGCGATCTGAATCATTAAGGATTCGCTGTATATGTCCTGAGGCTTCCAGTCTGTCAAGCATGCTCGTAAGTGAGGTTTTGGCAAGCCCGGTTTGCTCTGAAATTTCGCTGATTGGAACGTTGTCTTTACCCCACAATACAAACAAAATTCGTCCCTGTGCGCCGTTAAATTGATCTATTTCATATTCCATAAGCAGCTTTTCAAAAACACGCCCCTGAATCTGCTTAATTTTGCTTATTAGAAATCCGCCGTTGGTTTTTGCAGGCAATATCATCATCTCCTGTTATACAGGATATTACTATATAGGACTAATGTCAATGAATTTTTAGAATCTTTTTACTTATAATAATTGCTATTATACTGATCTTGTCAAATTACGGGTAATGATATATGGTAATAACATGTCAAATATATTAGGCACAATTTTTATTACTCTTAAACAGGCTCAGTCTAAACTTGCGATACAGAACCGCTCTGCCAAAGATAAGGCGCTCTCTGCCGCGGCTGACGAGATATATAAAAACCGCGCTTCCATTCTTGAAGCAAATGCGCATGATGTTGAAAAGGCACGCGAGAGCGGCATGAAGGAAAGCCTTATTGATCGTTTGCTTTTAAATGATAAGCGGATTGACGGAATAATCGAAGGAATTAAAGTTGTAATCAGGCAGGAGGATCCTATCGGCAGAGTGCAGTCAGGCTGGACTCTTGCAAATGGTTTACAAATTGAGAAGATTACTGTCCCAATCGGAGTTGCTGCAATTATTTATGAATCACGGCCGAATGTTACAGCGGACTGTGCCGCTCTTGCATATAAAGCGGGCTGCTCGATACTTTTACGAGGATCTTCATCTGCGCTTCAATCAAATATTGCTCTTGTTAAAGCGATTAAGACAGGGCTTGCAAGCGGCGGAGGAATGCCGGATGCAGTGGAACTGGCGCAGTCCGGCAGCAGAGACGAAGTAGATGAGATACTCAAAGCCAGAAATTATATTGATGTTGTGCTTCCCCGCGGAGGACATGAACTAATACGCCATGTTGTTGAAAACGCGCATGTACCGGTCATAGAGACAGGAGAAGGAAACTGCCACATATATATTGAGCCGTCTTTTGCAGAAACAGCCGCGGGTATCGATCTGGCAGTTGAGATAATTTTAAACGCCAAAATACAAAAACCAGGCGCATGTAACTCGGTGGAAACTGTGCTTATACATAAAGATATTGTCAGCAAGCTGATGCCGGTATTAGCAGAAAAAATTGCAGGAAAATCTGAGCTTCGCTGTGATGCTATGTCAAAGACATCTGCTTTATATGATAACAAATATCAAGCTGGTAAACCGCCATCCGGACTTGTTATAAAGGATGCGGCTGAAGAAGACTGGGAAACTGAGTTTTTGGATTATATTTTAGCAGTAAAGACAGTATCCTCCTGTGATGAGGCGATTGATCATATTAACCGATACGGAACAAAACATTCGGAGGCAATTCTAACCAATGATCTTAAAGCGGCAGAAAATTTCCGCTCCCGTGTGGATGCAGCCTGCGTTTATGTTAACGCATCAACTCGTTTTACAGACGGCGGTGAATTTGGATACGGCGCAGAACTTGGAATAAGTACCCAGAAATTTCACACAAGAGGACCCATGGGACTTGAAGCGCTTACAACAATAAAGTATCTTATAACAGGCTGCGGACAAATAAGAACTTAATTGATAAATTTGTATCATTAAACATAAGATTAATTAATTAAACACGGATTTACATAGATTATTTTGATATACAGTAAGGAAACCAGACATGATTTCACAATTGATTAAAGAAGCAAGAAAAATAATTATAAAAATCGGATCAAATACTCTGGCTGGCACAGACGGAAAGATCAATTCCTCGTTTCTTGACGAATTTGCACAGCAAGCTTCTTTGTTAATAAAAAACGGCAAGCAAATTATTCTTGTTTCTTCAGGAGCACAGATTGCAGGGCTTTCTACCATGGATAAATGGGCGCGTAAAAAAGATATTCATTACAGGCAGGCATTATGCGCTGTAGGGCAGGTTGAGTTAATGGACGCATGGCGACGCGCGTTTAGCCATTTTGGCCTGCATATAGCACAAATTCTTTTAACACGCGATGATTTTAATGACTCCAAAAGAACATTAAACATGCGCAATACTCTCTTTACTCTTGTAGATGAAGGTGTTATACCGATTATTAATGAGAACGACACTGTGTCTGTTGAAGAAATTAAAATCGGTGATAATGATACATTGGCAGCACGTTCCGCGATTTTATGGAGTGCTGATCTTTTAATTCTTTTCAGCGACATAGGCGGATTATATAACAGGAATCCGAAGGAATATCCGCAGGCAGAGTTGCTTGAAGAAGTGCGGAATATAGAAGACGTGCGGAAAAACATCGTCATAGGAGAGGCTAATAGTTTTGGCACTGGAGGAATCGCGACAAAACTTGACGCTGCGGCTCTTGTCTTATCTTACGGTATACCGGCAGTTCTTGCAGACGGCGGTAAGCCCCGATGCCTGGAAGCAATCGCGGCAGGTACCCAGAAGGGAACAGTATTTTTCGCGTAGTTTTCTTAACCTATTTACAGTAAATAGTGATTTACCGAGCCTATATTAAAACCTGAAATCTTAATATAGCTCTATAATTAAGGTTGTTTAGTATTCTCCTCTTTTCTTGCTTCAGCGCGGTCTTTCATGTCTGCAATGCCAATAAACACGGCAATAAAGCCAACAAGAATCGCAATGACAGGAATTCCGCCTCTTAGAAAAGCCAGAACATCATCTCCCCAACCAAGACCAAAGCCTACAACGTCCGCAGGTAAAACTGTAAAAACAGCAGCGGCTATAATTACTAAACCGATAATCATTGCTTTCATTTTTCCACTCCTTATTTCCTCCGGCAGGATCACCCACAGGCGATCGGATTAACTATTTAGGCCTGGATTGCCTATATATCATTATTACCAATGCGGTTATAAAAAACAACATCCTTATAACCGGTAAAACAAGTGATATCAGCGGAACTGATTCAAAAATAATTAAATCTTTTCCGGTAATACCGAAAATTATTAAAACAGAATATACATTTTCTATATAGGAGACAATAATACCGAATATAACAAGCATCCATGCGATGTCTCTGATTTTAGGCCACAGCAAAATCGCCAAAAAAGCAGACGCAGCTCCAAATATCAAATGGCTGGAAATTAAGATTGCTTGTCCTTCATCCATGAGAACAGTATTAACTTAAAAAAAGGAAATATTCAAGATACAGCCAGAATTGCTCCAAATGTTTCAAATTTTCGATCTACAACTAAGTATTTACTTTTACTTTGTTTTTATTTATGGTACTAAACATGCAATTTAACCTGGCTTATGAACATCATTTCGTAATAACAATTTTTTATTTTTATGTTATAATTGAAATGGGTTTGATGTTTAATATTTTTTACTTTCACCAAAAATGATTATGAAAAAGAAAAAATTGAATAATATAAAATTATCAAAACACCGTACAAAACTTGTTAATTCGTTAAATTCAGCAAATAAAAAAAAACACCGTGAGAAAATGGCAAATATGCTGAATGAAGTAGCAGTAAAATTCCTGTCGCAAGGTCATAAATCATTCGAAGCAGTGATGACAGACAGCGTCAGGTTTATTGCCGACATGATGGATTTGGACAGAGTATCAGTATGGCACAACTTTTTAAAATCTGACAGCTTGCATGCATCACAGATTTACCGATGGGACAGGGAATCTGGCGGGACTACAGTTCCGACCGTTTTTTTTGAAGATGTATCTTATTCACAGCTTGCGCCAAGATGGGAGAAAATATTATTAAGCGGCAGTACAATTAACAGTCCTGTGAGCATGCTGCCAGAAAATGAAACTGTCATGTTAAAATCATTCGGTGTTGTTTCCTTATTCGTTACGCCGATTTTTATCAGCAATGATTTTTGGGGGTTTGTACTTTTTGAGGATCGCAGGAAAGAACGCTGCTTTGGCGACGATCTTGCAGAAATAATGCGTTCAGCTGCATTTCTGTGCGCAAGCACCGTTATGCGCAAAGATATGGAGCAGAAATTATCAAATGTTCACAAATTTAACCGGGCAACGCTGGATGCAGCTCCGATCGGTTTTACAATAATAGACGAAAACCTGCAGGTAATTGACGCAAATAATGCCATCCTGGAAGCGTTCGGATGCGACAAGAAGGATTACATAGAACATTTTTATGAATATGCTCCGGAATATCAGCCAAACGGAGACAACTCCCAGGAAAAATCAATTGAAATAATCAAAAGAACCCTGAACGGAGAAAATTTTAAAGTTGAATGGACTCACCGCACTCCGCTGGGACATCTTATTCCTTTTGAAGTAACGTTGACTCGGACAAAATACATGGAAAAATATGTAGCGCTGTGTTATCAGTATGATCTTCGGAATATAAAAAAAATAACAACAGAGCTGAAAAATCAAAGCGAACTCCTTAGAGTGCGCCTTGAACAGCAGGAATTGATATCAGAAATTTCCAGAAGTTTTGTGTCTTCCAGTGAAACAAAAAAACTTGTAAAGGAAGCAATAACCAGATTGGGGCATTATTATAAAGTATCAAATGTTGTTATTTACAATCTTGATTACAGGAGCGGAGAAGCAAATATAGCATGGCACTGGTCTGCAGATCCGGAGTTAGAAAAAAGAAAGAAGATTAATACAAGAGATTTAATAAAAGCTAGTTTCCCGGAAAGACTGTACGGCTGCGCTACAGTTCCGATTCTTTCCTGTACAAATACAGCGGCAAACGACAGCGAAGTTTTTACGGAATTGTTAGCTGCCAATATTTTTTCATTTGTCTGCGCTCCGCTTTATGTAGAAGGTTATATGTGGGGATTCATGGCAGTAGAGCAGAATGATAAACCGCGCCAATGGACAGACAGTGAGAAGAATTTTATGGCAACAACAGCAAGCACAATCGCCGGAGCTATCATGCTGGATATATACAATGCAAAATTAAAAGATGCTGTAACAAAAGTAACTGCCACAAGCAAAGCGAAGAGCGAGTTCCTTTCAAACATGAGCCATGAAATGCGAACTCCCATGAACGCAATTATAAACATGGCAGCAATTGCAAAAAAAACCGCAGACATAGAACGAAAAAATTACGCATTGGAAAAAATAAATGAAGCGTCAACGCATCTTTTGGGTGTAATTAACGATATTCTGGATATGTCGAAAATTGAAGCAAAAAAATTTGAACTGTTTCCGGTGGAGTTCAATTTTGAAAAAATGCTTGGACGTGTTGTTAGTGTATTAAATTTCCGCGCAGAAGAAAAATATCAAAGATTTAATATACAAATTGACGAGAACATACCAAAAATATTAATCGGCGATGATCAAAGAATTTCTCAGATCATTACAAATCTTCTGGGCAATGCCGTAAAATTCACTCCGGAAAACGGGTATATTAATTTAAATGCGCAGTTTCTGGGAGAAAAGGACGGTGCCTGTACGATACAGATCAGCGTAACTGATACAGGCATTGGAATCAGTAAGGAACATCAAAAAAATCTGTTTCAATCATTCCAGCAGGCAGAAACAAGTACGGCACGTAACTACGGAGGAACCGGGCTGGGACTTTCCATTTCCAAAAATTTTGTCCAAATGATGGGAGGAGATATTTGGGTGGAATCGGAGATCAACAAAGGATCTACTTTTGCTTTTACGATAAAAGTCAGGCGAGGCAAGGAATATAAAGCACAGGAAAAACCGGAAAACAGGGAAACAGAAGATATTAATCTTGCAGGCAGCAGGATTTTATTGGTGGAAGACATGGAAATTAACCGCGAAATTGTAATGATGCTGCTCGAACCTACTCATGCGGAAATTGATTGTGCCGTTAACGGTTTACAGGCTGTAGAAATGTATATTGAAGAACCGCAAAGATACGATATAATTTTTATGGATGTTCATATGCCTGGAATGGACGGTTATGAAGCAACCAGACAAATCCGTTCGTTTGAAAAAAGGAAATTATCAGATTCAAAAACAAGAAAACGAATTCCAATAATTGCAATGACCGCTAATGTTTTTAAAGAGGACATAGAAAATTGCCTTAATGCAGGTATGGACGATCATGTCGGGAAACCTCTGGATTATGAAATTATACTGGAAAAATTACGCGGCTATATCCCTAAAAAATAAATATCTTTCACGCACAAACAGTATACCGGATATTAAGCAGCAGTTTAATTAAAAATATTCTGGAAGAAAAAATCAGGCTGCAAGCTGCTTCGCAGCAAAAACTACTGTTTCTTTCAAATCATCAAGATTTTCCCGATTAAGTACAGCAAGCTGGAAAATTGCGGATTCTATAAAACTGTACAGGTAATCATGCACGGTTTTTATTTTAGATTTTTTCAATTCACCTTTTTTTACGCCGTCAATAACGATTGATGATAAAATATGTCTGAGTCTTACCGTCCTTCGCCGTACACGCTCTTCAGGATTGGCATCGCTTTTTGAAATATGCAAAAGATAATCCAGAACAACTGAAAGCAACTGCTTGTTTTGCTCCAAAAGTTTAAAAATGGAAAGAAGCACACCTGTTATTTTTTCTATGCTGCTTAACGATGTGTCAGCGCAAATTACTTTAATATTTTCTTCGCCGGTTGATAAAAGCTGTTTTATACTATAGGTAAAAATCTCTCTTTTGTTTTTAAAATAAAGGTACAATATTGTTCTTGTTATTCCGCATCGATCCGCTATTTTTTGAAATGTAGCTGCCTCAAAACCGTCATCCATAAAAACAACAAGAGCTTTTTCAAGAATTTTCTGCCGCCTTTTCTCATGCTCCACAGCAACTGCCATTATTTCACCTCTTTTTTAATTCTTCTCAATAATAATACCTTATTTCTATAATAATTCATATTGAAAAAAATAAGAAGGAATTGCGCCGCTGTTAATTTCGCGGCAGGAATCCGCTCTTTTACCGTAAAAGCTTTCAAATCCGCTGTGATCTGTAATTAGAACAAGTTTCCAGCCTGGAAAACGCGAAGCAAGACCGGCCATTTCCCTGTATAACTCCTCTGCCATGTATTGATCACCGAGTCTTTTTCCATAAGGCGGATTTGTAACAATAAACCCTGATTGAGAGGGAGTTTGGGAATTTGGCTCGAATGACTGCGGCACTGTTTCATGAGAAGCAAAAGGAGGATATGCGTCTTTCATTGGAATATTTTTTATGTCTATACCTAAAGCGCAGCTGTCTACAGAACGGATTCCCCGCTGCGGTTTTCTCCCTTCTGCGATATCGCGCAGACGCGCGACATTGGAGACAGCGATGGAAACAGAACGCAGATCTCCGTCGCTTCCGGCAATTCTTACAATACGGCTAAAATCAATTCTGCTGCGAAAATTTTCACGTACCATTTGTTCGGTTTCATTATCAGCAATCAGCAAATGCCTCAGCGTAAAATCCCTGCCAAGACCAGGCGCCATATCCCACGCATACATAACAGCTTCTATTAGAATTGTTCCTGAACCGCAGAATGGATCATAAAGCGGATACTTGCGCTTCCATCCTGAAAGGAGCAGCATTGATGCGGCAATTGTTTCGCGTAACGGCGCAGCGCCTCCTTCGCTGCGGTAACCGCGCTTAAACAGCGGATCACCGCTTAAATCTACAAGCAGGGAAACAATATCTTTTTCAATATAAACGCGAATATCTGCTGTTTTAACAGGCTCAGTTTTTAGTTCATCTTCATTATTCAGCCTTGTAATCATCGCAGGTTCGGGAAGACGGTTTACTTTATATTTATCACAAAGGCGCTGCGCTGCCGCTTTATGAACAACTGCCTGAATGCTGGTTTCAGCTTTCAGCAAAGAACGGTTTGTACGAACTTTTGTTACTTTCAATCCCATGCCTTTGGGTATAATTTGTTCCCATGCTATTGCTGCTGTTCCTTCAAAAAGATCGTCAAAATTATATGCCTTAAATACGGCCGCCTCAAGCAAAACACGATCCGCGGCGCGTAGGCCAATCAATGTTTTATATAGACCGCGGATGTTTGTTTTAAAACGCACTCTGCCATACAATGATTCCTCGACTTTAATGTCCTGAGCTTCATTCTTAAGATCACTTAAAACCGGCAGTTTTCGCAGTTCGTTAGACACAGCCTTTTCGGCGCCTACTGCACACAGAGCGACAGCAGTAACAGGATTTTCCATATGTTATTATACTATATCAGGACTGTTTCTTAATGTAACTGTTTTGCAACTGATATAAACAGATCGGTTAACAACGGATCAAAATGAGTGCCTTTCCCTTCTTTAATAATCCGAATTGCCTCTTCATGTGAAAATGGTTTTTTATACGGCCTTTCTGAGATAAGCGCATCATAAACATCTATTATTGCCATAAATCGCGCCGGAAGCGGAATATCTTCGCCAGCTTTTCTGTAAGGATACCCGCTTCCATCCCACTTTTCATGATGATAAACAGCAAAGATAAACGCATAGTTAAGGAACTCCTGCTCGCCTGTTTTTGCCTGTATCTCCCTGATGATCTCTCCGCCAAGAATGGTATGACTTTTCATCTTTTCGTATTCTTCATCTGTCAGTTTTCCGCTTTTTCGCAGGATACTGTCATCAATCGCGATCTTGCCGACATCATGAAGCTGAGCGGATAAAATCATCTCCTCGATATTCCATAAAGAAGTCTGTTCTTTGTATATACCGTTTGCAAGAGCAGCATTAATAAACTTATCCAATAATTTGCTTGTACGGTTTATATGCCCGCCTGTCGCATCATCACGGCGTTCAACCAGTTCAGCAATTGTTTCCATTACAGCATTTTTAAGCTCAACAATTCGTTTTGTTTTATCATGAACCATTTCTTCCAGATTGCTGTTATACCGGCGCAGCTCTTCTTTTTGTATTTCTATTTCATTATTGGCTGCAACAAGATCTTCATTTAATTTGTTTATCCTGTATGTATTGACAAATGTTCTGACTTTGCCGTTATAAAGCAGAATCTTTGCAGTAAAAATTATCAGAAATATATTGATAATATGAGATTGTACTCCGAAATATTCGTAAACAAAATGGTTTTTAAGCATAATTATATATATGGTTGCAATAAAATAAAGTACAGCGAATGTAATAAATACTTTTGGCTTAAAATCCGGCAGGAAAGAAAATAAAAAAATTGTTACAAAAAACATCTGCGGAATCTGGTTTGCTGTTCCGGTAAAATTAATGGAATATTCATATACAATATAAAAGCCCGCAATGAGAAAATAACATATGAACCATAATAATCTTCTTTTATTCTTTTTTCTGAAAAAGAAAACAGCAAGATTAAACAATACAATCATACCCAGTTCGCTGTAATCAATCAAATCAAAGAATGCCTCTTCCATATGCCGATTTGTCAGTAAAATAAAAACCGGATTAATTATCTTTGCGATTACCGCAATAAAAGTCAGTATCCTGATATTGCGAATGCTGTTGTTTAATTGTATTTCGTCAAATTTTTCCTGCAATTCAGGAGGGATTTTTTCCAGAAAAGAACGGGAGAATATCTTTTTTTTAATATATAAAACAGCATCTTTCATTTTATTAACAAGTATTAGCCGCTTGCAAAACTCGGTTAGTGCGAACCTTTGGTTCGATGCTGCGGCTAAGCAGTTTTTCGGGCTAACGCCCTGCAAAACTGCGGTATTTGTAAGGAAGCTCTTACAAAACTGAAGTTTTGCAAGAGCCTCGTATTATAAATTTTTAACAGCTTCTTTTATTAAATCCAAATGTTCCTGAATCTGCGGCAAATGATGACATATTATTTCTACCGGCTTTTTGTTATCTTGCACTGCTCCGCTGGCAAGGTATTCAACAGATGTATTTAACGAAACGGCAATACGTATCGCGTCATTTAACCTTGGATATATGCATTTAGAAATCCACCCCTGAAATGTGTTAAAACTTATGCCGGAATTTTTCGCAACCCATTCATGCGTAGTATTCTGCGCTTTTACCTCTTTTTTTACGTTTTCCCAGAAAACAGACGCATCGTCATTCATACCTGCACATATTTTAG
>JGI24694J35173_10000799_pt1 | contig 30008 bp, 20 predicted proteins | sample TergutCo191P1_FD_35173 | JGI IMG/M metagenome (IMG submission 35173) | reverse complement strand
GATGAGATTACCGCCAATGCGCGGCGCATGAGCGGGACTGTTCAGAAGCTGGACATTCCGTTTACAGGCGGCGTAAGGGGCGAAGTAATAATGACTCATGCTGTTTGGGAAAGCAAATATCCGTCAAAAGCAAACTGCCGTAATGCCGCCAACGGAATAATGCGCCGCAAGGACGGCGAAGGCTGTGAAGATTTAACCGTAATTGTTTATGACGCTTCTTTCACAAATGACGACAATTATTTTAANGATGAACTGCAAAAAGTAAAGTGGCTGCAGCAGCGCGGCTTTCAAACAACAGAAACAAAAACTTTTTCTAGCNCACAGGAAATAATTGAATACCGCGACAAGACNGCAAAAACAAGAGAAAAATTACCGTTTGATATTGACGGTCTTGTTGTAAAAAATCTTGAAACAGATATGTCAGACCTTCGCAAAGCGCGGCCTGAAAAACAAATCGCTTTCAAGTTTGATTTGGAAACCGCGTTCAGTATTCTGCGCGAAATTGAATGGAGCGAATCGGGCGCGACATATACTCCAATCGGTATAATCGATCCTGTTCGTCTTGCGGGAACCACTGTAAAAAGGGCGAACCTTAACAATCCTGATTCGATCCGTTCAATGGGATTGAAAATCGGCTCTGCTGTATCAGTTGTAAAACGCGGAGAAATAATTCCTAAAATTGAAAGGCTCGCCCCTGTTTCCAATTCTGAAAAGAATCAAATTGCGGCGCAGCTTCAGGCGCAAGAGATTGTTTTTCCGGAAACCTGTTTGACTTGCGGCGCAAAACTTGTTGACGGCGGAACGAGGCTTTACTGCCCGAATTCTCAGTGCCCAAAGAGACTGCTGCACAGGCTTGAAAAATGGGTTTCTGTTCTTGATATCCGCGAGTTAGGTGAAAAACTTTTACGGCAATTATTCGAAAAAAATATTAGGCATATTCATGAACTATATTCATTAAAAACAGAAGAGTTATCTGAATACGACAGAATGGGTGAATTATCCGCCGCAAAAGTTATACGCCACATTCAAACAAAACGAGAGATAACTCTGGCAGCCTTTGTCGCCGGTTTTGATTTTGAAGGCATTGCGGAAACCACAATGGAAAAAATCGCCGCCGCAGGTTTTAACACTCTGGAAAAATTACAGGGAGCTGCAATCGCTGACCTTGCCGCAGTCTTTAGTATTGGTGAAATAACCGCCTCAGTAATTATTGACGGCTTAAAGGAATGTGCGCAGGAAATGGAAGCGGTTTTAAATACCGGCATAATAAAAATCGCGCCGCCTCCTTCGCAAGAGTCGCTGCCCCTGCGCGGAAAGTCATTTTGTTTTACAGGCGAGCTTAAAACCATGAAAAGGGGCGAAGCTGAGGAGAAAATAAAAGCATTGGGCGCGCAGGCAAAATCGTCCGTTGTTAAAGGACTTTCCTATCTGGTAACCAACGATCCGGAATCCGGCTCTTCCAAAAATAAAAAAGCAAATGAGTTAGGAGTAAAAATTATTAACGAAGACGAATTCGCCGCGCTTATTTCTTCAAACACAAAAAATAAATTTGAACTTAAGCAAGGTGAATTATTTTAAAGCTGTAAAATATTTTTTTGCAAAGCCGCAATGCACAACGAGTCGTCTTAAAACAGACGCAGGAGCTATTCAGAGGTATCTTCGATTAGGTAATAATTTTCCATTGCCAAAAACTTCTCGCGGTTTTTCTGTATCAAATCAAGTTCACGGTTAATAGTCCTGGCGTAGTTTAACGTACCTCTTTCCATACGGACAGCTTCATCCTGCCAGAATTGAACTTTCTGTAAATCAATCCAGCGCAAACGCCTTTCATTCGCTTTTTGCGCCCATGAAACTGCTTCTTCCCAGTAATAGAGAGCGGTGCGGTAACATGTTTCGGCTGTATCAAGGCTTTCTAAAATCTGCTCTTTAAACGGCGCGTTGTAAAAATACGCATTACGTTTGTTCCATTTATTTCCCAAAAACAGGTATTGCTCTATCAATTTCAGGTGAAGATGCATGTTAAATAAATAACGGTATTTTTCCCATTGGATTTCATTTTCGATGAGCGCCAGAGCATAAAGCGGATTTGCGAAAGGCGCTTTTATTGCCTGCTCAAGCCAGTAAATGTTTTCCATGCTGTCTTCTGGGTACTGAATAAGATGAACGTGAAAAAGTCTGTAATACTGTTCCTTGTAAGTTACAAAGTAGCTGTTTACAGGGATCGCTACAGACAGCAAAATGAGTATTGAAATTAATTTAAAGGCTTTTATCACTATACGCTAAATATCGGCATACCTGCTATTTTACTCCATACTTGATCTGCTACCTCATCCGCGCTTTTTGACGCGTCCAGCACTTCTACAACTGCGCCTTTTTCACGGTATTTTTCCAGCATGGTTTTGTATTGTATGCGCACTTTTTCCTGGAACTCAAGATGCTCATAAATTTCAAGCTCCGCCCGGTCTTTCATTCTTTCAATGGCTGTTTTAGGATCGATATCCAGAAAGATAGTCATCCCGGGTGCAGGAAAATGCCGGTTTAAAGAACCGGTAAATTCATCGCCGCATTCAATTCCCTGATAAACCAGCGATGAAAGGACGAACCTGTCGCTGACCACCAATTCGCCGCGGTTTACATGAGAGAGGATTCCGCCGTCTCCGTATATGTGTTCATATCGATCCGCCGCAAAAAGAAGGGCAAGCGTTTGCGGTTTTATATCAATTTCTTTTTTTAATGCGGAGCGGATTATTTTTCCGGTTTGACTGTCTGTCGGCTCAAAAGTAGTAAAAAATTTTATTTTTTTAAAATTTTTAAGACGTTCCGCGAGTAAAGACAGCTGAGTTGTTGTTCCGCTGCCGTCTCCGCCTTCAAAAACAAGAAAATTTTGAATGATTTCCATTATTATAATAAGATAACATAGTTTAATGTATCATGTTAATACCAAATGTGTTATAATTTAAGTGGAAATGTCAATTTTTAGTAAAAAAAACGGTAAAAATCCGCTTCCTTTGTCATTTTATATTAAAATATTCTCGTTTTTTGCGATAATCGGCGTTTCCGCCATTGTAATGATGCCTTTACAGGACGCAATTAGCAGGGCAATGTACAATGTTCGCAATGATTTTATAGGAAGATTAGAAAATTTTACAGGAACGAAGATATATTATTCGTCAATCAGACCTACAATTTTCGGTTCTATTGATATCAGAAACCTAAAATTTATGAACGGCGAGGCTCAGATTTTAACCGTATCCCGGATAAGGCTGAATTTTTCGGTTCTGGAATTAATTTTGCAAAAAAGGATATTTATTCATACTGTTCAAATCGAAAGACCGGTTTTAAATATTGATACGCAAAGAGACAGTGAAACTTTGGAATTTCTTTCATCATTGATAAAAAACGGCAGTAACGAACAACATCGTCCGGATACCCAAAAAATAACTCTTACGCAAATTTCAGAAATTCTTCCGCGCAACGCGAATTACCGGATACGGCAGGGTTCTTTCCATTTTTCAGGCGCAAATTCGCAGTACAGCCTTGATGAAATAAATTTTAATATTAAGGAAGAAGATCAGTACATAGTTTTGGACGGCAGTATAACGGCGGAATTTATATATTCTGCCCTTGCGAATAAAACATTAATGCTTGGCACAAAAATCGGCATAAACAGCGTAAGCGCAAACGATTTAAAGACAGGTAAAGCCGATATTGCTTTTTCGTATATAACAATTTCGCAGCGCAACGAGGGAAACAAAAACGAATCATTTTTCAGACCGGCTGTAAGCCGAGGCAGACCGGTATTGTTATTTAGCGTTCTTCCTTTTAACATTTCAGCTTCTTTCAAAGATAACGAGTTGTATTCGATAAAACCAAAAGACAATAAAGCCGCGTATAATATTCGTTACAATACAGAAAGAGAATTTCTGTTTGCCGATTTAAATTTCGACGATTTTATCTTAAGCGATATTATTTCTGTTTCGGATTTTTTCAGCGACAAAAAACATCTGTTTGATATTCCCATAAAAGGATCGGCGGCTTTTTCTTATGATCAAACAACAAAATCATTTTCTTATAATCTTAATTTAAAGGGCGGCAATATTGATGTACCGTCTTTTCCCTTAAATGACGCTTTTAGTCTCATTTTAGCAGGAGATCAGGGGAAAGTTGATATAACAGATTTACGGATATCAGCTTCCGCCGCCACTGCGAAAGCGGGACTGTTTCAGGGGAGTGCGGGAGTATCAGGTGAAATTGTCTTTGCTCCCCTTAAATATAACGGGACAGTTTTTTTAGATCGTATAAGTCTGAGCAAGGGAGAGGCGATTTCCGCCGTTTTTGAAGCGTCAAATATAGGGGACAGAATTCAGGTAACAAGCGGCGAAATAAAAATTGCGCAGGCGGCGATTTATGATTTTATAGCTTTTTTGCATCCTTCTCAAAAAGATACAGGCATTAATATTTCATGTCACAGCATTAACGGCGGAGAACTTTTTTTAGACGCGGTTTACAATTATTATCCAAGGGAACTTGAAGCGTCATTAACGCTTGTTTCTTTATCGCTTTTTGATTTAATGGAATTTGTCCGTCCGTTTGCAAATATTATCGATATTCCGTTCGGCAGAAGCTTTCTCAGCGGTTCTCTTGTAAGCGCGGATTTTTTCATATCAACAGATTTTAACAATATTTTTTATAACGCTCCGAATATAGTTTTTAATTTAGGCGCCACACGCGGTGTTGTTTCGGTATCGGGAACCGATCATCAGTTTACATTAAGCGAAGGATTGATAAATTTATATGATAATGAATTAAATATATCAGCTAACATGGTTTTTTCAAATCCGCTGGATCTAAGTTTCCAGATTAATGCTGCTTACCTTGATATCGCATGGCAGGTAGAAGGTCAGATTATAGACAGAAATACGCTGATAATTCATGAGCCGAACGGACTGCATGCATACGGGAATATTTCCAATACAGGAGCCATGTCGGGATACATCGAAGGCATTAATTTTCCGGTGCCTTTCGCGGCGCAGGCATTGTATCTGAACTTTTATACAGCATTGCGGTATGACTCGCCGGATTTCTGGAATCTGGATTTTAATGATTTTTTTGCGGTATATAACAGCGAAGAAGTTTTCCGGGCATCTGGCTATGCGGATCAAAACGGAGCAAAATTCAACAATATTCAATACATCGATTCTGAAGGAACATTAACGGCGGACGCTGAATTTTTCTGGAATGTCGGTTTTTCAGATATAAGATTGACTTTTTTCGCTTCTGACGGAGATGAAGAAGGCGAAAATTATTATTTAACAGGACAATACAAAGACAATAAAATTGATATAAAGGCATCTTTCTCCGATATGCATTTAAGCCGTTTTACCAAAGCAAATGATTTAATTGTCGTTAATGCCGATGTTCAGGTTTCATGGGACTCCATAAATCAGTTCAACGCTCAACTGGATTTATTTTCATTTGACGCGTACATTCAAGGAGCGCCTGTATCCGCGTCTGTAAGCGTGTATATGTCAGATAATATATTACTTGTAAATAGATTGAATTTTGAGTATTTAACCATGAGCGCGTATGTTCAGGAATTGCATTTTAACAGGCTGGACGGTTTTGGAAATATGCAAATGAATATGAAAGGCGTTATCATGAACAATTTGATGGAAAGCGAAATAAAATTAAATACAAATTTTAATAAAATAGATTCATGGATGGATTTCAGAAAAATTCTAAATAAATTCAACGGCACTCTGGCTTTTGAAAATATCAAATACGGCGATTACTCCGCGGATCAAATTTCGTTTGACTTTTCAGCTGATAACGGCGCGTTTTTGGCGGCAGGCGGCATTGGTGAAATGCTGCGTCTTGATATGGACAAAGACGGGTATTTTTTCCTTGGTTTATCAGCTCCTTTTCCAATAAAAGGTGTTATTACAGGAACATATAATAATAAAGGAATTATAGACGCTACTTCGAACAACTTTTTTATTGATATGGAATTATTATATAACCTGGTTTCCTCATCAACCGGTTTTGATATAACCGGAGGTTACATAACCGGGCAGATGAATTTACGCGGTCCGTTCTGGAATCCGGAGTTTTACGGTTATGGAAACGCGACAAGTATGCAATTTTATTCTGCCGATTATGTGAGCAATGTTATAAGAGCTGTTCCTTTTAGAGTAACCGCCGAAGGCCACGAAATGACATTTGAAAATGTTGTTATAGGATCAGGTTCCGGCAGCGCTGTTATAGACGGCTGGCTTCATTTTTTAAACTGGTCTCCGGTATCAATCGGTTTAAATATCAATATACCAAGAGATACTCCGGTTCCCTATGGTTTTAATATTGCGGGTTTTATCGCTTCGGGAAACGCTTCAGGAAACCTGGAATTATTATTTGAAACACGCGACAACTTTTTGGAATTATCGGGCAAATTATTTACCAATACCGCTCAGCTTGGGTTAAATACGGATACAATGGCAGCCAATAGTGATTTACAAATTAACTCGATTGTGGATTTAACAATAACAACAGGTTCTGCGGTTGAATTTGTCTGGCCGACTTCTAACCCGATTATCAGGGCAAATCCTGAAATGGGAACTCTAATATCGGTTTACAGCGATACAAAATCGGGAGTTTTTTCACTGGACAGCGATGTAAACATCAAATCCGGCGAATTTTATTATTTTAACAGGAGTTTTTATATCCGTCAGGGAAACATTATCTTCAGGGAAAGTGAAAGTAAATTTGATCCCATAATAAGCGCCAGGGCGGAAATCCGTGAGCGCGCTGATTCAGGAGCCGTTACAATTTCCATGGTTGTAGAAAATAAGCCGCTACTCCGGTTTGAACCTGTTTTTACAGCCAGTCCAAGCCTGACCCAGCTTGAAATTTATACGATTTTAGGACAAAATCTAGGAAGTGTTCAAGGGGATGAGAATACCGACATGCAGCGGTTCCTGATATCATCTACAACCGATATTTTGGCGCAAATTGTCTCAAGTTCGGAATCTTTGTCACAATTAATGTTTTTAAGGCAGTTAGAACAGCAGGTTAGAAATACTTTACGATTGGATATGTTCAGTATACGGACAAGGTTTATACAAAACGCGTTTGTTTCAGGCATAACAGGCGCTCAGAGCGGCGTTTTTGACAGAAACGTCGGAATTAGTAACTTTTTTGACAATACAACTGTTTTTATTGGTAAATACATTGGTCGTGACATGTTTATTCAAGGTATGCTAACATTGAGATATGATGAAAATAACAGAGCGTTCGGCGGCATTGTTTTTGAACCGGATATTGGTATCGAATTACAGAGTCCTTTTATAAATATAAGATGGGATTTCTTTCCATATCACCCGGAAAACTGGTGGGTTAGTGATAATTCTATTACCATAAGCTGGAGAAAGTCATTTTGAGCCGGAAGTTTTTAACTGCAGGTTTACAGGAGTTTTGATGAAATTTAAGTTATTGTTTTTTCTTTTTTTTGCGACTGTTGTATTGTGCTTTTCTCAGGATTTCTTTGAATCTTCTGATAATTCTGAATGGTATCATGGCAAAACAATCAGAGATGTTGTCTTTACCGGGTTAAATAATATACAGCAATCGGAACTTGACGCTTTAATGAATCCCTATAAAGGGCAGTTATTGGATGATAATCTTTACTGGGAAATGCAGGGGAAACTCTATGCTCTTGAATATTTTGATCGCATAGAACCTTCAATTACGCAGTATAACATATCAGGAAGCGAAGTATTAATCAGGTTTGCAGTTGCTGAACGCCCGATAATAGGCAGAATTATTTTTACCGGAAATTCCGGGATGAACCGCAGGGAACTGAATGAATTAATAGTATCAAGAGTAAACGATATTTATAATAAATCAAAAGTCTTTTTTGATATCGATTCCATTACAAATAAATATCTGGAAAAAGGTTATCCCGATGTAATTGTTACTTCTACGGAATCCCTGGCGGCAGATTCAACAATAACCCTGGTCTTTAATATTACAGAAAGCGATCAAATAACAATTTCTAGAATTGAATTTCAGGGCAATGTTAGATTTTCCAGCACCGCATTGAAAAGGCAGCTTTCGTTAAAAGCCCGTGCATTTCTTGTTGACGGCGCTTTTCAGGAATCAAAACTTGTTGCGGACAGGGAAGCGATATTAAAATACTACCGCGACCGCGGTTATATTGACGCAAGAATTGTCGATGTTACGCAATCTTATGAATCAGATTCAAAACGGACAAACATGATTCTGACATTCATGATCGAAGAAGGCTCGGAATTTAAATTCGGAGGCGTAACATTTGAAGGCAATATTATCTTTACTACAACACAGCTCAGCGATCTAATTACGACAAAAACAGGCGATACAATAAATTGGACACGGCTGGAAATGGATTTACAGCGCGTAAACGACCTTTATTTTGAAAATGGATATATCTACAATGTAATTGCAAAAATACCGGATAAAAATAATCAGACAAATACATTATCGTTTAACGTTCAAATTACAGAAAGAAGCAGAGCTTATGTTGAAAATGTTATTGTTGTAGGAAATGAAAAAACAAGAACCAATGTAATATTAAGGGAAATTGCCCTTGAACCTGGAGATATATTTTCCAGAACAAAAGTTTTGGAAGCTACCCGTAATTTGTATAACCTGCAGTTTTTCGCCAATGTTTGGCCGGATATACTTCAGGGAAGCGCAGAAAACCTGATGGATTTGATAATTAATGTGGAAGAGCAGCCGACTACAGATATTCAGTTTGGACTGACTTTTACCGGCAGCAGTGATCCGAATTCATTCCCGATATCAGGACTTCTAAAATGGAATGATCGCAATCTTGCCGGTACGGGAAATCAGCTTGGCGTTGAAGTAAATTCATCAATTGTCGATACAAGTTCAATATCATTGGATTATATGCACAGATGGGTGCTGGGACTGCCTCTCTCGCTTGGAATTGATTTTACGGCGAATTATTCAAAACGAATGGCGACAATTGACAATCAGCCGCCGTTCTTTTACGGCAAAGAAGAGTTTGCTTATCCGGACGGTTTCGACTCATACGCGGAATATATATATTATAATAAAACTCCGACAAATGAATTCTTAATGTCTTATGAACAATGGTACTTGTCTTTGGGTATTTCCTCCGGATACAAATGGTATACAATGCTGGGCGATGTCAGCTTAAACGGAGGACTGCGTATCGGTCTAGTAAATAATATTTATGATAATATTTTCAGACCTTTTGATCCTGTCATAAGAGAAGGAAATAACACATGGGCGCCGAAAAATTTATTATGGTTAACGCTTTCACTTGATCGGCGTGATATTTTTTATGATCCTTCAGCAGGATATTATATATATGAACGATTTGGAATTTACGGCATCTTTAATAATGAGATAGAACATTATTTGCGCAGCGATACAAAATTCCAGTATTATATGACTTTATTTGATTTTGAAGTTACAGACAACTGGAATTTCAAATGCGTACTTGCCGTGAATGCGGGAATATCCGTCATATTTAAACAACCAGGGCGGCGCGATTCACTGTTATCGTCAATAGAAAGCGCGAATAAACTTGCGATAGACGGTATGTTTGTCGGCAGGGGATGGAAGGACGAATATTTAAACAAGGGAATGCTTCTTTTGGATAACTGGATTGAACTTCGCTTCCCTTTAGTACGCGGTATTTTAGCTTTTGATTTATTCTTTGACGCTGTTGCTGTTGAAACAGACGAAGGTTATTATTTCGGGGAAAATTCATTGGGAGAATCAAATTTTACAATTGAAAATTTCAGGTTTGGTTTCGGCGGAGGATTAAGGTTTACGATTCCTCAATTTCCTATCAGGTTAAGTCTTGTAAAACGGTTTAGATTTAAAGACGGTATTCATTGGGTAAAAGGTCCGATATTTGGTATGGATCTTGTAATGTCTTTTGTTATGTCATATTAATTAGGTAAGGGGGCTATCATGCTGAAACGTGTTTTTATTTTTTTACTGCTTAATGCAGCCTGTTTCGGAATCCTTTACAGCCAGTCGCATATTACAAGGATTGCTGTAGTGGATTTACCTCGCGTTTATACGGAATTCTTTTCAGAATCAAAAGCTGTCAGGGATTTTGAAGCGAAAACAGCAACTGTTCAGCGCGAAATTGACAGAATGCAGAAAGAAATTCAGGATCTTAAAACAAGACAAGCTGATGCCATCCAAAGAGATAATCAGAATGAAATAACAAGACTGGAATCGGAAATCGCAAGAAGAACCGAAAACCTCAGGGTTTATTACCAGTCAAGAACTGCCGAACTTGAAGATCAGAGAAAAAAGTTAATGCAGTCAGGCGAATTTTTAAATCAGGTGCATAATGAGATTCGGTTTATCGCGGAGAGTGAAGGCTATACAAATGTTTTTGATTTAAAAAACACTCAAGGCATGATTTGGTTCAGCCCTTCTGTTGATATTACAGAGAAATTAATTCAGAGTTTACGCGCAAAAGCAAGACAATAATATTTTCGTCATGATTTCCAATGCTCCCTCAAGTCCAATGCTCGACCAGTACAGGCGCATTAAAAAAGGGCAGGAGGGAAATGTGCTTTTTTTCCGTCTTGGCGATTTTTATGAAATGTTTGCCGAAGACGCTGTTGAAATCTCCGCTCTTTTAAATCTGACTCTGACAAGCCGCAACGGCGTTCCCATGTGCGGTGTTCCGTATCACGCGGCGCGCTCCTATATCGCGCGTCTTTTAAAACTTGGAAAAAAAATTGCAATCTGCGAACAGCTCACTTCTCCTGTAAAGGGAACCAAGGTAATTGAACGTGATGTTGTGGAAGTAATAACTCCAGGCACAACAGTCGATGAAGATTTTCTTGACAAGGGAAGCTCGAATTATCTGTGTTGTCTTGCAATGGCGCATAACGATGAAAAAAGAACGCTTTCATTTTCCTATATTGATCTTTCTACAGGTGATTTTTATTCTACCGCCATGGAAAATGATAACGCGGGTGAAACGCTGAGGCAGGAACTCGAGCGGCTTCAAATAAAAGAAATGCTGATTCAGGAATCGCTGCTGGAAGAAGACGAAGCTGTCGCCGCGGCTGTTTATGATCGTTCTTCACTGGTTTTAAACCGCTGGGCGGATTGGCTTTTCGATCCAGTGCAGGCAAAATCAAGGCTGGAAAAACAATTTTCACTTGCCTCACTTAAAAGTTTCGGTCTTGATGAAAACAGCGCGGAAATTATTTCCGCAGGAACGCTGCTGGATTATCTTGATACAACTTCAAAAAGCCTGCTTTCGCACATCAAAACAATAAAAATTTACAGGGACAGCGAATATCTTGGAATTGATGAATCGAGCCAGCGCAATCTGGAATTACTGTGCAATCAAAGAGACGCGGATGTCCGTTTTTCTCTTTTGGAAGTAATGGATGAAACGCGCTGTTCTATGGGACGCAGATTATTAAAGAGGCGGATACTTCATCCTTTAAGGGATATTAAATTAATAAATAACCGTTTAAATATGGTGGAGTATATTTACCGCGATCAGGGACGATTAAGCAGGCTGCGCGAGCTTTTGGGAAGAACTCCTGACCTTGAAAGGCTTTGTTCCAGGCTTGCAATGGATAAAGCCCACGGACGCGACATGCTCGCGATCAAAAATTCCATTTTTTCATTTCACGAAATAGATAATATTTTTTTTCAAAGCAATAAAGATAAAAAGGACTTATGTTTTGAAAGCGGCGACGCTGAGAATAGTAATTTTGACGAATTAATAAAATTACAGCAATTGCTTGAAAACGGCATTTGCGATGAGCCTTCGATAGTGTTTAACGAAGGCAATTTGATAAGAAACGGATATAATGCCGAACTTGATACATTGCGCTCTATGAAAGATAATTCAAGACAGATTCTGGATGTTTATCTTGAAGAAGAAAAACAACAGACAGGAATAACAAGTCTTAAAATCCGTTATAACCGTTTAATAGGCTATTTTTTTGAAGTTACAAAAACCAATCTTGAAAGAGTGCCTAAACATTTTATCAGGCGGCAGGGAATCGCAGGCGGAGAACGTTATACGACAGACCGCCTCGCCGGTCTTGAAGCGGAAATTAACGGAGCGTCGGACAAGATTATAGAACTGGAAAAAAAGCTGTTTCTGGAAATTCGCGGCGAGGCAAAAAAATCGCTCTTCCTTTTGTCAGCGGCAGCCAGACGTATTGCGGAAATTGACGCTGCGCAGTCTATTGCGAAAGCCGCCTCAATAAGAAGCTGGACTCGCCCGCAGTTAAATGAGAGCGGAGAACTTGAAATATACGAAGGCCGTCATCCGGTTGTTGAAGCGCATCTTAACAGGGGCGAATATATGCCAAATGATATTCTGCTAAGCGCCGAAGATAAAGGTATTTCTTTTGCAATGATAACAGGTCCCAATATGGCAGGGAAATCAACTTATCTGCGTTCCGCGGCTCTTATTACAATTATGGCGCAGGCAGGCAGTTTTGTTCCTGCAAGGGAAGCGCGCATCGGATTATGCGACAGAATTTATTGCAGAGTAGGAGCCTCCGATAATCTTGCCCGCGGAGAATCAACATTTCTTGTTGAAATGAACGAGACTGCTTTTATATTAAACACAGCAACAAAAAACAGCATTGTTATCATGGACGAAGTGGGAAGAGGAACAGGAACCAACGACGGACTTTCAATCGCATGGGCTGTCAGCGAAGAGCTTCTGAACAGGATTGGATGCAGAACCCTCTTCGCAACTCACTTCCATGAACTTTCACTGTTGTCTCATCCCCGGCTTGCAAACCGTTCAATGGAAGTTCTTGAGCAGGGAGAGAAAATTATTTTCCTGAGAAAATTAAAAGAAGGTCCTGCCGCCGAGTCGTATGGTATTCATGTCGCAATGCTTGCAGGACTTTCGCAGAATGTTCTTAAAAGGGCCGGAGAAATTCTGGCTTTGTTAAAAAAAAGGGATTCGGAACTTGAATTGTCATTTACCGGCAGCGGCTTTGCAGTTAACCGCAGCGAAGAAAAGGCTGACGAAATCCAAATACCGGAAGAAAGTTTATTGGAAAAATTATTTATGGAAATTAATCCTGAGCAGATGACGCCTCTAGAAGCTCTTAACATTCTTTGCCAGTGGAAAAAATTGCAGCAGGCAGGCTTTAAATCAAATGAAAAATTTACCGTGAATAATCCAATAGAACAAAAGCGTAAAGTACGGACAGAACAGATTATAAAAGTAATTGATTCAAATCTTTCGCTGTTTGATTAGCAATATAAAAACCGGAGAGTGTTGTGTCCAATTTAAGGGACAGATTAAAACGAATTCAGGAATCAAAAAAAAATATTTTGCAAGGTGAAATACGCGGGCAGCCTGATGATATTCCGGTTATGGAAGGCTGGGAACCATGCGGATTTAAAGTAATAAAAAGAAAAGTAATATTAAAATCTCCTTTTAAGTCAATAAAAAACCTGCCGGAGTTTATCGCTGTTTTTGTACCTGACCTTGCAGGAAAAGAAATTTCCGCTTTAGAAAACTTTTTATTTTTTGATTTGGAAACAACAGGACTTTCCGGAGGAGCGGGAACCGTCGCGTTTCTTGCCGCGTTCGGAAGATTTGTTTCCGGCTCCCTTCAGATAACTCAATATTTACTTTTGGATTATCCGGGAGAAAATGATTTTCTTGACAATGTGCTCTCTGAACTTAAAACAAAAGATTCGGTAATAGTAAGCTACAACGGCAAATCATTCGACTGTCAAATAATAAAAACACGATGTCTCATGAACAGGATTAAACCGCCTGAATTTTTACATGCCGATCTTTTACATCCGGCGCGCCGTTTATGGAAAAACATTATTCAGGATTGCAGCCAGGCTTCGGTTGAGAGAAATATTCTTGGTATTGAAAGAAAAGATGATATACCGGGCGCTCTTGCGCCGGAAATATGGTTTGAATTTTTAAAAACGGGAAAAACAGATCGCCTGCTTGGCATTTGCGATCATAACAAATTTGATATTTTCGGTCTTGCGGCAATTCTTGGCGCTGTGTTATCAATAGCAAAGGATCCTTTCGGCGGTAAATATCAGTATGATATGGAACGGATCGCGCTTTACTGGAGGCAGTACATACGCCGCTTTGATTATTTAAAAATTGATACCGGTATAAAAACAGCAGGAGAAAAGCTGATGCGTCTTGCGGCAGAAAAAGATCAGCGCCGTGCAGTTTATGTATATTCATACGATGAAATAAAAAAAGGCAATTATGATAATGCATACCGGTTTGTTTTACGCGGTTTAAAATTATTTGAAGATTTTTCCATTTATCATCAAAAATTACTGCGGAGAAAAGAAAGGCTCGAAAAAAAAATAAAACCTCAGGAAAAATAAAGTTAATCAGCGCCAATATCGAATGTTTTCACAGAGAGACTGCGGTTAATTTTAAATCATGGTTGAAGAGAAAAATAAAAAAGGTTAAAGTAAAATATGTACGATTACATTTACCCATGGAAAGAGAAAATCGCGTCAGGCATAAACGCTCTGTTAAAAGAAGCTGGCATTCAGGAAAATATAAAAGCAGAACAAGTAATCGCCGAAATACCTCCTAATCCTGAAATGGGAGACATCGGGATACCAATGTTCAGTTTTTCGAAAATACTGAAAAAAGGTCCGCCTCAAATTGCGCAATTATTATCTAAAAAAATATCAGAAGATGACACAGACGGAACTGTTAAAGCTCAAGGACCGTATCTTAATATAAATATAAACCGTTCCAATACTGCAAAAGCTGTCCTTGAAAAAGTTTTATGTAAAAGTGCGGAAGAATTTACTTTCGGCAAGCCCGGTACAATGCAGGGTAAAAAAGTGATGGTGGAATTCTCAAGCCCCAACACAAATAAGCCTTTGCATCTGGGGCATTTGCGCAACGATGTTCTCGGAGAAAGTATATCGCGGATAATTCAGGCTTGCGGCGCACAGGTGCGCAAAGTTTGCATCATTAACGATCGCGGCATCCATATTTGTAAGTCGATGCTTGCCTACAAGGAACACGGACAGGGAAAAACCCCTGAATCCGAAAACGTAAAAAGCGATCGATTTGTCGGCGACTGGTATGTTTGTTTCAGCAAAGAACTAAAAAAAGAAGTTGATGAACTTGTCAGTTCGGGAGTTGATAAAGATACGGCAGAAAAACAGGCGGCGTCAATAAACAAAGCGCAGGAACTTCTTCGTAACTGGGAAGCAGGAGACAGAGAAACCTCGGAGTTATGGAAAAAAATGAACAGCTGGGCAATTGAAGGAATGAAAAAAACATACGAGCGTACCGGCGTTTCATTTGATAAATATTATTTTGAAAGTGAAACATATATGCTCGGCAGGGACGAAGTAATAAAAGGTCTGGAGAAGGGAATTTTTTTTAAGCAGGAAGACGGCTCTGTTGCGGTGGATTTAAGAGAAGAAAAACTTGACAAAAAAATTCTTCTTCGCAGCGACGGCACTTCAATTTATATTACCCAGGATTTCGGGACGGCAATAAACAGACACAAAGACTGGCCGTTCGATCAATTAATCTATGTAGTCGGCTCTGAGCAGCAATATCACTTTAAAGTGCTTTTTATACTTCTTGATAAACTCGGCTATTCATGGGCAAAAAATCTATATCATCTTTCCTACGGAATGGTAAATCTCCCTGAAGGAAAAATGAAAAGCAGGGAAGGCACTGTTGTTGACGCTGATGAACTTATCGACTCTCTCCGCGATATGGCGTTAGCTGAAATCCGCGGGAAGGGAAGGGAAGAAGATGTCAAAAATCCTGTGCAAGTAGCAGAAAAAATCGCTCTTGGCGCTCTTCATTATTTTTTACTTCAGCCGAGCCCTGTTAAAGATATGCTTTTTGATCCTAAAGAATCATTGTCTTTTACAGGAAATACCGGTCCTTATCTGCAATACATGGGTGCGCGTATTTCTTCGATGCTCAGAAAAAATGAGGAGTCTGGAACTGGAAGTGAGGAGCCGGCTGATTATTCATTACTTGTGTCTGATTCAGAGTGGGATGTTGTAAAATTATTGGCGGCGTATCCTGCCGCGGTCAGTGAAGCCGCCGGTAGTCTCGATCCTTCGCATCTTACAGGTTTTCTTTATGAATTATCAAAGGCGTTCAGCCGGTTTTATCATGACTGTCCCATTTTAAATTGCGAAGACGCCGCTCTTTCCAGAGCAAGACTGGAACTAAGCCGCGCTGTTATGCTTGTCCTGCGCGACGCCTTTAATTTGGTTTGTATACCTTTTCTGGAAGTTATGTGAAATAATTATGGATTCAAAAAAGCCAGCGAGACAGAACCTTGATTAAAATAAAGAGTGCTTTCATCTGTTTTTAAAAGGCATCTTCCTGCGGGATCAATGCCATTGAATATTCCGCGAGCCAGTATTTTATCAGGTTTTTCAGATTTGTTTTCGTCGCCGGAAGAAGAAGGTTCAAAAACCGCCGCTTTTGAGCCGATGCAATCAGCTAAAGAGTTCCATTCATCGGCAAGAGCGCGGCTCCCCTGTGAATACGCCGCCTCAGTTTTAAAATATTTTTTAACATTTTCAATTTCATCAAGTATTTTGCATAACACATCTTTTCTGGGAATATGCTGTCCAAGGATTTCGGCGCAGCTTGCCGCTTTCGCGGAAGGAGATGGATTATTTACATTTACGCCGATTCCTCCCGTAATCCAGCTGATTAAATCTCCTTCTCCATGAATTTCTGTCATGATACCCGCGATTTTTTTCTTGTTAATGTAGATGTCATTCGGCCAGCGAAGAAAAGCTTTTTTTCCGCATACTGAAGATATGCACCTAACAACAGCAATCTGCATGACAAGCGATAAAAGCGTATAGTCAGCAATTGTCAGGCTTGGTCTTTCCAATACCGAAAAAAACAAACCTCCCTGTCGCGATATCCATGCTCTGCCGTTTCTTCCCCTTCCTGCGCTTTGTTTCTCAGCCGTAAAAACGCTTCCGCTTTCCGCTCCGCGCAGCGCAGATTCTCTTGCCCTGTCCATTGTGCTTGGCGTGTTTTTATGATGATAAAATAAATATTCCTTATCGCCGAATTCCCACGGATATAAAAAATCTTTTTCTTTTTTTGGATCCAGAAGATAGCCTGTTTCTCCTGTTTCAATTCCGTATCCGGCTTCGCAGAGAGCCTGAACTGTCTTCCAAACAGCAACGCGCGATATGCCGAGTTCTTTCGCGATCCTGGTTCCGCTGACAGGCTTTCCCTGTTTTTCTCTTAACAATATTAGTAATTTCGCTTTACTTGATATCATAAAATTTACTCCTTGCTTCCAGCGCTTTTGCCTTAACCGCCGCTTTTTCAAAACTCAGCGAGATTAAAACAAACGCAGCCGTTTTTATTTTAGCAAATCCATTTCTGCCTCCGCGGGCTTTCCATGCAAGATTAATATTTGTCCATAAATTAAAAATCTCCGGTATAAACATTAAAAAGAGAGTAATAATATTTATCCTTACAGCTTCCCTGATTTCCAGCGAACTCGTTGTGCGAAAAAGCAAGGCTGATACCTGCACGATTATTATTAACCGAAGCGTTATCTGCAAGTATTCCTGCTGTGGTTTTATGATGGTTATAAATGCGGAGTGCGGAGATGGCAGTGAATTTCTGATTTCGATCAATGATGACAATACTGATAAAATGTACATAAGAGCCGCATAGAAGATAACAGGTTTTAAATCCATCAGCTGTTCAGAGAGTGTTAAACGGCAGGCGAAGGCGGTTAAAATCAAAATTGATATTCCGATGCAGAGCCAAAAGGAAGGTAATGTTATGCAAAATATTGAAAGGGGCAGCAGTAAAATAAGTTTTATTACCGCTGGAATTTTGTGAAGATGTCCTTTAATTGTTTTATATTTAAATATGGAGCGCTTACTCACCATAAAAGGTCTCCCAATTCCGCAGCTTTTTTCTTAAGAGGATTCCTTATACCCCATTTTTCAAGATCGTATTCAAGCGCTTCGGCGGCTTTGCAATCCAAAACTTTTTTACCTTTGTTTAATACAAAAAAACGGTTTGCGAGTGCTAAACATTTTTCAATTTCGTGAGTAAGAATAATAACTGTTTTTTTATCTGCAATTAATTTTTGAATTAATTTATTTATCTGGACAATTCCCGGAAAATCCATGTTTGCATAAGGTTCGTCAAAAATCATAATTTCCGCGTCCATCGCCAAAACGCCGGCTGCCGCGAGACGCCGTTTTTCACCGCCTGAAAGCGAGCGGGCTGGAAAGTCCGCCCTGTTTTCCAGACCTGTCTGAAGGAGAGCGTCTTTTACCTTCAGCATTATTTCATCTTTTGATAACTTCCCGCGCGGGAAACTTCGCCGCATGTTACGCGGTCCAAAAGCAATATCTTCCCTTGGAGTTTCTCCAAGTATCTGCGCGTCCGGCTCCTGAAACACAAGCCCTGTCTTCGCGTATGTTTTTACCTTCCCGCCTGCAGGTTCATCCAATCCTGCGATAATTGACATTAACAGGCTTTTTCCGCTGCCGTTCGCTCCTGCGATTATAACACACTCGCCGCTTTTGACAGAAAAAGAAATATCATCTAACGCATAAAAATACCCGTCACGGACCTGCTCGTTATCCGCCATGCTTTCATCATTTACAGGAAAACGTTTTGTTATATTATTAAGTTCTATCATAATTTTTCATTAATGTACCTTGCGGCGACAGGACGGAGTTTTAACGCCAATGGAATGCTTACCGCCAATTTAATTAAATCACCAGGAATATACGGTATGCATCCTGCGATAAATGCCGCTTTAAATGATATTGAATTAAAGTACATCATATAAAATACGCCGCAAAATATAATAATGGAAAAACCTATTAGAGAGGCGATACTTAAGCGGATAAGGAAAAACGGGCGGATTTTAGTTTCGCTGGTTTTTGGCAGTCCGCAGATTAATCCTGCTGAAAGAGCTCCTAAGAAATAACCGATTATATATCCGCCTAACGGAGTGTTAAAAGCGGCGGGACCCGGAACTACAAACACTGGCGCTCCAAGCAGTCCTGCGGCTATAAAAATCAGGAGAGAAACTCCTCCGTAAAAGCTGCCCAGGACAGTGCCTGCAAGCACAACAAATAAATTCTTAAGAACAACCGGCACGCCGCCTGGCAGAGGGATGATAAAAAATTGAGAAACAGCGATTAGAGCCGTAAAAACCGCGGCGAAAACATAACGATTTCTCAAAAGAAATTTGTTGTTAACCATGTTGTATTACAAGTTAACAGAAAGGCTTTTTGCTGTCAATACTAAAAATTCTCTTTTTTGTTTTTCCTGAAGGCTTCCAAACATTCACGCCTGAAAATAACAACAGAAAGTCCTTTTTGTTCTATTTCGGTTTTTAGCTTTTCCGCGTTTTCATCAACAAGATTTGGTTTTGCTTCCAGTTCCAAAATGTGTTCCGGATTTACGCCGCAGCCGGTTATCAGATTTTTAAGGTTTTTTGAAGGTACAATAGTCGGCTGACAGCCTGTCATTGCTACGCTTGAATTATCAAGAATGATGAGAGTCATTGTTGTGTTGGAGTCAACCGCGTCAATTAAAGGAGTTATGCCAGAATGAATAAAAGTTGAATCTCCTATAACCGCAAGCGCGTGTTTTAAGCCGGCGTCGGAAGCGCCCTTTGCCATGCCTACACATGCGCCCATGCAGACAATGCTTTCTATGGCGTTCATGGACGCGCCTAATGAATAACATCCTATGTCCGAGTTTATTCCGACATCAGGATGTCCAGGGCGCGGATCGAGAGCTTTTACCGCCTTATTTATTGCATTGTAACTGTCTGTGTGCGGACATCCCTGACAAAGTACAGGAGGACGCGGAGCTAATTGCTCGGAGTTAAACTTAATGCTTTTTCTGGGCGGCAGCCCAAGAGCTTTTCGGACATTATCAGGATCAAGTTCTCCTGTTTTTATCACAGGCGTTATGTTTCTGGATGTTATTCCAAAAACTTTTTGCGCTATAAAAGGCTGACCTTCTTCGATAATTAAAACCTCATCGGCGTTTTCGCATAACATACGGATTTTTTTCTCGGGAAGAGGATATGCGCCGATATGAAGCTGATTAGGAGCCGGCTTTCCCTGTTTTTTGCGCATATTTAAAAAGTCATCGAGATTTTCTTCGTAATAATTGCCGCCAAGTCCTGAAGTTATTACCGCCAAATCATTTTTTTTATTTTTTGTATTATTTAAAATTAATTTATTTACAGGATGCTGATACGACCATTCTTCCAGAAGTTTTTGTTTATTTAAAAGAGATTCATAATTTATCCGCGCAAAAGAAGGAATTAACATCCAGTTGCTTTTATCCTGAGTTTTGGAAACACTATTCTGCGGCTTTCCGTTTCTTGTCTGCACACCGGCTCTTGCGTGAGCAAGGCGCGTAACAAGACGCAGGATTACAGGAATATTAAAACACTCGGAAACATCAAACGCTTCTCGAACCATGTCGTAGGCTTCCTGCTGGCTTCTGGGTTCAAGACAGGGAACCATGGCAAAGCCGGAATAAAAACGGGAATCCTGTTCATTCTGAGAACTGTGCATGCCGGGATCATCAGCAACGGCTATAACAAGACCGCCTTTTATTTTTAAGAGAGCCGCGTTAATTAATGGATCGGCTGCAACATTTAGTCCGACATGTTTTGTTGTAACCAAAGCCCTTCTTCCCGCGAACGATGCGCCAAGAGCCGCTTCCATCGCGGTCTTTTCGTTCGAACACCATCTTGCGATAAAATTATTTTTTGATGATTCATTGATGAGATACTGTAAAATTTCAGAAGACGGAGTTCCTGGATACCCGTAAGCCGCGCTGACCCCGGAATGTATGGCGCCTAACGCAACCGCCTCATCGCCCAATAAAGCGAGCTTCCCGCTTTTTGTATCTTTTTCGTTATTTTTTTTCATTTCTGATTCCGCACTCCCTGGTATTAGCCGATACTAGCTGTTAACCCTTTCAACATATTCATTTGTCTCTGTGTTAACAAGAATCTTCTCGCCCTGCTTAATAAAAAGCGGCACGCGTATTGTTAAACCTGTTTCTGTTTTTATTGGTTTTGTCGCGCCTGTTGCCGTATCGCCTTTAATGTAGTTTTCACTCTCCGCGACTATAAAAATTACCTTGTATGGAATTTGAATATCAATTACTTTACCTTCCCAAATTGTAATTTGATACGAATCGCCGTCTTTTAAATATAACTTTTTATCGGGATGTTCCTCGATTAATACCTCGTACTGCTCAAAAGATTCACTATCCATAAAATGATAATTATCCTGATCGGCATATTGATACTGACAGGTGCGGATTTCTACCTGCGCATCTTCAACTTCCTGCTGCGTAGGAATTGTAAGGCTGAGCACCGAGCCGTCTTTAATACTTTTCATTTTTATTCTCGCAACGGCAGTGCCTTTGCCGGGATTATGAAATTCTCTGTCTACAACAAGATACGGCTGCCCTTTTTGCAGCAAGCAGCTTCCTTTAACTATATCTCCGCCACGAATCATATTATTCCTCTTTTTATTTTTCTGATTTTATTATAACAAATAATAAATATTATGGGAAGAAGATTAAAACCGGCAGTTTTAAAATACTTGGCAGTTATTATCAATATTGATATAGTAAAACATGGGCTTCAAAGACAGTGTTTACAGCGAATCAACAATATATGCATTTATTAAATCCATTTTTATTCCTTCGCTGCGCCCGGCATTCTGCAAATCTGTTCCAAGAATAATTTATTATTTTTTTCTTAGGCAATATTATGCGGCGTTATTTCCGGGAAAAGTTCCTGTTACCAGTGTTGATCATGAGCTTGATAAAAAAATTCCTTTTGTTCCATCATGGGTTACAATCTACATTGACTTTGTTCAATTTTGGATAAGGATGATTTCATTTTTTATCCGCCGCTACAACCGGAAAGCCTATTTGCCCATAAGGGACTTTATTTATTCCATGGGTGATTTATATGCTTATGCGGCGGAAGTCTATAATAAAAATCTTTCGACAACAAAACGGCCTTTTTATATTAAGCGTTTTCGTTTTTTTATTATACATTTGCTTGATCCTCATTTGTTTTGCATTCCAAGCCTTCATGTAATGATTGTGATTCATTCATACCTCATGTTTTCTGTAATTGCGGAAAAAATCGGCGATAAGGAAAATTTAAAAATGCAGGCGATGGAAATGAAACAAGGCGCTCTTGCTATTAGTCAGGCGATTCTTTTTGTAAAACAGCACAGCGTTAACTGTATTCCCGCGGCGCTTTATGCCGTAACATGTTTCAGTCCCGATCTTTTTCCTCCCGAAGAAGCGGAAAGTTTTACAGACTTGCTTTTTTCTCCTGCTGAAGCGAAAGAAGATGTGCCTGTAAAATGCCGCGTACATCCGGGCGCAGCGCCCGGGACAAGAATTCCGAGGGAAGATCAAATGCGGATAAAGGAGCATATAAAAATTCTTTACCGCCGCTTCATGGAAGAAGGAAAAAAATCCAAAATATGGTACGAACCTGTTCTTGGCTTTCTTAAGGAATTGACTACAGTAAAATGATTTTAAACAGAATCCTCTTTCAAAATGACGCCTGTCTTGTTGTAAACAAACTAATCGGCGAGGCTGTTGAAGGCGCCAGAAACGGGATTATAAGTCTTCCTGATGTTCTTTCAGATGCGCTTAACAGTAAACCGGAAATTATGGAAGCTGTAAACAGGCTGGATGTTCCTGTTACAGGGTGCGCTCTTTTTGCGCTTAATAAAGAGGCGCTCATTTTTTTAAATGATATTTTTTCAAAAGAAAATGATTCTGTAAAAAAACGGTATTGGGCTATTATAGAAAAGCCGTCATCACCTCCGCCTGAAAGCGGCGAACTGGTACACTGGATAAAAATAAATTCAAATAAAAACAAATCATTTGCCTATAACACAGAAAGCAAGGGACGTAAAAAGGCTTCGATGAGATATCGCATAACAGGCGAAGGAGATAATTATCTTTTTATGGAAATTGAACTGCTGACAGGCAGGCATCATCAGATAAGAGCTCAGTTGGCTGCAGTCGATCTTCATATCAAGGGAGATTTAAAATACGGAGCAAAACGCGGCGAAAAGGAAGGCGGCATAAGACTTCACGCCAGATATCTTTCATTTCCCGATCCTTTAAACAGGAATGAAAAAATTTTCGTAACAGCGCAGGTGCCGAAAACGGATAATTTATGGAGAGCGTTTCCTGTTGAAAATTGTTAACCGGGAACTTTAACGGACATTAACATTCTGTTAAGTGAAACAAGAGGGTCTTCATATGTTTCAAACCTGAAGCGCATCTGATAATCCTTATCTGAGACAATGCGTATCGTTTTGTTTATGCAGTCTTTAACTTCATTTGATCCGGTATCCGGAAAGTATTTCGGTTTTTTCGGAATAAATGTCAGCTGGCTTCCGTTTCTGCGGATTTCGCCGATATGCTGAGGCATCGGAACAAGGAAGATATAGAAATCATCATTTTTTCCGCCGCCGACTGTCAGTTTGTAACCGGATTTTAAAGAGTGTATATTTCGTTTGCCGATAGAGGTGTTCTGATCATTTACAAATAAATTCAAAAGCAGAGGACCGGACGGATTTATTAGAACCGGTTTATTATCAGTGCGGTCGTCATAGGGAGTTGTCCTTCTTCCCTGCGCGGAGGCATAGGTAGCCAGGTCTTTTGAATGATCGACAGGTTTTTCTTTGGGCGAAGCTGCGGCAAGAGAGGAGGCTTCTGAAATTGTTTTGTCGGGACTTGAACTTGCCCTTCGCGAGATAAGGAAAATGATTAGACCCAAAAGCAAAAGAGCAAGTAAAATTAAAAGGATTATAAACCAGATTGACGATGTAAATGGTTTAGAAGAACCTGACGAAGCAGTTTTGCCTGAAGATTTTGGCTGCTCAGAATCAGAGCCGGAAACAATGCCGGAGCCAGACGATGTAGTTCCTGTTCCTGAATCGGATACCTTTGAATCAATACTGTCAGTACTGGTTCCTGAATCTGCGCCTGTTACAGTTCCTGTTTCATTTCCGGAAGTTGAATCTGTCCCGGTTGTACCTGTACCTGTACCTGTACCTGTACTTGTATCTGCTAATATACCTGTACCAGTTCCAGTGCTTGTATCTGCTGTTATACCAGTCCCTGTCCCTGTATTTGTCCCTGTTGTACCAGTCCCAATCTCAGTCCCAGTTCCTGTTCCTGTTCCTGTTCCTGTTGTACCAGTTCCAATCCCAGTTCCAGTTGTACTTGTACCGCTACCTGTTGTACTGTCTGTACCGGTTTTTGGAGCGGTTGTTGTGCCTGTATCTGTTACGGCGCTCATACCTGTTCCTGCCGCAGTTGTTATTTCTGATGTAGTAGCTGATCCGGTTGTACCTGACCTTGCCTGACGTCCGGATTTTGGAAGATTGGTTAGAGGCTGTCCAGGCGTTACCTGAATATAATCAATCGTTGTATTTGCAGAGCCAAGACGCTGCCTTGTTGAAGTAACAAGATTATTTGTATCATTGGCGCCTGTAGTTATAAGAACAATTTTTTTTGCGCGGTTTGGAAGGGCAGAGGCATACCGTTCGGTAAAATTTAAAGCGGCGCTGATATTGCTTCCGCGTTCTACGGGATATTGCAGCAGCATTCGCGATATTATTGTTTCAACATCGCCGATTCCGTTAATCCGCCTTGCGACATCAAGCCTGGAACTTGCGGAGAAAGGAATCAAATGAAAAGTATCTCCGACTCTTAAAAATTCGTTAAGGAAGGGACCTGTAAGATAATTGTTTACATTTTCATAAGACGAACTCATATTCGAAGACGTATCTAAAACCAGTATAAGATCGATAGGAGTAGTATTTTGTCCGTATACGCAAAAAGCTGCGCATAATAATAATACCGCAAGAACGGTTTTATTCATAATTACCTCCTGTTAAATCAAGGCTGGCACTATTTTTTCTACCGCATAGGAAACTTTTTCATTATTAATTGAAAAAACAAATTTTTCGCCTTCTGTTTTGTTAAGTATAGCATTCCCGAACGGAGAAAGATAGGAAATAACTTTATTATTGGGATCAGATTCCCATGGACCTAATATGGTATATTCTTCCTGCTGTCCCGATGTTTCATTTTGAAGAGTGATCTTTGTGCCAAAGGAAACTTTGGATGTATTTACGGAATTAGGATCAAAAAGCTGCGCTCTGTCTATTTCTTCTTTGAGACGCGCAACCTGCGAATTGAGCTGTTCCTGTTTTTCCTTTGCGGCTTTGTATTCCGCGTTTTCACGGAGGTCGCCGAGGGAGAGTGCGTATTCAATTTCCTTGGAGTTAAGCGGAACTTCAACATCCATGATGTGAGAAAGCTGTTTCTTTTTCTCTTCATACATGGCTTGTGTTACCATTAATCCTCTGGAGACTTTCTTTTCCGAGTCGCCAAAGAATTTAAAGCCAGGATATTTATCAATAATTCTTGAGCGCAGATTCAGCTTATCCTGCGGATCCAGGTCTTTAACTCCGTTTATAAATGTAAAAATTCTTATGATGGCTTCTTCATCCGCGCTGTCAATAAACGACGCGATTTCGCTGTCTTTAAAGAGAATGTTATGCACAAGTTTATTGATTTTTTTATTCTCGACAGTATCTTTATGATTTTCTATGTCGCGGTAAGTAATGTCAAGAATATGAATGAGAGTGATTAATTGTTTTTCTAAACCGATATTTGCGTCCTTAAACCAGCTTTTTTCCCTTGCGTTTTTATAAAGCCAGACAACAGCTTCACGGCTTTCACGGTAATGATCAAAACAATCGCCGCAAAGGAATGAAAGTTTGTTTTCAAAGCCGGCTTCTTCAAGCTGTTCTGTAATGGACGCAAGCTGCGAATAGGGGAATAATTTGATATATATATCCGGCCATTCACCAATAAAAGTTTTTATGTTATTTAAAAATTCTGTTTTTAGTTTAGCGTCTTTTAAGTCCTTAAACATGGAAGGTACGTCTTTAATTCCGGCGAAAACATCGGCAAAACCAGCTGTAACAGACGATTTCAAATGCAGGTAATTTTTGTTGGCTGCAAGTTCATTTATAAGAAGATAGCTGGACATCGCATACTCAGCCGCTTCTTTCGCCGTTTCCGCTGTTCTTCGTGAATCAACCGCTTCAGAACGCTGGCGCATGTGAGAAGTGAAGTAGGAGAACATTTCAGAAAAATACTCAGAATCGGGATCTGCTTTTTTATTGTTGGTATAATCCCTGATTGCGGACACTTTGTCATAAAAACTTCGCTGTGCGGTAAATTCATTATAAAGTTTTTCTGTAACGCTGACCGGTCTGTCGCGCACAATAAAAACATCGCTGTTATCGGGGCTTATTCCGAAATCCGGATTGGATTTTAAAATATCGCGCGCTCTTGAACTCCATGTCGACCATTCGCCAGCCGACAGAAGGGCAGGAGAAAGCTCAGCTTTAATTTTTTTCATGTCGCACGCGTTGCCGAAACTTCTGATTATTGTTTTGAGCGTCCAGATGATATTTTCGTCCTTGTCTTTTATCCTCTCCCTGATTTCTTCTTTTTTCTTTGTAGCTTTTAAAACCCAGATATGATCTTTTGATAAAGTTTGAAGCGCGTCTACCGCCATTTTAAGAGACATTGAATGTCCTCTTTTTTTTGAGAAATCGATGCGAATTTCATCGCCTACAATTCCCGCGATGCGTCCAACGCCCCATGTGCGGTGATAAACGAAGTTGCCCTTGTCGAACGCGATATGTTTTTCGAAATCCGCGATCGCCTGATGAACCGCGCGGTAATTCTGCGAAAGATTCGATATGCGGATATATTCATCAAGCTGACTGTGCGAAGCGTATTTCTTTTTGAAACATTCTATAATTTCCCTTCTTGCATGTACGTCTTTTTCATCGTATTCAAGAATTATTTTAAGAATTGTAATCGCGATATCAATATCTTTATCCTTGTACCTGGCATAAAGCTCATTTAAAAGTGAAACAGCTTTATCTTCGCTGACAGACTTTGCGATTTTTTTCTGAATGTGCAGAAAGAAATCAATATCCTCAATGTCAATGGAGATCAGTTTATCCCAAATTTCCCTGATGCTTGCAAAGTTTCCTTTTGCTATATAACGGTGCAGGGCTTTTTTGTAGTAATCAATTGTGTCTTCTTTGTTATTCTTTTTTTCGTGATATTCGGCAAGTGATTTTACAATATCAGCTTCTTCAAAATCTACTTTTACAAGTCTTTCCCAGATATCATAAATTTTTTCTTCTTCATTATCATTTTTGTAGCAGTCCGCAAGGGTGCGCAGCGCATATTTTGATTCGCCGTGATCCAAAATTCTTTCGCAAAGATATTTAACTATGTTCCATCTGTGATTATCCAGAAAAATTGATACAAGGTTTATCATCGCGGAATCGTCAATTATCTGGCGCGAAAGAGCGATCATTCCGGAAAGATAAAGGGCGATTATGCTGTTCCTTGTATTTGAAAGGTGCTCGTCGCAGTTCTTTTTTAGATCGTCAATAACTTTTTCTTCGCGCGCTCTTTTAAGGATTACATCCAATTCCTTAAACTGGTTAGTTGAATAGTTGCCCAGACTCGCCCTTGTCCATTTTTCTTCGTTTAACGTTTCCTGCAGATTTTTCAACAGAGTCTGGGCTGCTTCTGATTGTGCCGCGGCTGTTTCACCATTACTCATAATTTTTTTCACTCCTCATCAATCTAACCGGCATACATATTGTAGATGTCCGGATCTGTAACTTTAATTTTTAATAAGGTTTCATCAATAAGCGATGAATCCTCGCGGTTAATGTCGTAATAATCAATAAGCCAAAAATAATGATTCAAAAGACGCGGCTTTAAAACACAACGCCTTGCGGGGTTGGATTCATATTCAGCTTCCAGCGAAAATATCGACTGTTTTAATCTGCCTGCTTCAAGCTGTTTCAGCTCGCGTTTTACCGAGAAAACTCCCCAAAGATAACCGTAAATTGGAATCCATTCACAAATGTCTTTGTCTTTGAAACCAAGCTCCGCTACCTTCTGGCTCAGTTTCAGAATAAGCGCAGATTCCATAAATCTTAAATCAATTTTTGAAGGGTCAATAAAAAAAGCTTCCCTGAACAATGCTTTGGCTGTTTTTACCTGTGCTAAAAGCGCGTTAATATCCGCAAGCTCTGATAAAATTTCCGCGTCTTCCTTTTTTATATGCACAGCCTGTTCAAGGTAATAAAGAGCGTCGTCATAATTCCCAAGCCCTTTATTGCAGCGTCCGGCTAAAAGCAATAATCCGTGATCATGCTGATTTGCCGGATTGTTTAACAAGCCTTCAAAAAAAAAGAGCGCTTTTGAATAAACAAAAAAACGGACAGCATATTGGCACTGTTCGTAGTTCATGTTTTGATTCGTATTTAATTGTCCCAGAAAAACATGATATTGTTTATAAAGGGTTATCAAAAGCGTGCCCTTTTCGAAAGGGTTTTTTATTTCGTCTATCCTCCTGGAATGCTCAAGCCACCAGTGAACGCATTTAAGCGCGTGCTTGATTTCTTCGTTTTCAAAGTCTTCACTTAAAGCCTGCTCTAAAAGCTCACAAGCTGTAATCGCGTCAGAGACTTTTAATTTTTCATAGGCTTCACAAAGAAGCGTATCGCTTCCCGGAAGCTCTGTGCGGGAAACTTCGTTGCATAAAGCGCTTTGTTGAAGCGCAGCCTGCCCATTTTCCATTATAACTCTATTCAGTATATCATTTTTTCATAGTTTGACAATAGTGCAGGCAGGATGTATGATCACTAATAATGAACAAAACCGTCGTTTCTCCGTCTATATTAGCAGCTAATTTTTCCAATTTTGAAAACGCTATTTCTCAAATTGATTCATCCGGTGCAGCCTGGGTTCATATAGATGTGATGGACGGATGTTTTGTCCCGAACATTACTTTTGGTCCGCAGCTTGTCCGTTCTATTCGTCCATTAACCAAAGCTCTTTTGGATGTTCACCTGATGATAATTCAGCCTGACCGCTTTATAGACAAATTCGCGGAAGCGGGCGCCGATTCAATCACTTTTCATTATGAAGCGGAAACCCACTGCCAAAAATTTCTGACCGAAATCCGCAGTCTTGGAAAGAAAGCCGGCATGGCGATTGTTCCGTCTACACCCTGTTCGGCATTGGAAGAGGTTCTTCCCTATATTGATATTGCTCTTGTCATGACAGTAAATCCGGGATTCGGCGGACAAACTCTTATTCCCGAGTGTCTGGAAAAAGTTGAAAAACTCGCAAAAATGAGAGAAAAATCTGGATTAACTTTCCGGATCTCCGTAGACGGCGGAATCAACGGGCAGACAGCAAAAGACGCTGTTAACGCCGGAGCCGATACGCTTGTAATGGGCTCTGCGTTTTTTAACTCCAGCAATCAGAGGGAATTGGTTACCGGTTTAGAAAAAAAATAGTGTACTTGGAACTATGCAGGAACATATAGCAATCGCTAAAACTGTTTCGGATATATTGGGCAGTACAACCAGCTCCACAAGGCAAGGTATAGAGGATATGTCTGCGCAGCGCAAAACCGCCTGAAACAGCGTAAAAGCCAATTTAATTAACGTAAAAAAAAGGTATAAATAAAACGATGACTCGTATTTTAATCTGTGATGACAGTTTTGAGGACTTGCAATCGCTTTCCGCTATCATCGACTGTTTTTATAAAGGCAGCGCTAATGGCGGCAAAACAACGGCTTATTCCCTTGCCAAGTTTTATGATCCAAGAGAAGCGGCGGCTTTTATCGAAGACGGCAATGAGGTTGATATAGCTATACTTGATATTATTATGCCGCAGATGAACGGCATGGAATTAGCCGCAAAAATGCGTGAAATGGGCTTTAACGGATATTTGCTTTTTTTAAGTTCGTCAAATGATTTT
>JGI24694J35173_10000798_pt1 | contig 30045 bp, 26 predicted proteins | sample TergutCo191P1_FD_35173 | JGI IMG/M metagenome (IMG submission 35173) | reverse complement strand
GCACACCCGTTCCCTTTCCGAACACGGAAGTTAAGCCCTCTTGCGCCGATGATACTGCGTCCCTAAGGCGCGGGAAAGTAGGTCGTTGCCAGACTTTTTTATAAATTGAAGCAGTTCAAAAACAACAGTTTTTGGGACCGTAGCCTATAAAAAAGAATAAAGAGCTGTCCTTTTGCGGACAGCTCTTTTTTTTGTTTTTACTACAGGCGAGGAAAGCCGTTTTCTGTTTTAATTACAGGCGGTCTGTTTTTGTGCCGATATTGTTAGCATGAAGAAGAAATATTTAGTTTTATGTATGGTATTCTTTGCGGTGTTGATTCCGCTTCAGACGGCGGCGCAGGGTTCGGAAATATTCCGCACGGAAATCTTCAGGCAGCAGGGAATCGCTTCATGGTACGGCAGCGAGTTTGACGGGCGCCCGACAGCCTCAGGGGAAATATTCGATTCGTCGCAGCTTACGGCGGCTCATCCCACGCTACCCTTTAATACCATGCTTGTCGTCATTAACCAGCACAATAACAGGAGCGTTATTGTAAGGGTGAACGACCGCGGGCCGTTTGTGTCCGCGAGAATTATCGATATTTCAAGGGCTGCCGCCGAGCAGCTTGACATGCTTGTTACAGGCACGGCTCCCGTTATCGTACAGAGCATCGAACATATTGTTGTCCCGGCCTCTCCTTCTGGAACACAGGCGGACACGCAGACAGCCCTCCTTACAACCTTTGTCGACACTATAAACATTCCCGCCGAGAGCGCTGTTCCCGTCCACGGCGCCACAGGTTCTACCACCGTGTTCCCGGCGCAGCCGCAGTCTGCCTCTCCTTCCGCTGCAGCGCAAGCCTCTTCTTCCGCTGTCCGCCGACTCATAATAACTCCTGAAACAACCATAGTTCCTTCAAAAAGCTACCGGCTGCAGGTCGGCTCATATACAAACGCCAGATACGCCGTCGACGCTTTTGAAAGGCTGAAAGACGCAGGGCTTAATCCCGCCTACGAGCGCTATATAAGCGCCGCCAACACCGAGTATTACCGCGTAGTTATCGCGGGTATAAGGGGAACAGACGTGCAGGCAGTCTCTGATAGAATCCTCTCCGCAGGCTTTTTCGAGGCCCTTATCCGCGAAGAAAACTAGTTTATGCCTTATTTAATTGACACAATAACAGTTAAGCTGATTCCTTTAACAGGGGATCAGCGTGAATTGTTACATTGCGAACCGAATAAGACAGAACGCTAAGCGGCCCTTTTTCTACAGGATCCAATAATGAACAGTAAAACCCTGCGCGCGGATTTTCTTCTGCTTCTTACAGCCGCTGTGTGGGGCTTCGGATTTGTCGCGCAGCGTTCCGGAATGGAACATACCGGGCCCTTCGCTTTTAACGGCGTCCGATTCATTCTGGGCGCCCTTTCGCTTCTTCCGCTCATACTGCTGAGAAGACGTCGTGCTGGACGCGCTCATCTTGCGCAGCCGTCTTTCCGTCGTCTTTCCGCCGCAAGCGCCGCCGCCGGAAGCGTTCTTTTTACAGCCGTAGTGCTTCAGCAGTTCGGCATCCTTTTTACAACCGCCGGCAACGCAGGTTTTATTACAGGGCTTTACGTCGTGTTCACTCCCTTTTTGGGGATGTTTCTAGGGCGTAGAACCGGTCTTCCCACATGGATCGGCGCGTGTTTTACCCTCGCCGGTCTTTATTTTATCAGCGCAGCCGGACAGCCCTCCGTCAACCCCGGCGATGTAATAGTAATCATCAGCGCAGTTTTCTGGTCCGCGCACGTTCTTCTAATAGACAGATTGATGCACTCCGATTTCAACAGGGCTGAAACAGACAAAGAGGCTGATGCATCCGGCTGCGAAAAGGACGACTCGGACGGAAAGATTGATGCTGCCGCGCAAGCTAATCTGCCAATCGACCCGATAGAGCTGTCAGCAGGGCAGTTCGCCCTTTGCGGCGCGCTGTCCCTTGTCTGCGCCTTCGCCGCCGAACCGCATGTAAAGGGGATAGTCAGCGCGATCGACCCATCCCTTATAGATGATGGTCTTTTTTCATGGCTTCCCTTTCCCGCGCTTTTCTCATCCGTCGCGGACGGGACTGTTTCGTTTCCGGTTGGAGCCCTTGTCCCCGTGCTTTACGGCGGACTGTGTTCCGTCGGCGTTGCCTACACGCTGCAGGTAGTCGCCCAACGCGACGCTCCGCCAGTGCATGCCGTAATCGTTCTCTGCTTCGAAGGCTGCTTTGCCGCTTTGGGAGGCGTTCTTTTGCTCGGCGAAACAGCCGGAGCGCGCACCATCATCGGCTTCGCCCTAATGCTCGCCGGAATGATGGCAACCCAGCTGGATATTCAGAAAAAGAACGAAAAACCTTTCACAGAATAAACGAATTAACCATCGGCCACCGCGCCCCTGCCGCTTTCGCTATATATAGCGTTTTAGGGGGAATCATCTATGGAGAAATTAATTTCACGAACTCATTATGTACTTTTAACAAAAAATCGTTGCTGATTCTGCAGATTTTTTTAATGGTTATACTGGCTTCCAATGTATACACTTTATCGACTTTGATAATAGACTCTTACGGAACAGGAATTAACAGGATTTCACCCTGATCAAACATTGTTCCAAACCTCATCGTCTTCATTATCCTAAAAATCCAAGGTGCTGTTGGAAACAGAAAATAAATCTTCAAATTCGCCCTTTTTCCTGCCGCAGGGTGTAAATGTAAGAATAACCGGATCTGCCGGAATTTCACAAGGCACATCTATTGTCAGCCGATGGCTGGCAGTAGCTTCTACAGTCTGGGTAATGCTCATAAAGTGAATATTGCATTAAAAAAACAGGAGAACAAGCAGACGCACAGCTAAAGCAGTGTGCAATGCCTCAACAGCTGTTGTTAGGCATCATGGAACACCTTATTTCCTGGATTCCCGTCTAAAAATTTAACCTGCAAAGGGAAAAGAGAAAGAGTAAAGGATTCCATGTTGTTCGTAACCGTTGAAAACATCATCGTCACGAAAAACGGTGTCAGGCACCTTTACGCCCCCTGAGGGTAATCCCGGAATATGGCGCTTACGGATTGGCGGTTACAGGGTCTTATACAAAATAGAAAATGAGAATACAATCCTTGTAACGCACATAGAGCCGCGAGGCCAAGCTTATACAAAGAAAACAAGAAGTCAGAGGTGGTAGAATATGACAGCCGCCGTGTTAAGGAAAGAGTTGCATACATGTATTGATGAGTTCCCGGACAGGAGTCTTCCGGCATTAAAACCGCTATTAACATTACTTGTAGAGTCTCCCTATTCTATCGAACCGGCAAGCCCGCTGGAATGCGCAAAGGTTGAAAAGCGTGTCCGTGATTACTATAAAGACCCTCAAAGCTTTACCCTGTTGAGCAGCATAAAATAATTGCCATTCCTCACTGCTCATTCCTCATTTTCCTCTCGCAAGGACGCCGAGATGCAAAGACAGCCCAAGGCTTTTGCATAACACTTCCTTTGCTCATTTCTCCACTGTTATTTTCTCATTGATAATTGTTCACTCCTTCGTCGCTCCTGGCGTACGTGTATCCTGTGACGCCAGGGAGAAACGGCGGCTTTTATGCTTGCGCTAGCCGCCGCCCGCCATTGCGCCGCTCATTAGTAAATATATTAACTGCGAAGACGGCAAGGGCGCAAAAGGAGAAGATTGTACTCCAAAAATGTGGCATAAATTTCATTTTCAGTCATGCGTTTTGATATATTCAACCCATATATAGGGAGATATTTATGCATCTGAACACAAAACACAAGACAAGCGTTTTCTCGACTCTTTTCAGTGATCCGGAAACATTAAGAGGACTGTACTCAGCTATAGAAGGCGTTGATGTTCCAAAGGACGCTGTTATCAGTATTAACACTTTATCTGATGTCCTTTTCATGGGACAGCTAAACGATGTATCGTTTACCATACAATGGAGTAGATCAATTTCCCGATTATAAAGAGCTGCGCCTTTCTGACGCTTTCATGAATATTAAAGGATTAGAATCAATTGAGTCATTGGAGCTTGTAGCGCATGTGTATAACATTAACCATAGCCGTAATCCGCAGATGCTTGAAAGAAGCAGAAATCTAGACGGTTACAGTATTTTCATTGCCAAGATACGGGAGTACCGAAAAGAATTATCGCTTGAAGAATCTGTAAAGGCTGCGATAAAATACTGTATAGGGAATAGAGTACTCGTACAGTTTCTAAAGGACAATTCTTCGGAGGTAATCAATATGTTAACAGAAGAACCCAGCATGGAAAAGATAATGGCAATATTGACGCAGGAAAGCCGTGAGGAAGGCCGGGAAGAAACAAGTATACAGATTGCGAAAAATCTTCTCGCAGAAGGTTCTACACATGAGTTCATTCATAAGATCACAGGTCTAAGTCTTGATGTTATTAAAAACCTTGACAGTTAATCTCTATTTTTTATTCACGCGCAGCGTGTTGTTGGTTTATAAGGCAAGAGCCTTCTAATCAGAGCGGCGCAGGGGTGCCATGAACCAATGTTGGCGTCCAACCCAGTGTTGACGCATATTATATTAATCTATAACATAATCCTATGTATAACACCTTCATAGCATATCTCCTTTGGTTTGTATCCGGCTTTGGAGCTTTGGGGTTTCACCGTTTTTATCTTGGGAAAATTCCTACGGGACTTCTTTGGATGTTCACAGGCGGAATGGCTATGATTGGTTCGATTTACGATTTTTTTACTCTGCCCAATCAGGTAAGGGAAGCGAATATACGTAACGCGATATTGGGTGAAGCAGTAAGGCGTAATGCAGAAACGCGTTATACAAGCGGCAGACAGCATATTCGTAATGTTGATGACGGCGTAACCCATATTATCCGCGAAAAAGAGCCGGTTGAACGGGTCATATTGAAATTGGCAAAAGAGAATAAAGGTATTCTTACCGCAAGCGAACTGGCGCTTTCCGCGAGTATTCCCATAGAAGAAGCGAGAAGCAATCTGGACGCCATGGTTAACAAGGGTTTCGCTGAACTGCGCGTACGCCAGTCAGGCGCTCTTGTTTACGCTATCCCCGATTTAATGAACAGCGACGAACCTCTTGTTGATTAACATCTCACTTTAGAACAACTTCTGTTCTTCCGAATCCGCCCAGCTCAGGACGCGCGAAATAATAATCCGCGACAGCGGGATTGCTTCTTAAATAATCATGAACTCCCTTTTGTAAAATGCCGTGCCCCTTGCCGTGAATAATCGAGAAGTTTTTTAGCCCTGAAAGAATCGCTCCTTCTACCTGCCGCCTGACTTTTTCCATTGCCTCTTCAAACCGCATGCCGCGGATCCTTAACTCATAAACAACATCATCCGTAGCGCCGTATTCCGCAGCCCATGAAGTGAATGCGGGAGTTTTGTTTTTATTTCCGGACGCCTGTCTGTCTGATGAGGCGGGAATCAGTTCGCTTTCTGGGAAACTCATTTTAAGGGAACCGATTTCTACGAGCCATGAAGAGTCTTCCCCGTTTTCCGCGCGCGCTTTTTTCCTGTCCGCCCTGATAATTACTCCGCGCTGTTTTGAAGAGCCTGCGAATACTTCCATGCCTGCGACAAACAAAGGAGTGTCTTCTCCGGCGCTTTGCGGCTGTTTCTCAGGTTTCTTTAACTGTTCTTTTATGGCGCGCTCTTCTTTCGCAAGCTCTTCACTTTCAGTTTCTGCGTTACGCGCAAGTTCGTTAAGGAATTCTTTTACCTTCAGCGTTTTTTCCCTGTCTACTTCGCCTTCCTTTAATTCGCGCACAAGGTTTTCAAGCGTTTTCCTGCTTTCGCGCAGAAAAAGCTGAAGTTTCCCGACAGACTCCCTTTTTAATTCCGCTTCTTTCTGCCGAAGCTGGAGCTCTTTTAAATCGGCTTTTCGTTTTTCTTCCTTTAACTTGTTCTGTTCAGCCGCGCTTATTTTTTCAAGCCCTGCGAGCTCTCTTTGTTTTTGCTCAAGGCCTTTTATCATTTCGGAGACATCTGATTTTTCCTCATCAATATAATTTCTCGCGCCCGCCACAATCGCGCGGTTAAGGCCGTTTGCCGCGGCTATTTCAATCGCCCTGCTTTCGCCGGGAAGCCCGTTAATTATTCTGTATGTGGGGGAAAGCGTCTGCGCGTCAAATTCCACGGACGCGTTTTCTACGCCTTCTCTTGTGTAGCCGTAATGTTTTAAAATACCGTGATGGGTTGTAATGATCATCCTTGATTTCTTTTCAATCAGGTAATCCAGAACCGCCATCGCGATTGCGCCTCCTTCCTGCGGGTCTGTGCCTGAACCGAGTTCATCAAGTAAAACAAGTGATTTTTCTCCCGCGTTAGCTGTAATCGCGGATATATTTGTTATGTGAGCTGAAAATGTGGAAAGAGACTGATTTATAGACTGTTCATCGCCGATGTCGGCGTATATTCCGTCAAAAACAGGAAGTATGCTTCCTTCATCAAGGGGAAGAGCGAGAGCGCTTTGGTTCATCATGGCAAGAAGGCCGAGTGTTTTTAAAGCGACAGTTTTTCCTCCCGTATTGGGGCCTGTAATGATTAATGTGCGCGTGCCGCCGTTCATTTCTATATTAATGGGGATTGGTTTTTTCAGCATCGGATGGCGCGCTTTTCTTAATAAAAGGTTTTGCCTGTATTCGCTGTTTGAATAATCGCCCGGTAATTTCGCGAATTGTCCTTTGGTCAATACCGAATATTTTGCTCTTGCCCTTAAACATTCAAGCTCTATAACAAGGCGGTGTAGTGTTTTTAATTTATCCGCGTGCATTGAAATGTTTTCTGTTAATTGGCGCAGTATTTTTTGTATTTCCGTGTCAAGGTTTCTTTTTTCTAGAAGGATATCATTGTTTTTTTCTACAACATCCAGCGGCTCAAGAAAGATTGTCTGTCCGCTCCCCGATACTTCATGTACAATCCCGGGGATTCTTCCCCGGAAGTTTGCCTTTATCGCGATTACAGCTCTTCCGTCCCTCTGCGAAGGAAGAGGCGACTGAAGCATCCGTTTATAGTCTTCATCGCCAGAGTAACGTGAAACTGTGTTTTTTAAATCCTTTTCAAGGCTGCTTATCCTTCTTTTGATTGCGCGTAACACAGGAAGATCCCGCATATTTCCTTCCCTATCGATTATTTTAAATATTTCCTGCGCGGCTGAACTACAGTCAGGAATATTGTCAATAATTGCAAAAAGCGCTGAACCTGACACAGGAAGGATTTCTTTTACCGGCTGTTCTTTAATGTTATCGCGATCTTTATTAAGCCATTTTATTAACTCATTGCCGCGTTCAATAAAAAGCCCTGCTGCGAGAGCTTCGTCAAGATCCAGAACAGTACCCTGCGTTTCAATTTTCGGAAGAAGGAAACCAATGGAAGGCAGCCAGGAACGCGGCTCATCTCCTTTGGTTTTTATCATTGTGTAAATTGCGCTTACAATTGCCTTTGCATCTTGTGCCGAATCATCATAAGAAGGCTGCGAATCTTTAATTATGGAAGCGGCTTCATCGCTTACCGCGTAAGAAGCGACGTTTTCCATTATCTTTGGATACTCAAGAAGAATACTGGTTTTTTGCATCAGGGTTTTTCTTTCATCCGCCTGATTTTCATTTAACGCGCTGTTATCCATTATGGTTTCTTTATTCATCGTTTTCTTTTCCCGTGATATCATCTGTTATGCGCAAAAAACTTTCATAGCGATCTTCATGAATGATACCGGCGCTGACTGCCTCCAGTATTTTGCAGCCGCGCTCAACCCTGTGCGAGCATGAAAGTCCGAAACTGCATTTTCCCGAAAGCTGCGAAAACTCGCGCATATATGTTATTACATCTTGTGCGCTGATTCCGTCCGGTATAAAACGGCGGACGCCTGGCGTGTCAATAATGCGCGTTTTTGGCGAAGATTCATCCTGTGATGCGTCTTTAAGTTCAAACATGACCGACATGGTTGTTGTATGAACGCCTCTGTCATATTTATCATTTATCTGTCCTTCCTTAATGTAAAGCTCCGGCGATAACGCGTTTATGATACTTGATTTCCCGACTCCTGACTGCCCTGTTAAAACGCAGGTTTTTCCTGTAATTTCCCTGCGAAGTTTTTCAATGCCTTCTCCGGTTTTCACGGATACGCGAATGAGTTTATAGCCTATTCGGCTGTATTCTTCAAGCCGTTCGTCTGTATCAGGGTCGCCGTCATAAAGATCGATTTTATTGCAGATAACGGCCGCTTCAATTCCTGCGATTTCCGCCTGTAACAGAACCCTGTCAAGAAAGCGCGGCCTGAACGGAGGAGAGCATGGAGAGCAGCCGCATAAAACAAGATCGATGTTTGCGGCCAATAGCTGGCTTGTTTTCCCTTTTTGATTGAAACGGCTGAAACAATTGCGTCTTTCTTCCACCGAAATGATCATTGCGCTTTTTGAGTTTTTCTGCCTTTCAATTATAACAATGTCTCCCGGAGCGACAGGATTATAAATATCGTTATCTGTTTTTAATACTTTTCCTTTTATCCTGCATTCAAGTTCCTGCGCGCCATTTATGCGCGCTGTTATGATATTCCGCGAACTGCGGATAACAAGGCCTTTTAATGTTTCGTTATTCATATGTCACATAACAGGCTTAACCTGAAACCCGGCATTTGCGCGTGGAATATCCAATATGAATCAGGTTTTTCATTTCCGGTAACAATGAGTTTATGGGACGGCTTTGCGTTTTCTTCCCCGGTACGGAGGTTGTTCTCATTCAGTAAATACTCAATGCGTTTTGTTATTCCGTCCATTGATTCAAAAATCATTAATGTAGGAATGAATGATGCTTCGCGCCTGAACTCATCGATGAGATGCAGAAAGTGAGTGCATCCAAGTACAAGAGTATCGGCGTTTTTAGCGCGAAACAGGTCTATATATTTTTTTACTATTTTTTCTTTTTCTGCGCCGTCCGCCTTTTCAAGGCGGTGTTCGACAAACTCAACAAGATCAGGTGCGGCAATAGCGATAATTTCACAGCCTGTGCCAATGTTGTTTATTATTTCCTGATTATACGGGTCTTCTATTGTCCTCTCCGTTCCAAGCAGACCGATTTTTCCTGTTTTAGACGCGGCTGCCGCGGGTTTTATCGCTGGAACTGTCCCTACAAACGGAATACCGGGGAAATGCTTGCGCAAAGGAACAAGCGCGGATACTGTCGCGGTATTGCACGCAAGAACAATGATTTTCGGTTCAAATGTTATCAGTATTTTTTCTATTAACGAAATCAAAATATTTGTAACTTCATCTTTACTGCGCGGACCATATGGGAAATTCTGTCTGTCCGCGATGAAGCATATCTCTTCCTGCGGATTTTTCCCCATAAAATCTTTACAATAAGGCAATCCGCCGATTCCTGAATCAATGAATACAATAGGTTTTGGCATAATTACTTAAACAAATTATCAAATGCGGTTCTTGAAGCGTCTGCTTTTTCTTTGTCTTTTATCTGTCCCGCACTTTGGCGCCGGTATTTTTCGTCCAGCGAAAACCAGTCGCAGAAATTTGCGCGCCCTTTATCATTTTGCTTTTCGGCGTTTGTTTCGCTGCAATCGCCTCTTGTGCCGGGAAGGAAGAAGCGGCAATTCTTGCATGAATGCAGATCTTTGCCGCAAGCCTTGCATCTTTGAGAACGTCCGATTGGCTGGGGATCTGTAACAGGCGATCCGCAATACCAGCACATGACAGCATTTTAACCAATGCAAGGCTGGTTGTAAAGATAAAAATGTGATATTATGTTTTAATGTTTGTCGTTAACCCTTGCGCAGCAGGATGCGGAAAGCCGGCCATTACAGGTAATGTTTTGTGTTTTGTCCATCAGGCAAATCCCCAGCAGGAGTATGTTAGAATCTGTAATTACATTAAAGATAATTCCAAAATAAAAGATCTTGTAGTTTCCGGCATGCAGTTTACAGATATGGATTTTTCGCAGCATCATTTTTATGGATGTAATTTTAATGAAGCTTCATTTTCAAATTGTAATTTTTCATCGGTTAAAATCAGAATGAGTTTTTTTGACTTTGCTGAATTTAATAATTGTAATTTTTCAAAATCGGATATTCAATTCTTGTCATTCGCTGGAGCAAACATTAAAGGATGCGATTTCTCGGATTCTGAAATTATACATGTAAATTTTGAAGGCGCTTGTATTAGTGAAACAATTTTTAATAATTCCAATCTGTACAACTCAAGGTATATAAGCGCTGATATGAATAAATTATCTTTTATCAACTGCAATTTAAAACGGGTGCATTTAGCCGGTACAAAACAAAATGATGTTTTATATAAATCATCCAACACAGCGGAAGCCATATATGAAACGGAAGAACAATGAAACTTTTTTTCCATTACTGTTCATACGGATTCAGTAACTGCTACATTCTTGGCGCGGAAAACCCCGGGTTTGAGCAGAAGAACGCAGCAATAATTGTTGATCCCGGAAACATGGAAAATGTTGCCCTGGAAATGATCGAAGATAATAATCTGGATCTGATGGCTGTCTTGATTACCCACGAACATTTATCTCATATAAAAGGACTTCGCACCTTAAAACGCATATACAATGCCGAAGTTATCGCGGTAAATCAAAGCGTTATGGATCATAAAGCGTCGATGGTAAAAGACGGCGATATGGTTTTAATAGGCGGCTTTACCGTTGAAGTCATTTCAATACCCGGCCATTCATCGGATTCCGTTGTTTATAAAATAGATAATCTACTTTTTACAGGAGACGTGCTGACCGCTGGCCTTGTCGGAAGCACCGCAAGCGCTTATGGCACCGCTACCCAGATGAACAAATTGCGAAGCCGCCTTCTTTCTCTGCCCGGAGATTATATTGTGCTTCCGGGGCACGGGCCGCCCACAACACTGGAAGCGGAACGCCGTTTTAACTTTGATATTTTAAATTATGAAAAAAACAGGAATAAACGCCCTGCCTTGAAAGTTGATCTGTAATTAAAATGAAAACGAGGAGTGAAGAATTATTTAGAGTCTGTCTATATCATGGATACATTATAAACAGACTCTATTTATATATAAATTCCTCACTCCTGATTTTTAGCGTTTAAACCTTAACGATTCAAGCGTTGAGTCTCCGCGCTGGATGCCAAACCAGAGTTCATCGCCGGTTCTGTCGCGTAACACCCTGAAGAAGGACGCCATGTCATTTACCTGCTGTCCGCTTACGGAGACAATCCTGTCATTCAGTCTGAGGCCTACAATATCCGCAGGACTTCCTGATGTAACCTGAGCTACAAATAATCCTCTTGCATTGGCATCAAGCCTCATGGATTGTCTTAATTGATCTGTTATCGGGACAACGGTGACTCCCGGCCAAAGGCCTCTGTTATCTGACGCCGCCTGTTCGGTGCGGGCTTCAATACGAACCCGCAGTTCCATTCTTTGCTTGTCTCTGATAACTGTAAATGCTGCGGTTTCTCCCGCCCTTAAATCGCCTACTGCAAGCTGAAGCATCTGAACATTGCGCGTTTCCCTGCCGTTTACATGAGTGATAAAATCGCCGGGCCTGATGCCTCCTTTCTCCGCAGGAGAGCCGAGGAACATTTGCGTAACAAGCGCGCCGCGTCCGTTTTCAAGACCGAGATCGTCCAGTATTTCCCTGCTGGGTTCCTGCAGTGATACTCCGAGCCAGCCGTAACTTATTGTTCCTGTTTCTATAAATTCATCTATTGATCGCTTAACGTTATTTATGGGAATGGCAAAACCAAGTCCGACATTTCCGCCGCCTGTAAGATTGCTTGCAATCCATGTATTTATACCGATTACTTCCCCCCTTACATTTACAAGCGGCCCGCCTGAGTTGCCCTGATTAATCGGCGCGTCTGTCTGAATAAAATCATTTATATTATCTCCGGGTCCTCCGGTGCGTCCTACCGCGCTTACTATTCCCATTGTCACGGAAAAGGAAAATTGCTGGCCAAGCGGGTTGCCGATCGCTATCGCGAAATCACCGACATGTACGGTGTCAGAATCGCCGAGAACAGCTAGAGGATGATAATCGTTTGTTTTAAATGAAATTAATGCAAGGTCTTTTCGCGTGTCGCTGCCGACAAGCTGCGCGGGGTATTCTTTTCCGTCTTTTGTCGCGACTGTGATTTCCGAAGCGTCTTCAATAACATGATTGTTTGTAAGCGCGTAATAAACGCCGTCTTTATTGCGTACAATGATCCCGGAGCCAAGTCCCTGAGAACGGTATTCGCGCTCCTGATTATCCTGTCCCTGATCGCGCGGTCCAAAGAAAAACTCCCAAGGGATTCCGTTAAAGCTCTGCGATTGCTGTCGCCTTACTGTAACAGTTTTTATTTCAATAACAGATGGCAGCATTTTATCAGAGACAGAACGGAAAACAGTCTGAAGGCTTTGAGCCACTGCGAGGGCATCTTCAGGAATTACAACCTGGCTTTGCTGGGCCTGTACGCGCATTTGCGGGGTAGTGCATGAAAATGATAAAAAGGCCAATATAAAGCCAAAAATAGCCCCAATTAGAACCAGATTGAAGATAAACAGGCTCCTTGATGATAATTTTTGCATGATATTCATATTTACTCCTGATGATTGGAATTCTGTATTTATATAATAACAAATATTCTATTGCTGTGATAGTTACAAATTATAAATAAGTGATATTATTCAATGCTGTCAATTCAACCCTGTCAGTTCTTAAATGTTATTGATCTCAAAGGAAGCGCTAAAAAACAAGATTTTCCAGCCTATCCGTTAGAATCTCTGTCTTGTCGCCGAAGATCGCGATTGTATGCTCCCAGTGCGCGGAAACTTTTTCATCATCTGTAACAACAGTCCAGTCATCTTCGCAGATTTCGATATCGCTTTTTCCCAGATTGATCATTGGCTCAATCGCGAATACCATTCCGTTGTTCATTTTTGGATTCGCTCCGTGAGGATAATTTGGAACATGGGGATCTTCGTGAAGAGCGAGCCCGACTCCGTGGCCGCAGTATTCTTCGACAATTCCGTATCCGTTTGCTTTTGCATGCTGCTCTATCGCGCGTGAAATTTTTAAAAGCCTGTCTCCCGCGTTTGCCGCTTCAATACCCTTGTATAAACATTCGCATGTTATCCTGTTTAATTTTTTTACTTCATCCGGAACTTTTCCGGCTTCAACGCTTACAGCCTGATCGCTGATAAATCCGCCGAGTTCTATTCCGCAGTCAAGGGAAACAAGGTCTCCTTCGCGTATGCGTCTTTTTGACGGTATGCCGTGAATGACTTCCTCATTAATTGAAATACAGATTGCGGCGGGGAAAGGTTTTTTCTTTGAGCCGTATCCGAGGAAGACAGGCTTTCCTCCCATTTTTTTTATCCAGTCCTGCACCCATTGATCAATTTCTATTGTCTGGACTCCGGGTACTATCCTCGGGATTAATTCGCGGTACATGGCGGATAACAGTTTGCAGGATGTTCTGATTCCATTAATTTGTTTTTCATTTTTCAGCCGTATCATTTTTTCGCTCCATTATTGCGATCTTATTTCCTTTAACGCGTTTGCTATAGAGTCCTTAAAAAACTTTTCTTCCTGTTCGGAAAATCCAATGCCAAGGAGAGACTCCATACAGTCGATCCATGTTTCGCTGTCTACCTGTTCCCTTAATTTTTTCTTTACCATGATTAAAAGATAATGTTTAATTTCCGGAGTAAACAGATTAAAGTATACTCTTCGCTTTTCTTCGGCAAGAATTACAGTTAACAGTTTGAACGCTTCAAAAACAAAGCCCCTCTTTTCCAGCTCTTCGGCAAGAAGGAAATAGCAGTCCATCCAGTCTCCCCTTTCAAGAAAATTCTCCATGCGAAAACCAAGTCCGCCGTTTTCTCTCCACACTTCGATTGACCGCTCTTCATTAAGGCGCAATAGTTCGTAGAAAACCAGTTTTGCCCTGCTTGCCGGGTCTTCCTGTTCGTTAAGCCATGTGCGGTAATGGAAGCTGCGCTGTGAGGAATCAAAGCCGGCTCTGTTCGCGTAACTTGCGAATATTCTGTCGTATTCAAAACGGCGCTCAACATCGGAAAGGGCTTCATAGGCTTTGATAAGACGGCGCATCTCTTCGCTGTGCTGAATGCCCGCAATATCGGGATGAAGCTGTTTTGCTTTTTGACGGAATGCCTTTTTTATTTCTGCTGTGCTTGCGCCGGGCTGTATGCCAAGAAGCTTGTAATGATTATCCAACTTTGTTATGCGCCGATATGCTTACCCATTGCTTCCGCGTGGGGAGGATTGAATAAAATATCGCTCCAGTTAATCCGCATCCCTTCTTTTTCCATTGCTTTCATCAGATTAAAAAGGGAGCGGTTTGTAAAGAGCCCTGATTTTTTTACAAATGCCGCGCCTTTTTTCCCGACAAGAGAGCTGCTCCCTGCCAGTACCTTCGCGATATTGTCCGTTATTTTTCCGGAAAAAAATGACAAGGGTTCGGCGACTACCGCTACATAATCATAACCCGGAAGTCTGAAGCCGTCTTCTGTCCATGCGTCCACTATATCAACCATATGGCCCATCGCCATCATGCCTTTTGCAAGTGATTTAACATAATCCGGCGCAGTCTGCCTTGACGCCGGCGCGCTTATTACTGCTATTCTCATTATTTATTTTCCTTATGCATGCTTATAAATCTGATCGATATTGGGCTCTTTGACAAGCATCACGGAGCATTTCGCGTTTGTCATGATTTCCCTGTGGGAATGGCCGATTATGTCCCTTGTTTTTGTATCTTTTTCCCAGCCGCCGAGCAAAATTAAATCTGCCCTTTTTTCATCCGCCGCGTTGAGGATTTCGGTAAAAATTGCGCCTTTACGCATCAGTTTTTCAATTTTGACACTTTTGGCGTGAGCAAGCTCTTCAACATAGGTAAGGTATCGTGACCCGTTTTTTTCAAGGTTTTTTTCGTATTCGGCGGCTTCTTCCTGAATGAAAATTTTACTTAAGGTAAGCTGTCTGATAGTTGCCGTGTCAACGACATACACAGCCGTTAATTTACAATGATATGTCTTTGCAAGAATGATTGCGTATTTTGCTGCCAGAATCGACGCGTCTGTGCCTGTTACTGCGGTTACAACACTGGAAATTAGAGGCTTCACGAGGGGAACCTCCCGCGGCTGAGCGTCTTTTGTTCCGGTAATGCGCTGTTCATGTCGCTGACTTTGACGCTCCTTTCTTTTTTAAAAGCTTGCTTGTAAAGAACGATTCTCTTTCACGCTCTTCCAGCACGGATTCTATATACTTTTTTGTCTCGCTTGCCGCAGGAATTACCATTTTCTCAAGCGCGTTTACCCGCCTCTGCGTGCGTCGCACTTCCCGCGCGAGCCGCCACGCGATCGTCCTGATTGCTGCCAATTCGGTGCAAATCTTCAAAAACTCGAAGAATTCTAGCACGGTTTCATCACATTCGGCAAATGAATTTACATGCGAATATTTTAAATCTACAGATGGTATCTGCACGTCAAGCCCCGGCAGTTTCATCCCGGCTGTTACGACAAGTTTTTCATTTGACTCATAGCGGTATGTGACATTCTGCGCCAGTTTATTGGCCCTCTCCCTTCCGACAACCACGAGCATCCGCTTAAGGCATGGATAGGCGGTCTGGGTGCGCTTGTCAAGGTCGCGCTCAAGGAGCTTTACCTGTTCTATCTTGCGCATAAGCTCCGATACAAGGATCTCCCTTTTTTGCTCCAGAAGATCGTAGCCTTCCCTTGCGAGGTTCAATCTGTCTTTAACTTTTAAGAGGTTGCTTTTAGTTGGTGCTATTTGTTCGTGCGCCATGACTGATGATAACAGAAAAACAGGGGAGGAGTCATCATGGGATTATTAACAGCTTGATAAATACAGAACGAAAGCGCTTGAATGGCGCAAGTATTTTTATTATTATAATAAGAGGCATTCTAATCACAAATAACACCAGACATTTTTAAAAGATTAAAAAATTTAAAATTGACAATTGGGTATAATAAGTAATATTTTAAGATCAGGAGTAGAAGGTGAGTATTTATACTGGAAAAGGCGATAACGGCGAAACATCGGATTTAGCCGGGAAGAGGCTTTCCAAGAACGATATTGTTATTCATTTTCTCGGTGCGCTTGATGAGCTTAACTCAAATCTGGGACTGATAAGAGCAATGCTCTCCAATGAGGACGCGTGGCAGGTTTCATGGCTTTCCGCCTGTCAGTTTATTGAGCTTGCCCAGAAAAATCTTGTAAAGCTGATGTCGCATGTTTCTGACATAGGTAACAACAGTTACTTTTTTTCAAATACCGAAATTACAGGCATTGAAAAACAAATCTACAAGCTTACAGGCAGTCTTCCAAAGTTAACAAAATTTGTTATACCAGGTAAAAATATTATTGAAGCGCAAATACAAATTGCACGAACAATTGCAAGGAGAGCGGAGAGATATTTTTTCGCAGTAAATGAAAAAGAATATCTTTGCAGGGAAGCGGGAGTATACTTAAACAGGCTCTCTGACTATTTATTTGTTCTTTCTCAGCAGGAATCACTGATAAACGACAATTTCATAAATCAAATCACCGGTATATAAATCATAAACTTGTCTTTTAAAACTTGACGGTATTACCATATTCCCGGCTATAATGCGTTTTCATATGTGCCGTTAAAACCGGCGTTAGGCGCCATATGCCCCCTGTTATAGCATCCCCCAAAAAGAATTTCTTCTTCGGAGTTTGAAACATCAAATTCAAGTAGTAAAAATTAATTATGTTCTTTTAAAAAATCAATTAATACAGAAATGTCCGCAGGGATTATTTTTGTGTTTACGGTTCTTTCCATTGCGCGCGCAAGAGCTTCAGGCACAGGAGGCGGGCCTGCCAGCGGTTTAACAACTTCCATGAACTTTGCAGGATGAGCTGTATTGAGTATGCCTGTTACCCCTTCTTTAATTTTATTTTCCGCGGTGAGTTTATCAACGCCTTTCCAGCCGACAGCGCTGTGCGGATCAAGGAAATAACCTGATTTTTCTGCGATATGGATAATTGTTTCCTGTGTTTCCATATCATTGACATAAACGCCCAGAATGATCCTGCGCATTTCATCCAATGAAAAGTGAGCTGACATCCGCTCGAAATTACTTGGAGCTCCGACATCCATCGCATTGGAAATTGTAGCCTGTGAAAAACGCGGGTTATATTCGCCTGATTCAAGAAAATCGGGAACGGTTTTATTAATGTTGGTTGCTGCGATAAATTGATGTATAGGCGCGCCCATCTTCATTGCGTAGAGTCCTGCAGTTAAATTGCCGAAATTGCCGGAAGGAACGCAGAGAGTGACAGGCATTCCCGCATAGCTTTTTATACTTTGTTCTAGTTTCTTTTTTCTCGGAGTAGCGTCTCCGTCAGGATCATTTAATCCCGAATGCATCTTTCCCGCAGCTGACGCGTAATAAACCGCCTGCGGAATAAGACGGCTGATATTTATCGAATTGGCCGAAGATAAAGACATCTGTTTCTTTAGTTCATTATCCGCAAGAGCGGATTTAACAAGACGCTGGCAATCATCAAAACTGCCTTCTACAGCGAGCGCGGAAATGTTTTTTCCAAGACCTGCGATCTGCTTTTCCTGAAGCGGCGTGACTCTGCCTTTTGGATAAAGGACAGTGACAAAAATTCCCGGAACACCGAAGAAACCGTCCGCGACAGCGCCTCCTGTATCGCCCGAAGTCGCGACAAGAATTCTTAAGGGACGGTCTTCGCTTCTTCGCAGATATGAAAACGCGCGCGCCATAAAACGCGCGCCGAAATCTTTAAAAGCTGCAGTAGGTCCGTGGAAAAGTTCTACGCAAAAGCGGTCCATAACAGGCACAACGGGAGCATTAAATGCAAATGAAGACTGAATAATGTCAGATAACGCGCTGTCATTTATTTCATCTTTTACATATGGTTTTATCGTTTCAAAAGCAATATCACGGAAATCCATTGTTCCAAAAGAAGATCGCACATGTGCCGGATACACTGGAATCTCCTGCGGAACATAAAGGCCTCCGTCCGGCGCAAGACCGCAAAGTGCGGCTGAAGCGAAGTTTACAAATTCATTTTTATTTCTCGTACTGTAGTATTGCATAATGCAGTTTAATCCAGAGGCTTAAAATATTCCATAGTCGGTAAAAATGGACGCCCGGTAAATTGACATTAAATTGTTTTTCCTATAGATTTTTTATATCCGCGGATGCATTTTTAAGGAGTAAAAGTGGCGAAAGAAGAGGCGATAGAGGTAGAAGGAGTAGTCAGGGAAGCGCTTCCCAATACAATGTTCAGGGTGGAACTTGATAATCAGAACGGGCATCTTATATTGGCTCATTTATCAGGAAAAATGCGTAAGCATTATATACGCATTGTTCCCGGCGACAGGGTCAAGGTTGCCCTTTCACCGTATGATTTGAGCAGAGGCAGAATTATTTACCGCGAGCGATAACTACTGTCTGATAGACGACTTTTAATAAAGAGAGGTTATTTATGGCTAATGATGTAGTTTATATTAATACCGATGAAGGCTTAAAAAGGGTTATGAATAATGCCAAACTTTACGCCAAATTGCTTGTAAAATTTAAAAGTGACCCAAGTATGGATCAGGTAGATAATGCTGTTGCCGACGGTGATTTGGAATTTGCGCGGGGTTCTGTTCATACTCTTAAAGGCCTTGCCGCAAATCTGTCACTGATTGAATTATTCAACCAAAGTCTTGAACTTGAGACTCAGATAAAAACAAATACCCTGAATCCTGATCAAGTCGGTATTCTGAAAAATGTTTATACGCGGACGATAGAAGAAATGGATAAGGTAATTGCGCAATATGCTTGAAAAGATGCCTACAGTACTTGTTGTAGATGACAAGGAAGAAATTGTCATGATCCTCGAGGAAATACTGAGAAATGATTATCAGATAGTAACTGCGTCAAATGGCAAGGAAGCTCTTGATAAACTCCAAAGCACTGAACATCTTCCGATGATCATCCTTCTTGATGTTATGATGCCCTGTATGGACGGACGGCAGTTATTTGAAATTTTGAGAACGCATAATATCTACAAGCGGATTCCTGTTGTTTTTATAACCGCGGAAAACGATACCGAAAATGAATTGTTGGCTGCGGGTGCTGTTGATTTCATTAATAAAACGCCGTTAAAGCCGGAGATAGTAAAGTTACGTGTAAATAACCAGATTAAACTAAAGAAATACAGCGACAGTCTTGAAGAAATGGTCGAGGAAAAAACCGCCGAAGCTACAAAAACACTGGAAAACGCGCTTCAGGGACTTGCGAATGTTATTGAACACCGCGATTTGGAATCGGGCGAACATGTAAAAAGAACACAGCTTTTTGTAAGGGCACTGGTTGATTATCTGATAGAATCTGATTCTGTTTACGCGGAGGAATTAAAAAGACTTCAACCCGACATTATCATGAAGTCCATGGCTCTTCATGATGTTGGTAAGATTGCGATCCCCGACAGAATCCTTTTAAAGCCTGGAAAACTTGATCCCGATGAATATGAAATAATGAAAACCCACACCACCAGAGGCAAGGAGATAATAGGTGAATTAGGTGACGTTAATACTTCTCTGTACCTGAGACATTGTGAAAACATTTGCTGCGGTCATCACGAAAGATGGGACGGTAAAGGTTACCCCAATCAATTAAAGGGAGAAGAAATCCCGCTTGCAGCGCGGCTTGCTTCCCTTGCTGATGTTTACGATGCTCTTGTCTGCGCCCGTGTATATAAAGCTGCTTTCTCTTATGAGAAAGCAATTGAGATTATTAATGAAGGACGAGGAACACAGTTTGATCCAGTTATTACCGATGCTGTAATCAAGATTCAGGACAGATTCAGGGAAATATCGCAAAAGTATCAATAAAACATTTACTTTAAACAGTCGTTTTTTTATAGATACTGCCGAAGCATTTCCAACATTTCTAAAAAATCAACCGGCTTCCTTAAATGACTGTTCATTCCGGCTTCGAGGCATTTTTCCACATCTTCGCGGAAAACATTCGCGGTCATCGCTATTATCGGAATGGCTTTCGCTTTCTCAATGTTAAGAGCGCGGATGTTCCGCGTTGCCTCGTATCCGTCCATTTCGGGCATTTGTATATCCATGAAAATTAAATCATATTTATCAGGCGATTCGCTGAACATGCGTACTGCTGCTTTTCCGTTTTCGGCGCACTCAATGATTATCTGCGCGTGTTCAAGTAAAGTTATAACAATCTCGCGGTTTATCTCCATGTCTTCAGCTAGCAATATTGTCTTTCCCGCAAAATTGTCAGCGCGGTTAACAAGGGTGCTATACTCCTTGCTTTTGGGTGTTATATTTGTTTTAGAACCGCGTTTCAGCAATACTAAAACAATGAATTTTGAACCTTTTCCTGGCTCTGATTCAACTTTAATGTTTCCGTCCATCAGTTCCACAATACGTTTGGATATCGGAAGGCCGAGCCCTGTACCTCCGAAGTTCCGCGATGTACCGGCATCAGCCTGTTCGAATGATTCAAACAGCCGTAATATTTTTGTGTTTGTAATGCCTATCCCTGTATCTGTTACACTGATTTCAATGCGGCACATATCATTCTTTTCTGATATAAGCTGCGAATCAAGATGGATCGATCCTTCATCAGGCGTAAACTTTACAGCATTAGATAGAAGATTTGCGATAACCTGCGAAAGTCTCTGGTCATCGCCGATGAGTACATCAGGAACTTTTTTATCAATGTTGATATTAAATTTCTGCCGCTTTTCAGTAATACGCGGATTAACTATATCCGCGACTTTTTGTAACATCTTTTCAAATTCGAAACTGACAGGCGATAATTCCAGTTTATTCGCTTCGATCTTTGACATATCAAGGATATCATTGATAACGCCGAGCAGGTGTTTTGACGCTCCGTCTATTTTATTAAAGGCATCATCCTTTTTTTCAATGTCTTTTGATAATTGACCGATTGTCGTCATTCCAATTATCGCGTTTAAAGGCGTTCGGATTTCATGGCTCATATTTGACAGGAAAATACTTTTTGCCCTGTTCGCTTCTTCAGCTTCATTCCGTTGTTTTTCTGTGTTTAATAATACAGTTTTTGATTCGGTTATATCCATTACCGCGCCTGCTATGCGGAGAACCGTTCCGTTATTATCGCGGATAGATTCCCCGCATGCGCGGAAATACGCGTATTCGCCGTTTTTACAGAGCAGACGGTATTCAACATCATAGGGAGTGCTGCCTGTCCGATCATTCAGATGTTTCATAACTGCAAGGTAGGCGTACTCTTTATCATCGGGATGCAGTTTGTCGAAATAACTTTCCGCCGTGTTGGGAAAATCGATCTCGTTTGAATATCCGAGCATATACCTGAACTCGTTTGACCATGTATAAATATTCCTGGGATCAAGAGGATTATAATCAAAAACGATAACATCCCATAATCCGATCTTTGTCGCTTTAACTACCGCGTTTAATTTTGTCAGCTGAAGTTCATTTCTTGCTTGCGCGGCATACAATTCCGATTCCCGTTTGCGGATAGATGTTAAATCATAAATAAAGCCTACTATTACGTGGCTTTTTCTGTAAGGGATCTTTCTTAATTCAACATCAAGGTTTTTAACAGCGCCCGCGATATTAATTCCCGTTTCAAAGCGGACAGAATCTTTTTCCGCGGCGTTTTTTAATCTTTCAATCAGCGGTATGGACATGTGTCCGTCAGACTGGCGCTCCGGTATACTGCGTGTAATGATATCCGGGAAGTGTTTAAACATTTCATCTTTGGTTTTTAAGCCGAAAAAATCAAGCGCGGCGTTATTACAGTCAATAAGTTTAAAGCTGCTGTCAAACAGAATGTTTATATACGGATTCACTTCAAGCATTGTGCGCATAAGCTCGTCTGCTTCGCGCGTCTTTTCCATTTCTGTAAGCTGTTCGCGGGTGTTTAGATTGTCTTCGTGTTCAGCTTTCGCGTCTTCCATAGATTTAACAATGCAGTTAACGGGGATATTGACGTTTAACGCGATTTTTCTCGCCATATGCCGACACGTTTCGCTTCCGCACGCACCGCAGTCAATGTTTTGGCTTTCGTAATCTGTTTTACCGAGCAGCCGGAAAGAGCGGTCTATGTCTTCGTCGGTTATTCTGGGATAAGATGACAAAACAGGACGGTATTTTCTGATAAAATGCGATAGTTTAAGAGTTCCGTCATATGTGTCAAATACAGATAGATAATGTTCCTTCTTATGCGCCTCTGTTACTTTCATTCTTTTGTTGTTCATTGTTTTATCGATTTCAAAAATATTTCTTTCGATCGAATAGGCAGAACCCAAGTTGCAACCTTCCGGACAATTCAATACGTCATACAAATCAGGAAGAAATTCAACGGGAGTTTCGCAGTATTTGTCCAGCTTTTCATAGATATTGATACCTTCCGCCGTAGCAATATGCAGTTTCTTTCCGTAAAAGTATTCGATGTTTTCTTTAAGGCCTCCCGGCATTGGGAACAGAGAACCAAGGCCGCTTTCGCAGTGATCGAATTGTGTTTCTTCGTCAGGAAGCGTAATATTGTTCTTTTTTAAATATTCCAGCAGATTCGCAAATGTAATATTGTATTGCGCAAGTTTTGTATCATTGAATTCCCTCGATTTGGCGATACACGGAGAAAGCGCAGCTATAAAATCGTTAATTCCCCGATATTCTTTCATGTAAACCGAAGTGCATGCCATCGGACTGTGTACCGGAGAGAGACGCGGGAGCAAATCATGGCGGTACATCTCGCAATAAGAGACAATTGCCGGGCATGGCTGTGTTATAATGGGCGAAATGCCGTCGGCAGCATCGCTGTTTGAGTTTTTTTCTATTATTTTAATATGCGCCCAAATGCAGATATCGGCTCCAAGCGACACGTCGTAAATCTTTTTAGTGCCCAATTTTCTCAGAAATGTGAAAAGTCTTTTATATTCGGGAATATTTGTTCTGATTGAAGGAGCGGCAATAAGCGATATCGGAACGCCTTTTGATAGATCGTCAAAGAACCGCTCCGTATCATCCTCAAAATACCTGGCATTATGTTTGCATGCTGTAATGCACCTGCCGCACACTATACACTTGTCTGGATCAATTTTTACCTTGATATTCCCGTCTTCGTCCTGATAAGTAATATTTGTTGCCTCCATCGGACATTCACGGACACAGCGGTTGCATCCTGTACAGGAATTATTTCTGGATTTGATAATATCGACCATTTATTAATATATTACCGCATTTACAGCATAATTGTAATATGTTGAATGAAATTCCAGTACTATTTCTTGTACAAGGTTTGGTGGAGGATCACGTCAAGGTCTGGTGTTCGCTAACTAAAGGTTCGATGCAGCTTTCCGGGAGTTTTTACAAGTGATGTTGAAAATTGGTTTCTGTGCATTCTCTATTTCAATTTCCAGCCATAGACATAATAGCTGCAAAATGTTATCATTTTTGAGCAAATTTATTAATTCTGAGGTATTCCATGGCTAAAAGTAAAAAATCTCCGGTTCAGGAAAAAGAATCGTTTTTTGAATCAATTATAAAAAAATTCAAGCAAAGTCCGGGTATTTATATAGGATCTGTTATTATATTACTTCTTGTAGTTGTTACTTTTTTAGGTGGTGATTTGCTTTCCGGAGGCCGTTTTGGCACAGGAGGCGGGGATTTAACTTTTGGATATTATAATAAAGAACCTATTTCATATGTCCCCGGAAACTATTTTTCAGAAAATTATCAAAGTATCATGAGATATTACCAATCACAGGGGGTTGATATTAATGATTTATGGACCGGAGCTCAAATATGGCGGATATCTTTTGAAGGAGCGCTGACACATACTGCAGTTATGGACATGGTTAAAAGATCAAATTACTCCGTACCTGACAGAGTTGTTGATCGAGAGGTCGCTATGCTTTCTCAATTTCAGGAAAACGGGCGTTTCTCTCCGGCATTATACAGGCAGGCTTCGGAATCCACACGTCTTTCGCTCTGGAGGAAAGAGCAGGAAAGCCTTGCCAAAATGATGTTTTATAATGATTTTTCAGATCTTTTAATTTCCAAAGGCGAAGCCAGGTTTTTGGCCAATATGGCTTCAGCGCCAAGAACTTATGAGATGGTTGCTTTCTATGTAGATGATTATCCTGACAGTGAATATCTTTCCTATGCGCGTGATAATGCAGCCCTATTTAATTCAATTCATTTATCAGTAATCACAGTGACTTCCAATGAGAGAGAAGCCAGAAGAATCCTCGCTTCCGTAAATGACGGAACGTCTACTTTTGAAGATGCTGCCAGAAATCAATCCAAGGATATTTATGCTGATAACGGCGGGGATATGGGCACCCGTTTCTTTTATGAGCTTGAACGGGAGATTCCCGTCGCAGCAAACCGTGACAAAGTTTATAATCTTAGAGCCGGTGAAATGAGCGATATTATAGAAACAGTCAGCGGCTGGTCTTTTTTTAGGATCGAGAGCGGGGCAGTTCAGCCTGACTTTAATGATGAGATTGTCATGGAAAGAGTGCGCTCATATATAAGGAATTTTCAGAGAGGCCGTATGGAAGACTGGGCTATCTCACGGGCGAATATGTATATCTCTGATGTCCGCAGTTTAGGTTTTGCGGATGCCGCATTTTCATGGGCCCTCGACATAGATACCTTTGGACCTATTGCCATGAATTTCGGAAACGTTGATCTTTTTACTTCTCTTGAATCATTTTCCGTGAATAGCATAAGCTCACAGGATTTCTCTTCCATGTCACGCAATGAAAATTTCTGGAAAACAATAGTCTCGGCACAGTTGAATACACCCTCTGAGCCGCTTGTTCAGGGAAGCAATGTTTTGGTATTCATTCCTACAGAAGAAGCCGAAACTGATGAATCATTTATTAACAGTATTGAAACAATGTATACATCATGGTGGTTGAGATATATTACCGAGCAGCTGATACAGCAATATTTCGTAAACTCTGACAAAACAGACGATCGTTTCTGGGATACCTATTTTCAATATTTATGGTCATGGTAGCTTTCCGGTAGTATTATGCAGGGAAAGTCCGTTTCTGCAAAGCCAGCTTTGATAAAAAACGGAATAACCGTTGTTTCAGGAATTGATCCTGCTTCTCGCGCTGAAAAAAGCGTTGATTTTTTTTCATTAAAAGAAAGAACTCTTTACTTTTGTCCGTCTCCGATTTTCGGATACGGCCTTTCAAGGCTGTTATCGCGTCTTGAAAAAGAAGCGCCGGATTCCGCAGTGCTTTGTATTGAATCAGACAAGGAATTATATGAACTTACCAAAATAAACATTGATGCTTCCCTTTTTAAAAATAAAAGGCTGCATATAACTAATATTTGTGAAGGTATTAAGCTGTTCAGCCTTGTATGCGATATCTGGGGTGCAAGAGCATTCCGCCGCGTTGAAACAATTCGCTTGACAGGCGGCTGGCAGCTTTCGCCTGATTTATATAAATCGTTATACGATTGCCTTCGCCGTGAAATTGCCAATGACTGGAGCAACGCGATGACTCTTGCAAAACTGGGGCGTTTATACATAAGAAACGCTCTCAGAAATCTTGCCGTTATAACGCAGTTTTCTTCCGTTGTAAACCTTTCATACGGCAGAAAGCCTGTTCTTGTTCTTGGCGCAGGTCCGTCATTGGATGATGTTCTTGATGCATTGTACCGTAATTTTTCTCATGCTGCTTATGCTGCGAATGCGCTTAACTCCGCGGGAAACCGCCCGTTCAATATTATCTGCGCTGATACCTGTCTTGGAGCCTTAAAGGACAGAAATGTTGTTCCTGATCTTGTTGTAATTCTGGAAAGCCAGCACTGGAATTTGCGTGATTTTATCGGCTGCAAGGGATGGAATGTTCCTGTGGCAGCTGATCTTTCTGCGCTGCCCTCTTCGGTCAGCATACTTGGCAAGGAAGGATATTTATTTATGACACCCTGGACAACACTTCGCATTTTTAACAGGTTAAATAAAAAAGGACTGCTTCCTACAGTAATACAGCCGTTAGGTTCTGTCGGCCTTACTGCTGTAGAAATTGCCAGAGGTCTGACAAAAGGCATTATTATCTGCGCCGGTCTTGATTTCTCTTTTACAGCCGACATGTATCACTGTAAAAGCGCGCCGGATCATCGGACGAAATTGAATACGCAGAACCGTTTTAAAGGAATTCTTAACAATATAGCTTATGCCGCTCATTCTTACGCAGTATCATCAAAATCAGGTTTTCCTGTTTTCAGCAGTTCTGTTATGCGCAATTACCTGAATCTTTTTAAACAGGAGTTTTGCGGCGATTCGCGTTTGTTTGATATAGAAGGTTCAGGGCTTTCCCTTGGATTAAAAACACTGTCAATGGAAGAAGCCCTTTATCTTTTAACAAATAACCCGAATATTGTCCCGCAGGAGGACACAGAGACCAAAGAGGAGAAGGGAGTGCGTTCTCCGTACCTTCGTGCTAATAAGACCGATATAACTTATTTCCTCGAATGTGAAATAAAGCTGTTGCGGGAGTTACGCTGCCTTTTAACCGGAGAAGGGGAGGCTGACAGAGAGCGGCTTTGTGTCCTTGTTGATGAGTGTGATTATCTTTGGGCTCATTTCCCGGATTACTCAGGCGGGCGCAAAGGTAATTTGGAAGATACTTCTTTTCTTAACAGGATTCGTGCGGAACTTGACCCGATGATTAAGTTGATTGAACAAACAATGAAAGAGATTTAATATTTTTTACTCATCTCTTGATTTCAAAACCGCCAAAAAAGCGCTTTGCGGAAGTTCCACATCGCCGACCATTTTCATGCGTTTTTTACCCTCTTTCTGTTTTTCAAGAAGCTTGCGTTTGCGCGTAATATCACCGCCGTAACATTTTGCAAGCACGTCTTTGCGGAGGGCGTTCACAGTCTCTCGCGCTATAACCTGGCTTCCAATGGCTCCCTGAATCGGGATTTTAAACTGCTGGCGCGGGATTTCATCGCGAAGACGTTCGCATACTTTGCGCGCGCGGTCATAGGCGCTTTCCTTAAAAACCAGTTGAGACAGGGCGTCTACAACCTTTCCGTTAAGGAGAATGTCGAGCTTTACAAGCTCTGTCGGCCTGTAGCCGGAAATATCATAATCGAATGACGCGTAACCGCGGCTTATGCTTTTAAGGCGGTCATAAAAATCAAATAACACTTCGGAAAGGGGCATGTCGTAAATCATCTCAACCCGTTTTTCATCAAGGTAGGTCATGTTGGTCTGAACACCGCGTTTTTCCATGCACAGGGCCATGATATTTCCGAGATAATCGGTAGGAGTAATAACGGACGCGCGGATGTAAGGCTCTTCCGCTTTTTCAACCCTTTCTTCGTCAGGGTAATCCACAGGATTGTCAATCATTTGCTCGACCGCTCTTGTATGCACCTTGTATTTGACAGACGGTGCCGTAAAAATTACAGATTGATCGAACTCGCGTTCCAGTCGTTCCTGAATAACCTCAAGGTGCAGAAGGCCGAGAAAGCCGCAGCGGAAACCAAAACCCAGAGCAGCAGATGAATCTTTTTCATAGATTAGGGAAGCGTCGTTAAGCTTAAGTTTCTCCATGCTGGTGCGCAGTTCCTCGTAGTCGTTGGAGTCCACAGGGTATATGGAAGAAAAAACCACCGGTTTTACTTCGCGGAAACCGGGCAACGCCTTTACGCAGGGATTTTCAGAGCCTGTCACCGTGTCGCCGACATGCACATCGCTTACTGTTTTAATTCCTGCGATGATATAGCCGACATCGCCTGCCGATAATTCACCTGTTTCCACAAGAGCGAGTTTAAAAACACCGGCGGTTTCAACTTCGTAAACAGAATCATTGGACATAAAGGAAATCTTCATTCCTTTTTTTATTTTTCCGTCAAAAAGACGAAGATGCACTACAACGCCGCGGTAAGGGTCGTAGTGACAGTCAAAAATCAATGCGCGGAGCGGAGAAGCGCAGTCGCCTTTAGGAAAAGGTATGCGGCTGACAATAGTTTCAAAAAGCCCGTCAATTCCGGTGCCTTGCCGCGCGGAAACAAGGACTGCGCTCTCTGCATCTAGGCCGAGATCCTTATCAATTTGTTTCTTCACGCGCGGAATATCGGCGGCAGGCATGTCAATTTTATTAATTACAGGCACTATTTCAAGATTATGCTCAAGCGCGAGATACATATTGGAAAGGGTCTGCGCCTGCACTCCCTGTGTCGCGTCAACTAGAAGCAGCGCTCCTTCGCAGGAGTTTATCGCGCGGCTCACTTCATAACTAAAGTCAACGTGACCAGGAGTATCTACAAGATTGAGGATGTACTCGTTTCCGTCAGAGGCAGTATAGGGAATAGTGACAGCCTGGCTTTTTATTGTGATGCCACGTTCCCTCTCAATATCCATATTATCAAGTATCTGATCCTTAAAGTTGCGATCGTCTACAAGTTTGGCTTTCTGAATAAGCCTGTCGGCGAGCGTAGACTTGCCGTGATCTATGTGCGCGATAATGCAGAAATTACGGATGAATTGAGTCTGTGCCATTTTGTCATTGTAGCTTAATTTAAAGCTGTTATTCAAGGAGAGAGGGAAAACGGACATGGAAATCAATTTTCATACACCGCTTGTAAAAACTCTCGCAGAGCTTCAAAGAACTGTATAACTTGTTGTACAAGGCTAATTCAGTTTGCTGTACGTGATGTAACCGACCTTACGGACGGGCTCATTAATCTTGTACAGGAGAATCAGACTGTATAAATATAGGTTTCATATTTTGCGCAATGGTATGCTCTGTGGTAGGCAATTTACTTTGAACAATGGCATTTATAACCGCTTCGCGTAAAGATATTGTATTCACACGTTCTTTTTCCAGTTTGTTTTTTGAGGTTACTTTGGCGAATGTCCTATTTTCTGAATCCCAAGATACGCACAGTAGCTGTAATAAGACACTTATTACCTATGAAATTAGAGAGAGAATTTGAATTCACATGGAGAATCGTGGCGTGTATACATACATAGTTACAGGGAATACGAGAAAGATATCACAGGTGACTGCCACCGCAATGGTGTCACTTTAAATATATACGCAGTTTGTCTATGACTTCATCGAAATTGATAGGTTTACCTACGTGACTATTCATGCCTGATTCAAGGCATTTTTCGATGTCATCGCGGAATACATTCGCTGTCATGGCAACTATGGGGATAGTCTTCGCGTTTGGCGCATCAAGCGCGCGAATCATTCGCGTCGTCTGATAACCATCCATTAGCGGCATTTGTATATCCATGAATATCATTCCGTATTTTAAAGGATTTTTACGGAATATTTTTATCGCTTCTTTTCCGTTTTCGGCGCAGTCAATTATAAGCTGTGTCGGTTCAAGCAGTGCCTGCACAATCTCGCGGTTAATCTCCACATCTTCCACAAGCAGTATGCTCTGCCCTGTATATTTCGCCGTCATGTCAGCATGAGTCTGCGCAGGTTCAATCTGCTTTGTTTCCACGGCGCGTTCAGCCTTAATGGTAAAAAAGAATGAAGCGCCTTTCCCAAGATCGGACTCGACCCATATTGCGCCGCCCATCATTTCAATGATGTTTTTTGATATGGACAGGCCTAAACCAGTGCCGCCGAACTCCCGCGACGTACTGCTTTCCGCCTGCTGGAAAGGCTGAAATAGATTTTTCTGCTTCTCGAGGCTGATACCTATGCCTGTATCAGTTATAGAAAATTTAATTGTGCATATGCCGCTTTCTTCATCCGTACATTCCACATGGATTGTGATAGAGCCTTTCTCGGGCGTGAACTTTATGGCGTTTCCTGTAAGGTTTGTTATAACCTGCGATAACCGCTGTTCATCGCCGACTAGGAATTCAGGAACAGTGGGATCTATGTTTACCGACAAGTTTTGATTTTTTTCATTCAGGCGTACATTATTTACATTTATTATCCGCTGCACCATTTCTTTAAAATTAAATTCCGCGTATG
>JGI24694J35173_10000786_pt1 | contig 30342 bp, 35 predicted proteins | sample TergutCo191P1_FD_35173 | JGI IMG/M metagenome (IMG submission 35173) | reverse complement strand
GCCGGGCGGTGGCACTTGTCCTCGTCCGACGTACTAATCACGCGACTTTGCTAAACGCGCTTTCACATTCCCGAGGCCTACCGGAGTGACCGCTGTTTAGGTGGGTTTCACCTCTAGCCAAGTGCAACTTCGAGTTTGCTTAAATCCTTCATGGGGAACATGCGCAGAAGCTCCTTATATTGATGCTGAGTTAGCCCCTCGGCCTCTACGTACATTGCGATTTTTGTTTCGGTGTCTGCTTGCCTAAACTTAGCCTTTAGGACTTCGAACGCTGAGATTTCCATGCCTTGTATCCTTTCGTTATTTCATAGGCCGCCATGGCCAGCAAGAATATTGCGAAGCCCTTGCGGAGATAGTTGGCGTCAATTTTTACAGCTATGAGCGCGCCGCATATCGAGCCGGGCAGTCCCCACAGGATTAGCGGAAGCAGTCCCTTTTTTTCGATATTGCCTTCTTTTTTGTGAATGCGCAGAGCCAAAGCGGCCGTGGGCAGAAAGTAAAGCAGATTTATATGCTGTGCCTGCTGCTGACCGATGCCAAGGAAAATGGTGAGGGCGGGAATCAAAATCGCGCCTCCTCCGATTCCCATTCCGCTGACGACGCCGGCGGCAAGCCCGGCAAGAATATACCATATCATGAGAACAACATGCGGGTTGCGCCGACCGCCAGAAATACGCCGAAAGTGATATTCAGCCACGCGGCAGTAAAACGCTTAAGCAGCTTCGCGCCGATAACGCCCCCCACAACACCTCCGGAGGAGACCAGCCCGACGACTTTCCAGTCCACATCCACACCCCATATATATATGAAAGCACTGATTACACACAGCGGCAAAATTACGGCGATGGCCGTCGCGTGGGCTTTGTGGGTTTCAAATTTAAGGAGCTTTTCCAGCGAGGGCACCAGCAGTGTTCCGCCCCCTGCCCCGAACAATCCGTTGGCAAGGCCAACCACCAGTCCAATAGGTATGGTTAATTTTGATTTCTTCATTTATGTAATTTGTGCATTTTTCGCGAAAATATGTATTATTCCTATGACAAAATCTGCCGATACAGGTAATAAGGAGTATTATTTGCATGGAGGCCTGATACTATGTTGACCAGTGTATTTTATTTTAGCTTGTACAAACCATACCTTGTGGGCAATGTTGCAAACCGCGGAAACGAGGGTTATGTGCCCCGGCGGGAACGCATTGCCACCGGCCGGGAGGGTACGGAAACCTCCGGACGCACCTTTGTACTTAATAAGGCATTGCGCAATGAGATTGTGCGGTATGCCCAAGCGGTTTCTTTTGGCGTGACGGATTTACGCACCGCAACCAAGAGAGCCGCTCTTGACATGGAAAATTTTAACCGCTCGGTATATGTGGACGGCTGGGAAAACGCTTTGGATAATCTGTCCGACGACTTGGCGCGGTTTGCCTATGACTTTAACAGGTCTGCCGGGTTTATGCAGTCTCAGGTTCACAGTGCGGGACTGCGGGCATTCTCCAATGAGGTTGCCGAAAACGTATATGAAAACCGTTCCCGCTTGGAGCTGCTGGGGCTTACACTTTCCAACGAAGGGCAAATGGCTTTCAGCCGCGAACAGGTATCCGCCATGAGCCATGAGGAAATCAACGCGGCCATCGGTGAAAATTTAGAAATATTCGAGGGGCTTAGAAATTATACCCAGCAACTCATGACCGAGCCGCTGGTTGAGCATATGCGCTTCCGTGGACTTAACTACCATTATAATTACCGTATGGGAACAATGGAGGCCGATGGCTACAGCCTGCTTGAGGCCGGTATGCTGGTGGATAGACTGGTTTAGAGATTTAAAGGGCCGTTCAAAAAACGGCCCTTTTTTACGAGCTTCGCCGGACACCGGGGACACGCTAGGCCCGGAAATCCCGTGAATTACGGAGAATTTGCGAACAGTGCGGTGCATTGCGACAACTAGAAAGGCGAGGATTCGCGCAGATGATTAAATCTGAAAGCGAATTCTCGCCTTTCTTTGTCGCACCAGCCGACACGGCCGTGAGCAACATGTAGCAATCACGGGGTTTTAGGGCTCAGCGCGACGCTGTTTTTTTACGCACTGCGTCAGAAGATATTCAATCTGCCCGTTTAGGGAGCGGAATTCATCTTCTGACCAAGCGGCAAGCTCGTTGTAAAGGGATTCGGATAATCTCAATGGAATTTGCTTCTTTTTGTCGGCCTTAGAAAGCCGCTTTTTTTCGTCTTCCATTTTTTTAGTACAGGGAACCGCTGTTTATGACCGGCTGCGCGTCGGCGTTTGAACAAAGCACCACCAGCAAATTGCTGACCATTGCGGCTTTCCGCTCCTCATCAAGCTCTACAACATTATCTTCCGAAAGCCGCCGCAGGGCCATTTGCACAATATCAACCGCGCCATCTACTATGGTCTGTTTGGCGTCAACAACGGCACTTGCCTGTTGCCTTTGCAACATAGCAGATGCGATTTCGGGGGCGTAGGACAGGTTGGTTATGCGGGCGTCCAATATCTCCATACCCGCTATTTCAACTTTTGTTTGGATATCTTCCATTAGGCGAGTCACGACTTCGTCCGACGCACTTCTGAGGCATTTATCCTCGCTTTGGCCGTCCCTCGGTAGGTCATATGGATACTGGCTTACGATTGACCGCAGCGACGAATCGCACTGGATTGACAAAAATTCAATGAAATTATCAACATTAAACATGGCTTTGGCGGTATCGACTATCCGCCAAACCACTACCGTGTCGATAATCACCGGATTGCCAAGAAGGTCGTTTATCCTTTGCTTGTCGTTGTTTAGCGTTTTGGCTTTTAGGGATATCTTTCTTGCGGCGGCAGAGGCCAGGGCCTTGGAAATTTCATCGGTGGCGGTGGCCGGTTTTGTGCTTGTGATATTTGCCGCACCTGTGCTGGGTTGGCCTACTTCGCTTTTAAAGGCACTGGAAAAGGGATTTACAAAGAAAAAACCGGGGCCGCGAAGGGTGCCGTTATACTTGCCAAAGAGAGTCAGCACCATGGCTTCTTGCGGACGCAGAATACAAAGCCCGCCATAAAAAAGCCATGTGGGGATAAGCAAGTACGCAAACCCCAGCACCAGCAATACTATGTTGCCCCCCGCACCGTCTATAAAGCCATAGACTATTGCCCCAATGGCCCCCAACATTAACAGGGTGTTAATAATTAGGACGGGCATACCACTTGTGCGCCAAACGGGCCTTTCCACAAGACCGAAATTTGTGTTGTTTTGATTCATACAATCACCTCATCTATTTTGATATCAAAATGATATCATATCGATTAAAGTATGTCAACACCAAAACTCAACTCGCTAAGCAAGCTAACTTCCCTATAGTGCAAAGGTAAGTCTGCGCTCTTCTTCGTCGGCGCGGACAAGGCGGGCTTTTAAAGGTGTGCCGTGGCGTAGGGTTTTGACGGGTGCTGTTTTGGAAGCAGCTCTGACGTCGCGCTTCTTCATGGGCTTGCGCTCGTAGATATCGCGCTCCTTGTCGAAGCTGTAGCCGTGACGCTTTAGGTCGGCGATGGGGATTAACCCCTCTACTGTGTTGGATAACATTACATAGATTCCCCAAGAGGTCAGGCCGGAGACGATTACGTCAAAAGTTTGACCTTCTTTATTTGTCATAAATTGCACCTTTTTCAGGTCGGCCACTTCCCGCTCAAGGGCCTCGGCGACACGCTCGGTTTTGGAGCATTGAGCGCAAACGGCAGGGAGGATGATGGCGAAACGGGTAGAATCGGCAGTAACAGACTTAGAAACAACAGATTCAGCAGTGGAGTGAATGAGTTTCGGAAGCGGAGCATCGCTATGCATTGCAAATAATTCGTTCACTATGCGGTGGATTTGCAAATCCGCATAGCGACGGATTGGCGAGGTGAAATGGCAGTAGGCATCGGATGCCAGACCAAAGTGCGAGGGATTGTCGGGGGAGTAATGGGCTTGCGGCAGCGCGTGGAGAACCGCCGTGGAAACGGCTAGGGCGGAGGGGGTTTCCCGGGCGGCGTCGAGCAGACGCTGTAAAGACGACGCACCTGTGATTGGACTACCCAAACCCATGGTTTTGGCCAGCAGGCGCAGTCCGGCGATTTTCTCTGCGCCGGGAGGCTCGTGGGCACGATAGACAAACGGGGCTTTCTGTTCGAGGAAATGAGCCGCAATAGTCTCGTTGCACAGAATCATAAATTCTTCGATAATTGCCGTGGCACGGGTGCGGGGATACGCTTCCACAGAGATTGGCCAACCGGCCGCATCCACACGGATTTTGGACTCCGGCAGGTCGAAATCCAGCGCGCCCCTGCGTTCGCGCTTGATACGTAGGATTTCACGCAGGGTGTCCATTTCTTGGAAAAACCGCCATTGGGCAGAGTCGACGGATTCGTCCGGGGGCTCGGAGTCCAGTAAAACTTGGACTTCTTGGTATGTCCACTGTCTTTTACTGCGAATCACAGACTTCACGATTTCATAGGATTCCACGTCGCCGTTTTTGTTTACAGTCATCAGACAGCTTAAGGTCAGGCGGTCAACATCCGGAAAAAGTGAGCAAATTCCGCTGGACAGCTTGTGTGGTAGCATGGGAATCACGCGGTCGGCCAGGTAGATGCTTGTCCCACGCTCAAGGGCGGCGGCATCCAGCGCGGAATTTTCACGGACATAGTGGGTTACGTCGGCAATATGCACCCCCAGATGAAATCCGCCGCCGGGAGCTTGTGCAAAGGATATCGCGTCGTCAATGTCCTTGGTATCGTCGCCGTCGATGGTGATTATGTGTTCGCCGCGCAGGTCTCGGCGGTTTTTAATTTCGCCCTCGCCTACCTCGGTTGGGAGCTTTGCGGCCTCGTCGATAGCATCCGTCGGAAACTCATACGGCACCCCGGCCTTATACACCAACGTCAGCACGTCCATTCCCGGGTCGTTTACATGCCCCAGGACCTCAGTAATAAAGCAGGTTATCGCCCTGTCATCGTGATTCAGCTTCTTCTCCACGGAAAAAACCACCCTATGTCCATCGGCTAGGGCGAATCGCTTGACGGTTTTCGGCGGCACAAGAAATACATAGGGGATTTTTGTGTCAATGGCCTTGACAAATCCCAAACGTCCCTCTGTATGGAAGGTGCCTATCATAGACCGACGGCTACGAATTTCCGCGATTTTCCCCAACTGGCGCAAATTGCCGTCCGGAGACGAGTCGTGTGTATCTTCTATTTTACATACTACCTCGTCGCCGTTCAGCGCGCCAAACGTCAAGTGGGGCGGAATAAAAATATCCGCCCCGCCGTTTTTCTGCACCACGAAACCAAAGCCCCGCTCATTGCCAATGAATTTTCCTTCGGTGATGTTATTCCTTTTCTTTCTCTTCAATTGACCTCAGTCCTTATCCCAAATCATGCACACTCATTTTTTTCTGGGGCGTGTTCCCACTAACCTAAAATGACTCGAAGGTGCGTTAGGAAAAGCCGACGAAAAGTGGCGGAAAATCGGACAAAAAATGGGCGTTTGAGGTAGTGGTAACACGCCCTAAATTACATTTTCGTCTGAATCAGCCTGTCAAGCCGCAAGCGTACAGTGGGGGGCCCGATTTAATAATTTAGATAATATATTTTATGGTCTGTGTTATACTTTGAAAAAGTTCTGTGGGAGGTGAATCACGTAATAATAAGTTATTTTTCAGAAATTTCTTTGTACATATTAATATACTCCCCGGCGGCGTGATGCCACGAGAACTTGCCGTTTATGGCGTTTTTCACCAGCACTTCCCAATGCGGGGTGTCATATAACTCTATGGCTTGGCGAATGGCCCACATTAGGCCGCTGGCGACAAAATCCTCAAAAGCGAAGCCGTTTCCCGTGCCTTTTTCGCGGTCAAAATGAAAAACGGTATCTGCCAGTCCGCCGGTTTTGCGCACAATGGGAACAGCACCGTATCGCATGGCAAACAACTGCCCGAGGCCGCAGGGCTCGTAAACCGAGGGCATAAGAAAAACATCCGACGCAGCGTAAATCCGCTGTGCCAGCGTTGTATCAAAGCAGATATTCGCGCTGACTTTATCGGGATAACGCCATGCGTAATGCTTAAACAAGCTTTCATAACGGCCCTCACCTGTGCCAAGGATTACCATCTGAACATCCAGGCTCAGAAGCTCCTCCATTATTACGGATAAAATATCCAAGCCCTTCTGCTCGACAAGGCGGGTTATCATGCTAAACATGGGTCTGTCGCCTACGATCAGGCCAAGCTGCTCCTGTAGGCGGTATTTGTTTTCACACTTTTTTTCAAGAGAATTTGCATCAAAGTTTACAAAAATGCGCGGGTCGGAGGCGGGGTCATTGTCTTCGATGTCGATGCCGTTGGTTATGCCGTAAATTTGACCGGTGGCGGCGCGTTGGCGCAAAAGTCCGTCCATTCCGTAACCGTAGGACGGGGTCTGGATTTCTTGTGCGTAAGTTGTGCTGACAGTGCTAACGGCGTCGGCATGGACGATACCGGCCTTTAAATAGCTGATATTGCCATAGAATTCCAAATCACCACCAGCGAAATATCCGTCATTTAGGCCCACCGCCCACAGGATATCCCGGCCAAAGACTCCCTGATAATGCAAGTTATGAATGGTAAACAGACTCCTCATATTAGAATAATAAGTAAACCCCCGGTAAACATCACGCAAATATGTGGGCCCAAGGCCGGTGTGCCAATCGTTAAAATGCACGACGTCAGCTTGAAAGTCTATGCGGGAAAGCATTTCCACGGCTGCCTTTGTGAAAAACGCGAACCGCTCGAAATCGTCGCCGTAACCATAGTAATTGTCGCGGCTGAAATAAAAATCGTTTTCAATAAAATACACCGAGTCCCCGTCTCCGTGGGCGTCGAGGGCATAAATATCAGCTTTCTGGGCCCGCCAAGAAAGGTGCACGGTGAAATTTGTTACATTTTTTGTATCCTTCAGGAATTTTTCCGGAATTGTCTTATACTTTGGCAAAACCACACGCATGTCAACGCCCCGGTCACGCAGGGCTTTGGGCAACGAGCCGGCGACATCTCCGAGCCCTCCCGATTTGGAGTAGGGATTAACTTCAGTGGAAACAAGCAGTATCTTCAATGTACAATCACCTCTCTTTAGTTTTGAAGAATTATACCACCAAGGCGGAAATTGTAAAGAAATACAAAATACGGTACAATAAACTCATGTATAAAGATATTTTATCCAATTTATCCCAAGGGATATACCCTTTCCACATGCCCGGACACAAACGCAACCCGGATTTTCTGCCACCAGACTTGGCCGCGCTGGATTTTACGGAAATCCCCGGGCTGGACGTGCTTTCCGCCCCCACAGGAATTTTGCGAGAATTGCAAGAGTACATAGCGGATTTATACGAAGCGGACAGAAGCTTTCTTCTTGTAAACGGCTCATCGGCGGGGATAGTCGCCGCCATTTGCACGGCTTGCGCCAATGGTGCGCCCCTTATCGCCCCTCGAAACGCCCATGTAAGTATGTACAACGGTTTGGCCTTATCCGGGGCCCGTCCGGTCTACATATTGCCGGAAATCACAGCGGACGGCCTTGCCGGTGGAATTTCTCCGGAGGTCTTTGACAACATGCCCGAGGGTGCGGCGGCCTTTGTCGTAAGCCCCACATATGAGGGCTTTGTATCGGATATCGCCGCGATTGCCAAAAAGGTTCATCAGCGCGGCGGCATATTAATTGTAGACGAGGCCCATGGTGCGCATTTTATTTTTGGGAAGCTTTGCGAAAGCGACGGATATTTTCCTCCATCGGCGATTTCCCAAGGTGCAGATATCGTGGTTAATAGCTTGCATAAGACCCTCCCTGCCCTGTCGCAAACCGCCGTTTTGCATGTAAACAGCCCTCGTGTAAATATTTCCCGGCTTAGTTTTTACATTAATGCCGTGCAAACCTCCAGCCCTTCGTATATACTTATGGCGGCATGTGATTTTATGTTTTGCAAATTAAAGAAAAATCCAGAAATTTTTAAGGAATATATCACAAGGCTGGAAAGGCTTAGGGCTGCTTTGCCCGGCTGGGACTGCCAAGGTGGATGCCAAAACGCTCCCACCGCGCTGCGGTTGTCCGGCCGGGAAAGAATAGGCACGCGCGCCATCTATGACATAGACCCCGGGAAGCTGCTGTTTACCGTGGATTGCGCCCTTCATGCGGAGGAAATCGCTGAAATAATGGCAAGGGAATTTAAAGTGCAAATGGAAATGGCAAAGGGCAGGCATATTCTGGCCATGACCTCTGTTGCGGATACAGATGAGGGGTTTGAACGGCTAAAAACCGCCATTTATGGCCTGAATGAAAGGCTTTTCGCACCCCAAAAAACCTTTCCCCAAATCATCTATTTTCCATTCCTTTCCACTTTTGCCCTGCCCGAGATGGTTCTCACCCCCGGTGAGGCAATTCGCAGGGAGACAAGGCTTGTCCCCCGCGAAGAAGCCATCGGTTGTATTTCCGGGGAAATAATTGCGGAATACCCGCCGGGAATCGCCCTCGTCGCCCCCGGCGAGCGCATTCCAGCGGAAATTCTCCCCTTGTTGAGAAAAAAAACCTTGTACCAAATCATCTAACTTCAACGGAAACGTCTATGGGAGGCGACATCTTTATGAGAGACGAAAAAGAAGACGGACAAATTGTAATCACGGGAATGACGGTTTTAAAAGTCGTTAGTTTTTTGTCGGGGATTTTGGGTATTGTGTTCTTGGCAACGAATCTGATGGGCCTTACAGAGATGGATTGGATTGCCGTCGGGTCGTCCTTTGTGGCTCCCTTTTTATACTTTGTGGTAAAGGCGCAATGAAGAGGTTGAGCATCCGCTACGGTTTAGGGTATACTACGGCTAATATGTTATAATCGAAATTGTTGACCGATGTGACAACGACCTTGGGTTGGATTTTCGGAATTTGGTAGGGTCTATGTTTCGATAGACATAAAACCGATAAACGCTGTGACCATGTTGCCTGTGCGTTTCAAAATAGATACTGGTGCCGATACTTATAATGGATGAAAAGCAAGATTTAAGGAAAGTCAGAAAGCTACTTCATGAAAATGGCTGTTACTTAATTTTAATAAGCGTGAGGTTACTAGCGGTGATTGAAACAAGCCGATGTTATATAAAATTAACAACAACTGATGATATCTTCGATATTAAATCATTATACACAGATATTGAAGTATGGAAATATCTTGGCGGACAAAGAAGCCCCAAGCAGATTAATCGAGGAATCAATAGTCGTATTTATCCGGATAAGGGATGTACATATTGGACTGTCCGAAATAAAGAAACAAACGAATTTTTGGGGAATATCTCATTAACGCCTCATCATGACAGCACTTATACCGAGATATCATATGAATTTTTATCGTACAATTGGGGAAATGGATATGCTTCGGAAACAGTTGGCGAGATAATTAAGCTTGCGTTTAATACCCTTGGGCTTAGGAAACTGGTGGCCGAAACTCAATCTGCTAATAGTGCTTCATGCAACATGCTTCGCAAGTTTGGTTTTTTTGAAAAACAAAAAATCATACGCTTTGGGACAGAGCAAATTATATGGGCCATTAACAACCATACACGAACTTACATTCAGAAAGGCTGATATTTAAACATGAAGCTTGCACTAAAACTGGTAAAATCATCCCGTTCGTATTGGGGATACCTGCTGTTCGCGCTGGCGGCGATTGTGGGTATGACAATGGCGCAGCTGTACGCGCCCCAGGTTGTTCGCCAGCTTATTGACATGGCCGTTGGCCAAGACCCGCTACTGGCAGAAGTGGCATTGCGCATGGGGCTGATTTTGGGAGCGGTGTACTTGGCGCAGGCGGTATGTTCCTACATACGTTCGTACTATACCCACTATGCGGCGTGGCATTTTGTGGCCGACCTTCGAACCAGCATCTATGGCACGTTGCAAAAGCTGTCTATGAAATTTTATCACGACAAGCAAACCGGGCAAATTATGTCCCGGGTGGTGAATGATACACATAATATAGAAATTTTGATTGCCCACGCCGTGCCGGATATTTTGTTTAACCTGGCAATAATCCTTGGCGTCGGGATAATTTTATTTGTAATAAATCCGCTGTTGGCTGCCCTAAGCCTGTTGGCTACGCCTTTTTTGGTGGTAATGTCCGTTGTGTTTGCCAAAAAAGTTCTGCCGGTGTTTCGCGATGCGCAGCAAATTCTGGGTGAGCTGAACGCCAATTTGCAGGACAATATCTCCGGCATGAAGGAAATTCAGGTGTTCAACCAACATGACCGCGAGAAAGCAAAAATCGGCAACAGTGCCCGTGCCCACGCCAAAGCCATTCTAAAAGCCCTACAGCTTAGTGCGGTTTACGGCAGTGCAGTGCAGTATTTTTCCAGCATTGGCTCTGTGGTGGTAATCGCCTATGGCGGATATCTCGCACTTCATGACCGTGTGCCTGTAGCCGATATCGTTGCCTTTGTTTTGTACCTGAATATTTTTTTCCAGCCCCTGACTGCCCTTGCCCGTATCAACGAAGACCTGCAAACCTCCATCGCCAGTGCAGAGCGCGTCTTTGACATTCTGGATGCGGAAATCGACGTGAAGGAAAAGGAAAATCCCCATCATTTAAAAAATGTAAAAGGGCATATCGTTTATAAAAATGTGTCCTTCCACTATATCGAGGGTGCGGCGGTTTTAAAGGATGTTTCCATCGAAATAAAACCCGGCGAAGTCGTGGCTTTGGTTGGCCCGACAGGTGTGGGCAAGACGACCTTTATCAATTTGCTCAACCGCTTCTACGACCCCGTTGAAGGCGACATTACAATTGACGGGTTTAATTTAAAGGACGTGTCCTTGCACAGCCTGCGCCACAGCATGAGCAATGTTATTCAGGACGTATTTTTGTTTAATGACACTTTGGCGGAAAACATCGGCTATGGCCGCCCCGACGCAACCCGGGAAGAGGTTGTTCAAGCATCAAACACCGCCCGCGCCGATGATTTCATCAGCCAGCTAAATGACGGCTATGACACCATTGTGGGCGAACGCGGAATGCGCCTTTCCGGCGGGCAGAAGCAGCGGGTTTCCATTGCCCGCGCCATTCTGCGCGACCGGCCGATTCTGATTCTTGACGAGGCCACCGCCGCCGTAGACGTTGAGACAGAAAAGCAAATCCGCGACGCCATGGACGAGGTAATGAAAGACCGCACCACGGTTATAATTGCCCATCGCCTATCTACAATAAAAAAGGCCGATAAAATCATCGTTCTAAACGACGGCCGCATCGAAGACGTGGGCACTCATGACGAGCTTGTGGCACGGGGCGGCCTATATGCCCATTTAACAGAAATTAATATGTACGCATAGGAGACTAACATGAATCTTCCCATAACCATAACAGACATAATTTTTGCGGCCCTTTTTGCCGGGGTCATTGTTTTTATATTCCATGTGGCAGGGCGCATGTTCCATACTATGATTACCCGCAACACGGTTTTTTCCCTTGGCTCTCGCGGCCTCAGTCCCGAGCAGCTGAAGGTGGTAAAACAACGCTGCTACCGCCTTTTCCCAATAGAATCCCTGCTTTGGGACGGGACAACTTTCACCCGCGGAAGCACTTTGCACATTGTCACCGACAAAAACGAAAACTTCGTAGGGCAATTCATGGGCACAAACAACGAAAATATGGTTTGCATCGTCACCGACGAATCCATAGTCGCCCAGCAGATTAATACCATCACAGAGATTCGGTTGTTGTAGTATTTCATAGCAATTATAGCATTTTCAACTGAAAACGCTATATCCACAAAGTGTATCGTTATATTTTCCAGTCGTCCACATATAAAAGCACCGTCACCGAGAAAATATTTTCATCATGGGTAATGTCTATATGTCCGTTGTATTTTTCCACGGACTTGCGGATATTTTTTAAGCCGTGACCGTGTTCACCGCCGCTTTTTCGGGTAGCTATGCGTTTATCATCAGCGTTGTTATCGTGTTTTAATCCATGCCGCCTGACGGCGGCGGCAGAAATCGGTTGGTGCAAAAATTTGCTTCGCAAATTTCCGCACTTAACAACGCCGTCAAAAGTGTTTTCCACTTGGATAAACAGGCTTTCCCTGCTGTATTCAATATCCAATTTTATTTTCTTTTCCTCAACCTTTGAAACCGCGTCAAGGGCATTGTCTAATAAGTTGCCCATTATAGTTACAATGTCGGCTACTTCGATGCTCAAAGCTGGGGGGATTAACAAGCGTATATCCAGTTTGATATTTTCTTGCTTGGCGTTGTTTAACTTAAAATTGATTATGCTGTCAAAGGCTATATTTTTTGTGTTGCTGTACACGCCGCTTTCTTCTATATCGCCAAGTAAGCCGTTGAGGTAGGCGGTTGCTTCGACGGTTTTATCGGTTGAAATAAAATCCCTCGCTGTTGCCAAGTGTAATTTCATATCATGGCGCATGGATTTTATGTTCTCTACCGATTTTTGCATTAAGCGGCATTGGGTAAAATAATATTCCTTTTCTTGCGTGTGCAAGGCCGATTTTACATTATTTTCAACTGCTTTTGAAAGGTGATTGTATAAGAAAAAAATTGTAAAAGCAGTTACAAGCGTACCAACCATGCCGTAAATCGCAACGGTGTACGGTAAATTAAATTGATAAACAACGGCAAAAAGCACATGAGTAAAGACAATCAGTAAAAAAGGAAACCCAATTTTATGCAATTCATTTGTTGCTTTTTTGATATGCATTAAGTGAGGAAATACTATCAATACAATTAAATAAGACAGCAAGGTTGATACTATAAAAGGCAAATCCATAAAATGGTCAGCCAAATTAACAGGAAAAATATACGAAAAAAATTCATAAATTACGGTAATGGAATGTAGTACAAAATAACTCCCGGCTACCGCAGACATACGTTGAATCATTACAGCCTCATAATTAAGAGATATGATTACTAATGCAAGCATATAAAATAAAAAAACGAATAGTGCGTTTCCTATCCAAAATTGAAGGCTCAACACAACCCAAAATAAGAGATATGAAAGAACAGTAAGCAATAGCGGAGTTTTCCTTTTTACAAAGAAAACACGCATAACTCTTTCCATTGTAAGTGTCAAAATACCTGTTGCAACAAAATCCATTGGTATATATACATTCCCCATTTATTTCACACCCTCCGCCGCTTCATTATTTCTAAATATTTTTCCCTTATTTCATTTCTTCTGCCTTGACTGATAGGTAAGGGCGTAGCACTATCCGATATGGATAATTGACTATACCGAATTGCAGATACATAATCAAAATTTACTACATAGGAGGCGTGTATAAAAAGAAAGTCATATTTTTTTAACTGGTCGTGATATATTTCTTTCAACGACCCGTAAAATTCAACAGTTTTGCCATCGGCAAAATAAAGGATTAACTTTTTATTGCGGCTTTCAATATACAATATGTCCTTTGTTTTTACTTTGAAAGTATCACGCCCAACGGTATAGGAAAACTCCCCCGACCAAAGCCCCGCAATTTTAAAATAGGTTTTTACGGTCTTTTCTATTGCGCTATGCTCCAATGGTTTAATAAGGAAGTTTAACGGACGTATTTCAAACAACTGGAAAGCATAATCCTTTTCGCGTGAAATGTAGACAATAGAAACTATATTGTTTTGTTGGGCTTCACGGATAAGCCGCCCAACCTCTACGCCGTTTATTTCATTTTTGGCAAACTCTATATCAAGGAAGATTAAATCATAGTGCGCCCCTGCTTCCATGCGGCGGCATAATTCTTCCCCGGTAAAGAAAACATCAATATCATGTTCCACTTGCATATTTCCGAATATACCAATTAAGGCGCGTTCCAATTCCGCGCCTATTTTTGTGTCATCATCACATACGGCTACAATAATCATAATTGGTTCTCACGCACCTTTTCAGATTCTTTCTTTGCCGCTTAACGCAAACCTGTTATTTTTGGGGTGTTTTTTGCTCATTCATCAAATCTCTTTATATTTTACTACCTTCGACACATGATGACAATATGGGCTGATATGTAAGTTACTCCCTTGAGTGTGTAAGTTACTCCATCTTCCGGCATGATGAAAATTTTTTGATAGACTTAAATCACATTAAACTCAAGGAGGATTTTAAAATGAATGACGTACCCGATTACAGGTGGATTAAATGGCTGTCTTGGGTTATTACCGCTGTTATCGTAATTATGTTAGTGCGAAACATTTTGGAACATGGGACTTTAAACTTTTCTACCGTTGAGTGGGGAATGCTCGTCGTTGGCGTGGCAGCCGATATTGTTCTATGGTTGTTAAAGCGCAAATTAGAAAATAATCAGGGGTGATAACAATGGACTATGCCATTACCATGAAAAATATCCACAAGACCTTTGGGGCAAAGACAGCCATCAAGGACGTTTCCATTGATATAAAGCAAGGGGAACTGTTTGGCTTTCTTGGGCCTTCCGGAGCGGGTAAAACAACTACTATTAAGATAGTAACAGGGCAGCTTAAACAAAATAGCGGCAGGGCTACTATTTTGGGACGCGAAACCACCGCCTTGAACCATGAAATATACAGCCAAGTGGGTATTGTCACCGATAATTCCGGCTTGTATGAAAACATGAGCTGCTACGACAATTTGCTGATGTTCTCAAAAATACTTAACACAAACAAAAAGGAAATTATGCCCCTGCTTAGAAGAGTGGGGCTTGGCGGTGACAGAAACAAGCAAGTCAAGAAATTTTCCAAAGGCATGAAGCAACGTCTTGTATTGGCGCGGGCTATGCTTAACAAGCCAAAAATCCTTTTCTTGGACGAACCGACAAGCGGACTTGACCCTTCCACATCAATAGAAATTCATAAATTGATGTTGGAAATGAAAAACGATGGCACAACCTTTTTCCTTACCACCCACAACATGACGGAAGCGTCTAAATTATGTGACCGCATTGCCCTGTTTAATGAGGGTGTTATCGTTGACATGGGAAGTATGGACGAGTTAAGCCAAAAATACAACAAGGAAAAAAGCGTAAAAATTTTGCTTAACTCCGGCGCGGAAGTAATACTTGGCTTGACCCCCGAAAACAGCCGAAGGGTTGCGGAGCTCATAAACCAAAACGCCGTAGTAACGATACATTCGCAAGAACCTACACTTGAACAAATATTCCTAAAATTGACAGGGAGGGATTTGTCGTGATTTCAACAAGAAAAATAAGCGCGATATACAGCAAAAATATTAAGAGTGTTTTAAGCAACCCTTTTATTGCGGCTCTCCCTTTTATGATGGTAGCATTGGCTTTCATTTTTCACATGATTACGCCCGAATATGCCACTTATTACGAAACCGCCTCAACGCTGATTATGTTGGTGCTTATGAATGTACTCATCGGCGGGGCTACGATAATGGCGGTGCTTATTGCGGAGGAAAAAGAGAAAAACACACTCAATGTTTTAATCACATCTACCGTGTCACCCTTGGATTTCCTTATTAGCCATGTGCTGACAGCCGCTACACTAACTATTACCGTAAATGCCGCAATGTTCTACATCATGCGTGTTCCCGATTTACCGATTGTGGATTATATGATTATTACAAGCATTGGTTCAATAGCCGCCATCACTCTTGGCGCAACCCTCGGTTTGTTGGCAAAAAATCAAGCGGCAGCTTCTACAATGGGTACGCCTTTAATAGCGTTGGTATTGTTGCCGTCGTTAATTACGGACAACTTCATTGTAGACAACATCCTTTACTATTTTTTTTCAGAGCAGATTAACTTTGCCATGGTTGATTTAATCCGGGGCGGTGAACTTGATTTGCTACGGATAGGAATTATGGCGGCAAATTTCATAGCGTTTGCGTTAATCTTCGCTGTCTGCTACAAAAAGCGCGGCATTTGAAACCCGCCAACCCGCCGGAGGTGAAATAAGAAAAAAATTTGATAAAAATGGAAAACGCAAAATATAATTTAACAGAGGTATTGCACTTTAAAACAGATAATACAGCCAAGCGGCGGTTTTGACAAAAAAATCAAAGCCGCTGTTTTCTTTTGACAAAAAGTCATGTGTATAGACGTTTCAGTTGAAAACGCTATATAACGACAGTCGCAAAATTTGTCCCCCCTCTTAATGAATGTTCAACCAAAAAAGTATTGACATCCGTTATCTTGTGATTTATACTGTATATGCACACAAGTACAGTTACTAACACAAGTTGATGGGAGGGGATAAAAATGTGCTGTCATTCTACGGAAGGTGGTGCTATATCATGGAATTCATTGTTAATCCGAACAGCAAAGAGACTATATATGAGCAGATTATATTTCAGATTAAGCTGGCAATAGCCAATGGGGAATTAAAAATCGGGGATGGGATTCCGTCGGTGCGGAGTCTGGCCAAGTCTTTATCCGTAAGCACCCTTTCGGTGCAGCGGGCCTATTCGGAATTGCAAAAAGAGGGCATCATTGAAAGCACGGAGGGCAAGGGCAATTATGTTTCGGCCAATTTAAGTAAATCCTCGCTAAAGGACGCGCTAATTAAAGCCGTGGAGGAAGAAGCCCAGCGGGTTATAAGCATCGCCAAGCAAAACGGCATTGAGCTGAATGAATTGAAGGAACTGATTCAAATATTATGGGAGGATTTTTAACATGACTAACGCACTTGAAGTACGCAATCTTACAAAGGTTTACAATACGGGAAAGGGAATCCGCGACATCAGCTTTGAGCTAAGCAAGGGCACGATTTTGGGAATAATCGGGCTTAACGGCGCGGGAAAGACCACCATGCTTAATTGCCTGACGGGTTTTCTAAAATACGACTCGGGTGAGATTCAATACGATTTTAACGGGGAAAGGTATAACAAGGCCACCCCCACGCTGTTGGATAATTTGGGCATCGTTTCCAGCGAGTACGGCTATCCGGACCATTTTACGGCAAAAACAATATCCCATATTATGTCCTCGACCTACAGGGCATGGGATAAAAAACGCTTCTTTGAAATTTTGGCGCATTTGGATTTGGACAAAAGCCTTAAAACCGGCAAATATTCCTCCGGGATGAAAACAAAGCTGGCCATTGCCATTGCTCTGTCTCACAATGCCAAGATTTTGATTTTGGACGAAGCCACAAGGGGGCTGGATGTTAAGGCGTCAAGCCGGGTGCGGGAGCTTTTGTACGCCCATGTCTCCAATGGGGAAAATTCCATTATTTTAACGTCGCACATCATGGGGGAAATCGAGCGCATGTCGGACACTGTCATGCTTATCGAGGACGGCTGTGTCCAGTTCATCAATAATAAGGACGATTTGCTGTATCAGCACAAGATTTTTCAGATTACGTCCAGCCAGCTAATGGAGATGGACAAAAAAGAGATTAACAAGGTCAAGCGCGAAGACCATGCCCTGTATGTAATAGCCAAAGACCCCAAGGCGTTTGGTGATAAATATAAATTGGAGGCAGTCAGCAGCAGCCTTGACCGGGTCATTGAAATTATTTTGGAAGGGGACACGTTCCAATGAGAGGATTAAAAGGCGCGGCAATTAATCATATGCATTTAATGAACACGCGAAACTTTGGACTGTATTTGCTGATAACGGCGTTTATTTTTGCAATATATTTAATAGTGGGCGAACCGGTTTTTTTGGCCACTACACAAATACTTTTTTTGGGGACGCTTCCCTTGGGGGTTTTGGAGGCCTCCGAAGTCTCTTTTGCCAGCAAATGGACTTCCTTTGAAAGGGCCTTTGCAATCTCCCAAGTGTCCCAGGTGCTGGCGCGATATGTTATTTTCATAATTGTCAGCCTTATTCTGGCTGCATTGTGGTTTGTGTCTCCGTTCCATGCGGTTTATGAAGAGCAGGTAGCCATGATGGGCATTGGATTTATGCTTTTGTGGGCACAGCTTACATGCATCGTATATTTTCCAATAATGTACCTGCTTAACCCAAATAAAAAAAGCACAAGCACGGTTATACTTCTTTCGGCGGCAGGCGGGGCCATCGCATTAAATCTTTTCGTAATCGCGCCCCTTGCGGAGGACAGCCCGTGGATTACCATTGCAATTGTTGTCGGTTTATATGTAATTTCTGTGGCACTGTCTATAATTTTTAATAATTTTCACAGAGGGAGGGCGGCATAATGAGAGGCTTATATGGTTCGATGCTGAATGTATTGCATCTGATGCGCACCAGAACCCTTGTGATTGCACTGCTTCTGGCGGGCGCGGCAATAGCGGCATACCTTGTCGGAAATGTTTCCTATGCACGCAATGCCGCTCAGCTGTTGGTATTGGTTTTTATTCCTCTTGTAACCGTATGGACAGCTAGGCTCTCCTACAGCAGCAAATGGAATATTTTCGAGCAGAGCTGGTCGGCATCCCTCACTGTAATGATAGTTTCACGCTATATTATTTTCGCCCTCATTAATCTGATTATGTCCGTCCTGTGGTATCTGTCGCCGCTTTTTGACGGCGACTACGGGAACTTGGTACACACAATGGGCTCTGCCTATCTGACGCTGGCAATCTATTATCCCATAATGTACCTGCTGCGCGGCGAAAAAGGGGATTTAGACCAGATTATATTCATGGCATCCATGGTTGGGTCTATACTAGGGCTGGGCTGGTTTGCAATAAGGTTTGGCTCGGAATATACGATAGTGCTGGTTGTTAGTGCATATTTGATTTCCTTGGGGCTATCAATCGGGTTTAACCGTTTCCACAAGGGGCGGGCTACATGAATATTTTACGGATATCTTCCAAACAAATATAATAAAAGCTGAAAAATATCTTGCCAAGCAACCAATGCGAAATTTGAAATCTTGTCATTTTATGTTATAATTTGCTAACGGCTTTCGTAGTGGGTCGGTTCGTGCAATCTAATCCTTCGTAGGAAGGAGGTGAAAGCATGGAAAACTTCTTGATTGAGATATTCGTCAAAGCCTTTGCTAAAGCAAGCGTTGCGGCACTGGTGAAAGAGGCAGTGTCTTGGATAAAAAGAAGAACCGCCCCTATTGACAGTAGGGACGGTTCTGATAAAACTGTTTAGCAGTTAGTCACGAATCGGCTCCGCTCTCAACGGAAGCCGTTCTTTTATTGTGCCCCTATTATAAAATTTTCAAGCACTGATGTCAAACAGTTTGCAAAAACCCTTTCCCCAAATCATCTATTTTATATCACCCAGCGCGGTGGAAAGTCCATCATATTTTCACTCATTTTATTTTATCCTTCCGTTGCGAAATTTGAAATTTTGTCATTTTATGCTATAATTTGCCAACGGCTTTCGTAGGGGGTCGGTTCGTGCAGTCAAAGCCTTTCATTTACAGCAACGTGAAAGGAGGTGAATGCATGGGTTTTATTCTTTCTTTGCTTGAAGTTATCGCCAAAGCCATCGTTAAAGTTCTGATTACGACACTGACAAAACATGTGGTGTCCCGCATAAAAGAAAGAACCGCCCCTATCGACAGTAGGGACGGTTCCGATGCGGTGAAATAATACCGTTTTAACACGAATCGGCTCCCACTCGGCGGAAGCCGTTCTTTTTATTGTGTCCTTATTATAAAATTTTCAAGCACCTATGTCAAATATTTTGCAAAAAACTACCTCAGTATACAACTCACCGTAGAATACCGGATGCAGACATCACTATTCCATTTTCGGGGACATCCTTCAGCACCAGCGCGCCCGCGCCGATTTTCGCACCCGCACCAATGCGAACCGCGCCAAGGATTATCGCGCCCGCGCCAAGGATTACGTTGTCACCTACTATGGGGTGACGTTGAATCTTTTCCCCGCTAGTCGCGCCAAGGGTGACACCGTGATACATCAGCACATCGTTGCCCACGACGGCGGTTTCGCCTATAACCACGCCCATTCCGTGGTCAATAAACACCCCGCGGCCGATTCGCGCCCCGGGGTGAATTTCTATCCCTGTGAAAAATCGTGAAATCTGCGAAATCAACCGCGCCAAGAAAAACAGCCCATGTTTATATAAAAAATGCGCCGGCCGGTGGAAAACCATCGCCCACAGCCCCGGATATAACAGCGTCTCCGGCCAGGAACGAATAGCCGGGTCGCGTTTTTTTATTGTTTTTATCAGATACAAGGTCTACCTCCACATCTCCGTGGACAAGTACCGCTCTCCTGTGTCGGGTAGGATTATTACGATGTTTTTGCCAAAGCTCTCTGGGCGTTTTGCGACTTGCACCGCCGCCCAAGCCGCCGCACCAGACGAGGCCCCGCATAACAAACCCTCTGTGCGGGCCAGCATCCGGCTTATGTCAAAAGCGTCGGTGTCGTCCACGGTTATGATTTCGTCATAAATTTTTGTGTTTAGAATTTCCGGCACAAAGCCCGCGCCGATTCCTTGTATTTTATGCGGGCCAGGGGTCCCGCGTGACAGCATGGCCGACGCGGAGGGCTCCACCGCTACGATGTGCAGGTGAGGGTTTTTCTTTTTGAGAAATCCACCCGCGCCGGTGATTGTGCCGCCCGTACCCACCCCCGCCACAAAAATGTCCACCGCGCCTCTCATATCCGCCCAAATTTCCGGGCCGGTGGTAGCTTCGTGAATGGCCGGATTGGCCGGGTTCGTAAATTGGCCGGGCATAAACGAGCCGGGGATTTCGGCGGCAAGCTCTTCGGCTTTGGCTATCGCGCCCTTCATGCCCTTCGCTCCGTCGGTTAGAATAAGCTCCGCACCGTAAGCTTTTAACAGACTCCTCCGTTCAAGGCTCATTGTTTCCGGCATGGTTAAAATCAGGCGGTAGCCCCTAGATGCCGCCAGCGACGCTAAGCCGATTCCCGTGTTGCCGCTGGTCGGCTCAATTATTACCGTCTCCGGAGTCAGCAGGCCCCGCGCCTCCGCGTCACTCAGCATCGCCAGCGCGATGCGGTCTTTTACACTGCCCGCCGGGTTGAAGCCCTCCAGTTTGCCCACCGGCTGGGCAGTCAAGTTATAGGCTTTTGCAAAATTTGTAAGCTCCAGCATCGGAGTGCTGCCTACTAGCTCGGATATATTTTTATATGTCATGGTCATACCCCTTTCTTCGGGTAAAAAAAGTAACCCCTTTCAGCTTATGCTGGTTAAGGGATTACAGATACAATTCATTTTTAAAAAATTTGCCATGAATTCTTTTCGCCCGGCGGCGGCGAATTGAAATTCTGATATTCACACTACCAACTTATGAGCGTATCAATATTTCTTGCGTTTTCAAAAGCCAAGCGAAGCCTAATACGCCCCGGCTCAAAATCACTCATGTTTATGTTTTCGTGAAAATCCCCTGAAATGTCGAAGGTTCTCTCTATATCGCCCTGCATAAAAGTCAGCGATACATTGCCTTCGGTGTTAGTGCTTCTCACGGTCATAGCTTCAAGATTGGCGGCAGTAAAGGTATAATCTACTCTGCTACTGCCATTAGCTCTGCTTGGAGAAGCCCTCCAAGTGTTGTTTGATACATTAGAAATTCCTCCCCTACTCCCCGCACGAACTCCGAAGGTAAAGCCTGTGCCACCCGACGTGGTGAACGTTCCCGAATTAACGGCAACACCTTCACGGTCAAAAGCAAACATTACTACTGAGACAATTATGCCGATAATCACAAGTGCAACCACCACTATGATTGCAATTAACTTTTTCCTGTTCAACGCTTTCATCTCCTTAAAATTTTCATAAATATGTTTTTGTTTCTCTTTCAACGAACTCTGTCAATTTTTTCACGATACTTTTATATTGTGGGTTGTCTTTCAATGCTTCAAAAGCTGGAAGTCTGGACAAACCATGAAGCATACCGATTTTAATTGCTTGCTCGTCAATTACCGATTCACAGCTTTCGTCTTTATCTAACCATTCATCGATATCGGTAAAAAATTCATCGCCTCTTATTCTAAATGGGAAAAATTTTGTGGTGCAAAAGTCCAAGTATTTTTCGAGAAGCTCAAGGCTATTATCAAAATCCCCATGCGTACAATACAAACTCGCACCTATAAGATATGCCTTTGCTACTACGTTAGGGTTGAGCCTACCAATATTGAACAGGCAGATAAGTTCCATTGCCCTGTTAAGTGCTGTTTGCGCCGCACTAAAATTATCTTCAAGCAAGCGCGCATAATTTACCATAGATTCAACCAAGAAATATTGAAAATTGTATATATCGCATTGATATATCTCCTTAGCCTTGGCCTTGTTTCCAACAAGCAAAAACGCCTGCGCAATCAAGCTACCCTCATATGGTGAAGACGCGCTTAAAGACTCACCCAACAACGAAAACACTTCTTCGGGTTGCCCCAACAAGACACAGCATTGAGCTTGCATATTGAGCGCGTCACGAGCAAGAATAACTTCGTCGCATTCCGCAACTATCCGTTCAAATAAGCCTTTGGCTTTGTCTATTGCCTCAATCCATTGCCCTTCGGAAAACGCAGCGTGATGATTTATCAGCAATGCCGCCACTTGAAACAAGAACGGAAAACAGGAATGATATTTCTTAATCAATTCCCCACACCTTAACATCACTTCATCGAAGGGCTTATTTGTAATCTCTGATGATAGCTCCCTGCACAATTTCTGTATTTCGTCAGGGGTAAGCTGTGGGGTATAGCCAAGCAACTCATCGATACTGATGTTGAAGTATGCCGCCAGATGCGGCAGCAGGGTAATATCGGGATAGCTTTGCCCCTTTTCCCATTTAGACACGGCGGCCTTTGACACCCCCATATATTCTGCCAAGTCCTCTTGAGTGATGCCCTTATCGCGCCTCCTTTTAGTGATAATATTAGCAATTCTTAGCTCGCTCACTTTAATACCTCCTCTTAAAAATTCTAAAGTAAATGCCCTTCAATAACAATGGAATTATAGTTGACTTTACTCAACAAAATCAACCAATGGTTGACACGCCCCAGTATAGCGATTTCAGTTGAAAACGCTATAAACACAAAAAAAATACCCTGCTATATCCGCCTTTCATTATGCGGCAGATGGCAGGGTATTTTTTATGCTTTTGTTACCTTTAAAAAATGTGCCATAAATTTTTTTCGCCCGGCGGCAGCGAATTGAATTGTCACCTCGTAGTCCGCACCGGCAGGGTCGATGGCAAGGATTTCCCCTACCCCATACTTGTCGTGATTTATTTTATCGCCTACACTATAGTCCGGGGGCGCGCCTTTGGGAACGGGGCGGGCTGGGGCTTTTTTGGGTGCAAAAGAGTTATTGGTCGCACCGGATTGCGGCACGGATGAACGCTTCTGCGGCGGCGTGGAGCCCGCGGTTGTAAAACGCTCTTCCCGGGGCTGGCCGTAGGAATTCACGGGGGTAATGCAATCCGGGGGCACCTGGGCCAAAAAGCGGCTGGGGGCATTTCGGGCAATGTGGTCGAATCGGCGGCGGAAAATGGCATGGGTCAGGTACAGGGTTTTTCGGGCACGGGTAAAGCCCACGTAGCACAGGCGACGTTCTTCTTCCATTTCGGAGGCTTGTCCGCTGTCGATGCTGCGGGATGTGGGGAAAAGATACTCCTCGAAGCCCACCATAAAAACGGCGTTAAATTCCAGCCCCTTCGCACTGTGCAAGGTCATTAACGCCACGGCGTTGGCGTCCTCTTGGTAATTGTCGATGTCGGCGACGAGGGCCACATCCTCCAAAAATTTAGCCAGCGATGTGTCGTCAGATTCATTTTCAAAGGCGTGGGCCTTGGCCAAAAGCTCGTTAATATTGGCTACGCGCTCCTCTCCCTCGGGGGTTCCGTCAGCGATTGTCTCCATGTAGCCTGTGTCGTCCAAAATTTTTTTCATCAGCCCGGCAACGCTGTTTTCCGCTGTGAATTCGGCCAGTTCAGCCATGAAGTCTGCAAATTTTTTTACGTCGGCAGCCTTTTTGCCCAAACCGGGGACTTCATCGGCACGGGTAGTTGCCGCGTAAAATGTAATGCCCATTTCGGCGGCGTAAGTCTGGATTTTGTCAATACTGGCCGCACCGATTCCGCGCCGCGGCACGTTTATAATACGTAAAAAAGCCATGTCGTCTGCCGGGTTGTTAATGGCCTTTAAATACGCCAGAATATCCTTGATTTCCATATGCTCGTAAAAGCGCGTGCCGCTGAAAATCCGATAGGGAATACCCGCCATTACCAGCTGGTCCTCCACGCCCCGGGACTGGGCGTTAGTGCGGTACAGGATGGCAAAATCGTTTAAATTCGCCCCCCGGCGCACCTCCTCGGCGATTGTCCGCGCCACGAATGCCCCTTCGTCGCGCTCGTCGGTGGCAGTGTACACGCGAATTTGCCGACCGCGCCCGTTCTCCGTCCACAGCCGCTTAGCCGCGCGGGATTCGTTTTTGGAAATCACCGCGTTGGCCGCGTCCAAAATCACCTGCGAAGAGCGATAATTTTGCTCCAGTTTTATAACCTCCGCACCGGGATAATCGGACTCGAATCGCAAAATATTCTTGATATCCGCGCCGCGCCAGCCATAGATGCTTTGGTCGTCGTCACCCACCACGCACAGATTCTGCGCGTAGCCGGCCAGCAGCCGCACAAGCTCGTATTGGGCATGGTTCGTGTCCTGATATTCGTCCACCAGCACATATCTGAAGCGGTTCTGATATTTTTGCAGAATATCCTCGTGGCGCGAAAAAAGCTCCACGGTTTTGAAAATGATATCATCGAAATCCAGCGCGTTTGCGGACTTTAACCGGTGCTGGTACAGCGAATAAATATCCGCGATGTTGCTTTCACGAAAGCTTCCGGCCACAAGCCTCTCATATTCCCCCGGGGAAATCAGCTCATTTTTCTGCGCACTAATAACCTGCGCCACGTACCGCACGGGATAATGTGTGTCGCTTAAATTCTTGTCCTTTATGCAATCTTTCAAAAGCCGCGCCGTATCCGCCGTATCGTAAATCGAAAACCCGCTTTCGTAACCCAGCGCGTCTATCTCCCGCCGCAGAATCCGCGTACACGCCGCGTGAAACGTGCTGACCCACACCTGCTCACCCAAAGGCGTAATCGCAGTAATCCTCTCGCGCATTTCCCGGGCGGCCTTGTTCGTAAAAGTAATCGCGATTATATGATAAGGGTCGATGCCCTCCTCTATCAAATGCGCCACACGATATGTAAGCACCCGCGTCTTTCCCGAACCCGCCCCCGCAAAAATCAAAAGTGGGCCTTGCATGTGCAAGGCCGCCTTTTGCTGGGCGGGGTTTAGCTTGTCCATAAATGTCATCCCCCCTACGAAAATTTATTAACAAAAGCGTCCGGCTCCATCGCCGGCACTGGTGAATTTATAAAGTCCGTTGTGTTTCTGGTGACGATGTAGTCTGCCTTTACCCTTTTTGCGCATTGGGCAAACAATGCATCCTCGAAATCATCCATAGGCAGATTAAAGGCTTCTGTTACATCTTTTGCCAAAACATCTGTAAGTGCGACCGCGGTTAATAATTTTTGAACTAAAGTTCTTAATTGCTGCCGGTCTTTTATATGCCTGCCCAGGATGTAATAAATATCGGTAACGGTGCTGGCTGTTATAAATCCAGAAATTTTTTTGCTTTCTGACAACTTTAGGATTTTCGCGCTGGTCTCCGAGAAGCCGGCTCTGTTTTGATACACGTCAACGACAATGTTGGTATCAACCATTACTTTCATGGGCTTGCCTCCGCTTCTGCCTTGCCTGCTTCACAGTAAAGCCGTCATCCGGGATAACCCCAAGCAGTTCATCAATAATGCTTGGTTGTGGCTTTGGAGGGATAAGGATGGCGATGTCTACGCCATTTTTTGTAATGTGGATGTTTTCTTTGCTGACCAAAGTAAGGTACTTGCCTAAGTTAGTTTTAAAATCCGTAGCTGTTACTTGAAGCATACAGCGACACACTCCCTCATTTCTTAATGGGTTAGTATAATTTGTTTATCGCACGATTGTCAAATTTTTAAACGGTCAATTGAACGGAAAATACAATCATACAGCTCGAATTGACAAATCGGCCGCAAGCCATAAAAATCCGTAAAAATCTACTTATTGGTAAAGCTAAATTTTAGAAACACCGAACATGCGTCTCATGCGATACCGGTGCTGGACAGGGCGACTAGTACAGTCTCCGGCCCCAACAGTTAGCATCTCTGCTACAATAAGATATGTATTTTATACCATATAAAGAACCCTCGCAAGCATTGATTTTACGGCTTGCTTGCGGGGGTTCCTTATATTATGCGGCATCAATTGAGTAATTGGTAACGGCAATTTCTGTTATTGACGATTGCATTTTATCCACAATTTGCTCAAGCCGCCGTGCGGCCTCGTTGCTATAGGATATTTCGCCGCATTGCCCACAAATTTGAGAAAGCACATCTTTTACTACGCTAAAATTATGGCTAAAACTGCGCAATAATTTCCGCGGTTAGTGCTTTTGCGATTTCCACAGCTAGGACGACTGTATTTTCATAATCTTTTACGGATGCCATGGAGTTGTGACTGTGGGCGTACCTTACGGGACAGGATATTACTATAGCGGGGACGCCTATGCCGGAAAGATGGTATACCGCGCCATTTGTGCCGCCGCCGGTACGCACGGCTTCTTGTACGGGGATTTTATGTTTTTTAGCGATGTCCACGCATAACCGAAAAAAGCGTGGGTTGACAATCATGGAAACGTCCATAAGGCGAATCATCGGGCCCTTGCCCATGGCGGTTTGAATCATATGTGGCTCAACCAGAGTATCATCGGCCGGCGCGCCCTCAAAGCAGATTGCGATATCCGGCTTTACATAATTTGCAACTACCTTGGCTCCGCGTAGGCCAACTTCCTCTTGGCTGGAGAGCGCGCCAACTACGTTTACGCCCAAGGCCGAGCCGGAAAGCTTTTGCATTACCTCAAGCACTGCGGCACAACCGATGCGGTCGTCAAAAGCTTTGGCAATCATGGTGTCGCCAATTTGCTCGAATTCTGATTTGGGGGTTATGGGGCAGCCCGGGCCGATTTTAAAATCGTTGATAACTTCGTCCTTAGAAGCCGCGCCTATGTCGATTACCATTTTGTCGATGCTTGGCAAAGTATCCTTATTACCGCCGAAATGGGGCATTTTTGAAGCTATTACGCCTGTTATTTGTTTCCCGTCACGGTTTTTGATTAAAACCCTTTGGGCATACAGCGCGGCGGGAACCCACGCGCCCAAAGTGGTGAAGACCAAAGTACCGTCATTTTTTACGGCTTGCACCATCAGGCCGATTTCGTCGGAATGAGCGTCCAGCAAAAGGGTCGGCAGGTTTGGGTTTTTAGCGTTTTCGCTTTCGATATAGAAATTCAGCAAGCTGTCCCTAGTGGTCTTGTAACCGGACGGAACATACCTCTTCGCCACCTCCAGAACGTCCTCCTCAAACCCCGGCGCACCAAAAGCACATGTCAGCTCTTTAATCATTTTGATGGAATCCATATTAATCTCCTTTAGCGGCGGCAGCTTCCGCAATTGCAGCCGCGTTCACATTGTGGTCGTTTTTCTAAGATTTTGATGTCCGCAACCGGATAAATTTCTGTGGAGGGGTCGTCACCGGACTTGACGCGGATGGCTACTTTTACGGTCTGGCGCAGAATATTTATGCTTAAAACATCGCCTTCGCCATCGGATGTGTGTACCTTGTCGCCAACGCTAGGCATCCCCTCGGTCAGGAAAGCGTAGGTTTCTTCTTCATATTTGAGGCAACACATCAGCTTGCCGCAAATTCCAGAAATTTTTGTGGGGTTGAGGCTGAGGCCTTGGTCTTTGGCGGATTTGATTGACACGGGCTGGAATTCGTCCAGAAAAGACGCGCAACACAGCACACGGCCGCAGATTCCGATTCCGCTTAACATCTTGGCCTCGTCGCGCACGCCGATTTGCCGCAGTTCGATGCGCATTCGGAAAGTGGCGGCCAAATCCTTAACCAGCTCACGGAAGTCTACGCGCCCATCCGCCGTAAAGAAGAAGATTATTTTGCTTAAATCAAAGGTCAGCTCCACGTCCACAAGATGCATTTCAAGGCCGTGCTCCCTGATTTTCTCCAAGCAAATGCCCCGCGCTTCTGATTCCTTTTTACGATTGGCGGCTTCCTGCTCTGTATCCTGCTCTGTGGCCATCCGCAAAACCTTACGAATTGGCTGGCTTAGGCCGCGTACGTCTGCGTCCCGCTTTTCCAGCGCGATTAGGCCGTACTCAATGCCCCTCCCCGTCTCTACAACCACAGGCGTGTTTTGTTTTAACAACGCCTCGTCGATTACTCCCGGGTCAAAATAATAAATTCTTCCTACATCTTTAAACCGTACTCCTACGATTTGCATTAAGCTGTTACCTCATTTCATTAAGCATTAACTCTATGGCCAATTGGGCGTTGCCGTTGCCCGCCAGAATTTTTTTTGTTTTGGTTATGGCCGCGACGGCATTGAACCAAGTTTCCTGGGGTGCCTGTCCGGCCTTTGCCGCACGGGAAATTTTTTGGCCGTAGATACCATACAGTATGTCCAGCACCTGCGGGACAGAGTCCTTGCTCAGAGATTCGAACAGGCGATACAGGGCGAATGCGTCGTATATATCCGCGCCCTCCGCTTTGGCGGCGATGTCCTCCGCGAGGGATTCCAAATCCGGCGCGTGTGGAGAAAAGCCGTTTCCCCCACGCACTTTTTTTAAAACACAACGGGACAACATCGTCGGCAGAAAATTAAACGAATGCGCCGCGATAAACAAAAAAAACCCATAGGGCGCAGGCTCCTCAATGGTCTTTAACAAGGCATTCTGCGCCGCTGGGGTAAGGGTTTCCGCTTTATCCACGATGAATACTTTGTACTTGTATTTAAAAGGCTTGTGTGCCATGGGCATTAAAACTTGCTCGCGAACGTCGCCCACGCCAATGCCCTTTTGTTTTGTGCCGGATACAAAAATTGTGTCGGGATGATTGAAGCTGTCAAAGGTGCGGCAGCTAAGGCATTCGCCGCACGGGGAACTTTCAGAAAGCACGCAGTTTAGCCCTTTGGCAAAATTTAGCGCGGCTTCCCGGCCTTCCCCTTCGAAAATATAGGCGTGGCTCACGGTTTTTATACAAACATATCCAGAAGCAGGCCGTGAATCTCGTCGATTTTTTCCAAAATCGCAAGCGAGTTCTTTTCCTGCTTCAAGAGCTCTTGTGCCAATTCGTCTAAATCTTGGTTCACAAGGCGGACAATTCCATAGACATGATGGCGGCCGCGGCGGTCAAGGAAGTTTTCACGGCTAAACTCGTGGGAATGCGATACCACTTCGTTGATAAAATTGGTAATCAGATTCCGGTAGATTTTTAGCTCGCCAAAATCCATGTGGTCGGCGACGCGCTTGCCTTGAACGGCTATTTCGCTGATTAGGCCTTGCAAACGCTCTGCCAAGCCTTCGTCGCTTAGGCGTTTTAGCGTGAAGGAAAAATCATCTTGCATAGAACGCGACTTTACCGCATTGGCTTCGCTAAACCGCGCGGCCAGCATTTCCGATACTTTCATGTCCATGGTTATCCCATGCCCCCTAGACTTTTTTAAATTCTTCGACGTTCATTACGAAAATTGTAGCCCCGCCGACTGTTACTTCCACGGGATAGGGTGTGAAGCTTTCGTTTGCGTTTACGTTCATGGCGTTTACGGATGTGATTTGCTTGCGGCTTTTGCATTTCTTCTCGACTATTTCCACAAGCTCGGGAATGCGCTCTTCTGAGCAACCGCAGATGAGTGTTGTGTTGCCGGCACGGAGGAACCCGCCCGTAGACGCCAGCTTTGTTACGCTAAAACCCTTCGCGCTCAGATGGTCCATAATATGGAACGCATCCTCGTCATGGATGATGGCCATTACCAATTTCATGAGCAAAGCCTCCTACTGTCACTTTTGGGGCATTATATCAGTCTCCCATTCTTTGTGCAATGGCCTTTGTTGGATGAACCGTGCCCCGGGGATGGTGCGGCGGCGCGTAAATTGAATACAGCTTAAGGTCGCTTGTGCCGATGTTGGTGAGATTATGCCATGTTCCGGCAGGTATAAAGACTCCGTAGCCCCGGAAAACCGTTTGCCTAAAGTGCAGCCTGTCGCGGGTTTCGCCCATTTGAACTATGCCCTGGCCGTTTTCGATTCGCAGAAATTGGTCTGTATCCGGATGAATTTCCAAGCCAATATCGCCTCCCGGCGGGATGGACATGAGCGTGCTTTGCAAATATCCGCCTGTCCACAGGGCTTGGCGGTAATTAGAATTCGCAAGAGTGGCTTGTTGTATATCCACCACGTATGGGAATGGCCCGTAATCGGTAAACGGAGCGGGCGGAGGGGGTGGAGGAACAGGCGGGTGTGGCGGATGCGGCGGGCGGGG
>JGI24694J35173_10000755_pt1 | contig 30913 bp, 25 predicted proteins | sample TergutCo191P1_FD_35173 | JGI IMG/M metagenome (IMG submission 35173) | reverse complement strand
GAAGCTCGGACGGCGCTTTAAAATTTGAAATATCCTTGGTAGGACCGGGTTTCTCAAGAAATTCCGTTACCTGGTTCTTTTTATCAACCTTAAGGATTCCAAGGCCGCTTGCGTTTTCTCTTGAAACACCGGTGCAGGCTATGGTAACCGCGGCTCCGGAATCAATATGATTCTTTAAAAACTCCTGTAAGTCCATTCTGTAGAGCTGGTCGCCGGATAAAATCATGTAATACGACGGATTTTGAGTTCTAAAGTGCGGAAGATTCTTTCTAACGGCGTCCGCGGTGCCTTCATACCAGCCGGAATGCTCAAAAGTCTGCTCGGCGGCAAGAATTTCGACGAAACCGTTGGTAAAAGAGTCAAAAACGTAAGTTTGACCTATGTGAAGGTGAAGAGAAGCCGAATTAAACTGGGTAACTATGTAAATTTGCCTTAAATTCGCGTTTATACAGTTAGAAATGGGGATATCTACAAGGCGGTACTTGCCGCCGAAGGGAACTGCCGGTTTTGAACGAAACTGGGTTAACGGAAACAGTCTTGTACCCTTACCACCACCCAATATTATGGACAAAACATCAGACATATTTTTTTTCCTCCATTTTATTCAAATTATACATATTTTTAATATATTTGTCAAATATATCATGCAAAAAAATGAAAAATCATATTCCAAATTTTTAAAAAATAAGGTAAAATATTACAAATGAATGCAGAAAAAAGGCTTGAAGACCTGCTTGACAGTCCTGAATTTGCGCCTAATATTGTTATAAATCACCTAATTCAAGCAAAAGAAGGAATTTTTTCTCCCTTCCCAAAGGACTTAGATGCAAGAATTGTCGATTCTTTAAGAAAAAGAGGCATTGATCAGCTTTATTCCCATCAAGCTGAGGTCTGGAAGCTTGCACAAGAAGGGAAAAATGTGGTTGTTGTTACTCCAACTGCTTCCGGAAAGACACTTTGTTACAATTTACCCTGTCTTCACACTCTTTTAAACGATGAAAGCGCGCGCTGCCTATACCTTTTTCCCACAAAAGCGCTTTCTCAGGACCAGCAAGCAGAGTTAAATGAGATTTCGGCAGGCGAAAATTCATTAAAAATAAAAATTTCAACTTATGACGGCGATACGCCTGATTCGCTAAGAATTTCCGCGCGTGACTCGGGAAGAATCATTATTTCCAACCCTGATATGCTTCACGCGGGTATTTTACCCAATCATCCCAAGTGGATTAAGTTTTTTTCAAACCTAAAATACATAATTATTGACGAGGCGCACGCTTATAGGGGTGTTATGGGCAGCCATGTAGCAAATGTTATCCGCCGTTTAAGGCGAATTGCCCAATTTTACAACGCAAAACCCGTTTTTATCCTCTGTTCAGCGACAATCGCCAACCCAAAAGAGCTCGCTTCACGGTTAATCGGGCAGGAAGTCGAACTTGTGGATAAAAATGGAGCTCCCCGCGGCGAGAAGCGAATAATTCTTTATAATCCGCCCGAAATTGATAAAATACAACAAAAACGCCTTTCTGTCGAAACAGAGAGCCGGCGCTGGATGCTTGCCCTACTCAAGATTGGGATTAAAACGATACTGTTTGCACACTCGCGCATAAGGACAGAGGTTGTCTCGTCTTATGTAAATGAAGACCTTAAAAATATTTATAACGACAATTCCCGCATACGGGTAGAAGCGTACAGAGGTGGTTTTTTACCTAACGAAAGGCGCGAGATCGAAAAGGGACTTCGCGACGGAAGCATTCACGGCGTAGTATCAACTAACGCGCTGGAACTTGGAATCGACATAGGCGGTCTTGACGCGTCCATTGTCGCAGGTTTTCCGGGTTCTTTTAACAGTTTCTGGCAGCAGTCGGGAAGAGCGGGAAGGAGGGGAGGAACTTCAGTATCAATATTTATCGCGAACATGTCTCCTGTGGATCAATATATTATGAGCGATCCCGACTGGTTTTTCAGAAAAAGCAATGAAGAAGCGTACATCGATCCTGAGAATCCGTATATTTTAACGGATCACGTTAAATGCGCATGTTTTGAGCTTCCCTTTACGGACGAAGAGTTGGAAGTTAGGAGTGAGGAGTTAGGAGTTAGGAGTATTTTTGGGGAGAATGCTAGGGATGCGCTTGAGTATTTGGAAGAAGCGGGGATTGTGCGTCATACGGGAGACAAATGGCATTGGGCGGATCGATCTTTTCCTGCGGAGGGGATAAGTCTAAGGAGCGCAAGCGCGGACAATGTCGTGATAATCGATGTAACTCAGGGACGCAATACGGTAATAGGAGAAATGGATAGGCCGAGCGCGAAGGAAATGCTTTTTTTAAACGCCGTCTACATTCACAGAGGGACTCAGTACATTGTAGAAGAGCTCGATATAGAAAACAGGAAAGCTCTTGTCCGCGAAGCCGAGGTGAATTATTATACCGACGGTGTTACAAAAACAGACATAAAAGTTTTATCAGAGGATGAAAAGCTTTATTACGGAGGAGTTTCTTGCGAAGCGGCATGCGAAGGAGTTTTATCCGATGTTCTGGTGCGCACTCAAATTACCAAATTTAAAAAAATAAAATTCGGCGACGAGCAGAATATCGGGTACGGAGACATATCTCTCCCTGAAGAAGAAATACAAACAAGAGGACTGGTTTTAATTTTTCCGCCTGAATCGAAAGGAGGGAAAAAACTTCTTGAAATGGACGAGCAAAGTATAGGAAAGGCTCTCTCGGGTGCGGGAAATCTGATTCGTTCATTGGCTCCGCTTTTTCTGCTCTGCGACCCAAGGGATTTGGGAATAGCTGAGCGCGGACGGGATACCCATTTTAACATTCCGGCTCTGTACATTTATGACAAATACCCGGGCGGGACAGGTCTTACGGAAAGCCTTGCGCAGAGGATAGAGCCGCTCTTTAACGCTATTTTGGAAGCTTTAAAAAGGTGTCCCTGCAAAAACGGCTGTCCTTCCTGCGTTGGAGAAATCGGCAAAAAAGCGGTCACAGAAAAACTGTTAGACTCCGTAAACCATTGACAATTGGGTATAGGAAGGTTAAATTTTATATATGAAGTATATAGCGTTTTTATCAGCGTTTTTACTGTGCCTTTCAAGCTGCCAAAGCACCGCGGAAAGTTTTCCGGACGGCAATAACGGCCCTAATAATGAATATGCACCTGAATCAACTGATATAGAATTAATTGATATAACCGAACAGAATGAACCTGTAGAGATTTTTATAAAACCGGAAACGGAACCCGCGCCGAAAGTCAGTATAAATTCAAACGCGAATCACTACAATAACAGTAAAAGAGTTCTTGTTAATCATGAAATCATGACGTACATCGAACAGTTAAAAGAAAAAGGCGAAGACATAGAACAGCTTATTTTTTATCTTTCAAAATCTTTTACAATGGGAATTGAAGAGCTTAATGATCTGCCGAATGTAGAAATAGTTGAAAGACTTCTTTTGGTCAGCGATAAAGATCCGGTGCAGCCTGTCGCCTTTACTCATGAACAAAACGGAACTGCGCAGCCTCATTTATTTTCTATAAACAGCGAAATTGTCACTGTTAATTTTCTTGTTAATGAGCAGATTGTTCCTTTGGGTTTTATAAAAAATGTGAATAACGACTGTTATGATCTTTACAGCGTCAGTCTGGGACCGGTTTTATACGGAATTCAATCAGAAGAAGAAACTCCAAGATTGTATATTTACGCGTCAATCGAAAGAGGAAACCAAATAATAGTAACGTATGACGTTCAGGGTGTTCCGATATTTGCGGACAATGAAACAACTAACGAGTACCATGCGAGTCCGCAGCAGCATGAGCATGCTCCGCAGGTTCAGGATACGCGCCATCCGCAGGAATCGCCTGAGCAGGCGCATAACCCGGTAGAAATTGTTCAGCAGCAAACGGATGAAAAAACGCATCAGCCTGCGCAGCAGCAGCCTGCACAGCAGAACAACGACAGAAGCACATTTATTTTAGGAGAAGGTTCTTTAAAGCTTGAAGGCGTTATTGAATATATAAAATTTAAAACAAGGAGCCCGGTTTTAACGGACACAAATATCAGAAGGCTTGTTAATCTGTATTTCAGTGAAGCTATTCTGGAAGACGTAAACCACGATTTAGCAATTGCGCAAATGCTGTACTGGACAAATTTTCTTGCAGACAGAGAAAGAGTTGAAACAAATAATTTCGGCGGCCTTGACAGAACCCGTGAATGGAACGGAAGATTTCCTTACGACAGAAGATATGACGGTATGACAGAAGGAGTAAAAGCTCATATTCAGCACTTAAGATTATACGCGAGCAATTCTTTAAAGAATCCGAATACTGTTAATGTTGATCCAAGGCATCTGTATACGGAAGAATTTACTTCAAGGATTACAACATTTAACGCGCTTTATGATAAATGGACGCAGAATACGGCAAACTACAGGCAAAAGGTAAACGCAATATTGATTGATCTGTACAGATTTTCTGACAGATACCGTTGATGTCGCATAACGATGAAAAAATACATTAATTTATTTATTTTATCCGCATTTATATTTACTTCAATAATTTTTTTAAGCGGCTCTGATTTTGATACAATTAAAGCCGACAGCTCTAGTGAGCCGGGAACCTTCAACAATCCTATAATTGACAGTAATATGACGCTTAACGAAGCATTGGAAGGACTTTCTGTTAAATGTCCCGATGAAATTAAGGAAAAGCAATGTTTAGTTACTGTAAAATATTTATCATTTGATGATAAAATACATCAGGGACAGTTTTTAATTGACAGGGAGTTAAAGGAAGATATTTTATTTGCTTTTGAAGAAGCGTTAATTGAAAAATTCCCAATTCATTCAGTTATTCCTGTATCGCATAACAATTTCAGAAAAAATGGACAATGGGACGACGATCTTTCAATGGAAGCTAATAATTCTTCCGGCTTTAATTACAGATTGATTACAGGAGGAAATACGATTTCCATGCACGCGTTAGGAAGAGCGGTAGATATTAATCCTGTTCAAAATCCGTATATTAACAGAAATTTAATTCTGCCCAAAGGCTCAGGTTACAATCCGCAAACGCCGGGAACGTTAACGGAAGAAAGCGCAATTGTAAAAGCGCTTGTTTTAAGAGGCTGGACATGGGGAGGAAACTGGACAGCTTTAAAAGATTATCAGCATCTGGAGAAAAATTAATATAGTGGCCAGTTTACGTGATAGATTAAAATTAATAAAGGAATCAAAAAAGAACGGCATTGAACAGAACACAATAAGTAAACCAGGTGATGCGCCTGTTTTAAAAGGCTGGGAACCTTGCGGTTATTTTGTTCAAAAAAGAATAATAAATACTCCGTTTCAATTTAAAATAACAAATAATCTTCCAAATACATTACCTGTTTTAATACCTGATTTATCCGGAAGCGAATTACCGTTAAAAGAAGAATTTCTATTTTTCGATTTGGAAACAACGGGACTTCACGGCGGATCAGCCGGAACAATCGCTTTTCTTGCGGCATTTGGAAAATTTGTTTCCGGCAAACTTAGCATAACTCAATATCTGCTTATAGATTATCCCGGCATTAATGATTTTCTTGAAAACATTCTTAAAGAATTTAAAAATGAAAAATCTGTAATTGTAACATATAACGGAAAATGTTTTGATTCTCAAATAATAAAATCGATGTGTCTTATTAACAGAATTAAACCTCCTGTTTACAAACATGCGGATTTGCTGCACCCTGCGCGCCGTCTGTGGAAATCAATCATTAAGGATTGTTCGCAAAGTTCGATAGAGGCTAATGTTCTAAAGATTGAAAGAAAGAACGACATTCCCGGTTCTCTTGCGCCTGAAATCTGGTTTGATTTTTTAAAGACTGGAAATACAGAAAAATTAATCGGTATTTGCGATCATAATGTTTACGACATAAAAGGACTTGCCGCAATACTTGCCGCAATTATTTCAATTGCAAAAGACCCATTTAATATTAAAGAATATAGTTACGATACGCAAAGACTTGCAATTTCTGTGTATAAACACGCGTACAGGCAGATGTTGATTGGCAATTATAAAGAACCGCTTGAACTTGTTACAAAAGCCATAGAAGCTATTCCAAAAGAATCACTCATGTTTATAAAATTAATGCGAAGAAAATTACGCCTTGAAAAATTAAATAAATAAAAGCAGAATGTTGTATTTGATTCCTCTGTATTCTCTGTGTTTTAGTGTGAACCTCTTCTTGATTATATTTTTATATTTTGATAATGTAAAAACATGTACGATTACAAAGAAACTTGGAAAGAAAAAATTGCTCTTGTTGTAAATTCACTTTTAAACGAAGCCGGTTTAAATAATAAAATACTCTCGCAGCAGATAATCGCCGAAAATCCGCCTAACCCTGAAATGGGAGACATTGGTTTTCCCATGTTTAATTTTTCAAAAATGCTGCGTAAGGGACCGCCTCAGATTGCTCAAATAATGGCAGATAAAATAAAGCAATTATTAAAAGAAGAAGGCTCTAAAGCCTCTGTAGAAGCGCAGGGACCCTATCTTAACGTAAAGCTTGATAGAGCGCAAATTGCAAAAAATGTGCTTTGCGAAGTATTTAAAAACAATGAAAATGATTTTGCCTACGGCAGACCGAATACAATGAACGGTAACAAAGTTATGGTTGAGTTTTCAAGCCCAAACACTAATAAACCTTTGCACCTTGGACACCTCAGAAACGACGTATTGGGAGAGAGCGTTTCCAGAATTCTTAAAGCAAGCGGCTCTGATGTTAAAAAAGTCTGCATAATAAATGATCGCGGTATACATATTTGCAAATCAATGCTTGCGTATAAAGAACATGGACAGGGAAAGACTCCTGAATCGGAAAATATAAAGAGCGACCGCTTTGTAGGCGACTGGTACGTCTTTTTTAGTAAAAATCAAAAAAAAGAAGTTGATGAATTAATAGGTTCCGGTATGGAAAAAGACGCCGCGGAAGCTGCCTCTCCGTCAATGGAAAAAGCGCAAGACATGCTTCGCGCATGGGAAGCCGGTGACAGCGAAACAGTTGAACTCTGGAAAAAAATGAACAGTTGGGCGATTGAAGGCATGAAAAGAACATACGAGCGCACTGGCGTCTCTTTTGATAAATACTACTTTGAAAGTGAAACGTACACGCTCGGTAAAGACGAAGTGTTAAGAGGTCTTGAAAAAGGCATTTTTTTCAAACAAGAAGACGGTTCTGTCGCAGTCGATTTAAGCGATGAAAAACTTGACAAGAAAATTTTATTAAGAAGCGACGGCACATCTATTTACATAACGCAGGATTTCGGTACCGCGATAAAACGCCATGAAGAATGGCCTTTTGACAAGATGGTTTATGTTGTAGGTTCCGAACAGCAATACCACTTTAAAGTTTTATTTATCCTTCTTGAAAAACTTGGATACGCATGGGTTAAAAATCTTTATCATCTTTCTTACGGAATGGTGAATCTGCCGGAAGGAAAAATGAAAAGCAGGGAAGGAACCGTAGTAGACGCGGACGATTTAATAGATTCGCTTCGCGATTTAGCGTTAGATGAAATAAAAGAAAAGGGAAGGGAAGAAGAAGTTGGAAACCCGATGGAAGTAGCGGAAAAAATCGCGCTTGGCGCGTTACATTACTTTCTTTTACAAACCAATCCTGTTAAAGATATGCTCTTCGATCCAAAGGAATCGCTGTCTTTCACAGGGAACACAGGTCCTTATTTACAGTATATGGGAGCGCGGATTTCTTCGATGATTAGAAAGAGTAGAGGGAGTGAGGAGTTAGGAGTTAGGAGTGATTTTTATTCTTTGCTCATAACAGATTCGGAGTGGGAACTTGTTAAGATAATTGCGGGGTATCCGCAGGCGGTAAGCGAGGCGGCTTTGAATCTTGATCCTTCGCATATTGCAGGGTATTTGTATGAGTTATCAAAAGCGTTCAGCCGTTTTTATCAGGAATGTCCGATTTTAAACTGCGAGGATAAATCTCTCTCAAAAGCAAGGCTTGAACTTTCACGCGCTGTAATGCTAATTCTAAAAGATGCGTTCAACCTGGTTTGCATCCATTTCCTTGAAGTAATGTAAAAGAGCTTTCGCCAAAACTCAAAGAGAATTTTTCTTTGTTCAAGGATTCAAAAACGACAGTGACACTGAACCTTGATTAAAATAAAGAGTGCCGTCGTCGGTTTTTAAAATGCACCTTCCTTTTGGATCAATTCCTTCAAAGACACCGCGGGCAAGCGTCTTTCCCGTCTTTTCATTGAATTTATCATCGCTCTTTTCCGGTTCAAAGACTGATGTTTTTGCGCCGATACAATCCGCTGATGAATTCCATTCTGCCGCAAGAGAGCGGCTGCCTTGTGAATATGCGGCAGTAGATGAAAATTCTTTTCTCACTTTTTCAATTTCGTCCAGTATTTTTATTAAAACTTCACGGCGTGAAATATAACGGCCTGTGATTTCTGTTAAACTAATCGCCTTAACGGTAGGTGACGGATTATTCACATTCACTCCAATCCCGCCTGTAAGCCATGTTATTAAATCACCTTCGCCTGAAATTTCTGTTGTTACACCTGCGATCTTTCTTTTGTTAATATACACATCATTAGGCCAGCGAAGATATGCTTTCTTGCCGCAAATACCGGTAATTACGCGCACAACTGAAATTTGCATGATAAGAGAAAGCAGAGAATAATCAGCTATGGTTAAACGCGGTCTATCAAGGATAGAAAAGAAAAGCCCTCCGTTACGTGAAATCCAAGTTCTTCCGTTTCTTCCCCTTCCCGCGCTTTGTTTTTCCGCAGTAAAGACAGAACCGCTTTCAACATTTGCAAGAGCTGATTCCCTTGCCATGTTCATTGTGCTTGGCGTATTTTTAAAATGATGAAACAGGCTCTCCTTCTCGCCGAACTCCCAGGGAAACAAAAAATCTTTTTCATTTTTTGGATCAAGAAGGTAGCCTGTTTCTCCTGTCTCTATGGCATAGCCCGATTCAACCAAAGACTGCACAGCCTTCCAAACCGACACACGGGAAACGCCCATCTCTTTCGCAAGTGCTTGTCCGCTGAAAGGCGAGCCTTGTTTTTCGCGTAATAAAATTAATAATTTGGCTTTACTTGACATCATAGATTACCTCCTGGCTTCCAAAGCCTTTGCTTTAACCGCCGCTTTTTCAAAACTGATCGAGATTAAAACAAACAAAAGCGTTTTTATCATTCTTACTCTCGGTTTACCGCCTCTCGCCTTCCATGCAAGATTAATACTGCTCCATGTGTTGAATATTTCAGGGATAAAGCAAATAAAAAGCGTTAGTGTATTAAATTTTACAATTTCCCTGATTTCAAGAGAACTTGTTGTGCGAAAGAATAACGCGGATAATTGGATTATTAAAGTTAATCGAAGAATAAGGCTTATAATGTTTGGGTGAGGCGTTAGGAAAGTGAGGAGTGTAGGAGGTAGGAGTGAGGTAGAACCTTCAGTTTGGTGAGAAACGAGTAGTATAATTAAATCAATGTGATTTAATAAATTAGAAAAGATTGTTATTAAATACATTATTACTGCGTATAAAAAAGCTGGTTTTAAATCTGTTAGTTGTTCTGTTAATGTGAATTTGCATAGGAAGGTAATGATCATTAAAAGTAATATTGCGGCTCCAAGATAGAGGGGAAGCAGCAGGAAACTGAAAATTGTAAATATTAGGAGAGAAAGCAATTTTAGTATAGCTGGTATTTTATGGAGAAGGCTTTTAGTTGTTTTATATTTGAACATTGTTACTGCCATAACAAATCCTCTATTTTTTCTTGAGCTTTTTTAAGAGGATGATGAATGCCCCAGTTTTCAAGGCTGCAGGAAAGCGCATCAGAAGGGGAGCCGTTAAAAACTATTTTGCCTTCAGATAATACTATGAAACGCGATGCAAGAGCCAAACATTTTTCAAGTTCGTGTGTAAGAATAATTACGGTCTTTCCGTCATTTTTTAATTTTTGAAAAAGACGGTTAACCTGTACAACTCCGGGATAATCCATGTTGGCATACGGCTCGTCAAAAATGATAATCTGTGCGTCCATTGCCAGAACACCTGCTGCCGCAAGACGCCGTTTCTCTCCGCCTGAAAGCGAACGTGACGGGAAATCCGCTCTTTGTTCAAGACCGGTTTCTTTTAAAGCAAGATTCACGCGTTCGTTAATTTCGCTCTTTTTAAGCTTCATCTTGCGCGGGAAACTTCGTTGCATATTTCGCGGTCCAAAGGCAATGTCTTCCCTTGGTGTTTCTCCCAAAATCTGCGCGTCAGGCTCCTGAAACACAAGCCCAACCCTTGCAGATGTCTCAACAACGCCGGAAGTAGGCTCTTCAAGTTTAGCGATAATCGACATCAAAAGACTTTTCCCGGAGCCGTTTGCACCTGCAATAATTGTAAACTCGCCGCTTTGAATAGAAAACGATACATCCTCTAGCGCATAAAATAATTCGTCACGAATCTGCTCGTTTAAATTATCATCAAAGACCGGAAATCTTTTAGTAATATTAAATAATCTAACCATTTAAAATATCCCAAAAGAAGTTCACACGGAGACACAGAGGCACGGAGGAATTGTTCCAATCCTTTGTGTCTCTGTGCCTTTGTGTGTACTCTTTTAGTTTAATTTTCATTTATATACCTCGCCGCTATCGGACGCAGTTTGAGCGCAAGAGGGATACAAATAGCAAGTTTTATTAAATCTCCAATAACAAACGGCGCGACTCCTGCCATGAAAGCGGCTGTAAGCGTCATTGAAAAAAGCCGCATCATGTAAAACATTCCGCAGAACAGGATTACAGCGAACCCCAAAATAGAAGCGATACTCAATCTTATAAAAACCGAAAACTGGAACTTTCTTTCAGTAACTTTTGGAATACCAACAATCATCCCTGCTGTAAGGCTTGCCAGAAAGTAGCCAATGATATATCCGCCAAGGGGGGTAAGAAAAGCGCCGGGACCAGGAAAAACAAACAGGGGAGAGAAAAGCCCAGCCGAAATAAAAATTAAAAGAGAAATGCCGCCGTAAAAACTACCAAGAACAACACCCGAAAGAACCACAAACAAATTTTTAAGCACAATGGGAACAGGACCAAGCGGTATAATAAAAAACCCGGAAACGGCGATCAACGCAGTAAACATAGCAGAGAAAACCAGACGATTACGAATAATTCTTGATCTATTCATGTTAACCAGTATTATAATACTGGTTAACAGAAAATGTAAACCTGTTTAAAAAATTCCTCTGTGTCCTCGTGCCTCTTGTGAACTCTTCTTCTAGAAATTCTCTTTCTTGTTTTTTCTCAAGGCCTCAAGGCATTCTCTCTTAAAGATGACAACAGAAAGTCCCTTATGCTCTATCTCGGACTTTAACTTTTCAGAGTTTTGGTCAACAAGATTTGCCTTGGCTTCAAGCTCAAGAATATGTTCAGGTTTTACACCGCAGCCCAAAAGTAAGCCTTTAAGTTTGTTTGACGGCAAAATCGTGGGCTGGCAGCCTGTCATCGCTACGCTTGAGTTATCAAGGATTATTAGCGTCATTGGGACATCGGCTTCAACAGCGTCGATTAAGGGGGTAATACCTGAATGGATAAAGGTGGAATCGCCGATGACAGAAAGCGCGTATTTAAGACCTGCATCAGATGCACCCTTTGCCATGCCTACGCATGAGCCCATGCAGATAATACTTTCAACTGCGGATAGAGGAGGCGTCGCTCCAAGAGAGTAACAACCAATGTCGGAATTGATTCCAACGTCAGGGTGACCCGGGCGTGAATCGAGAGCGGCGACTGCCTTGTTAATCGCGTTGTAACTGTCGGTGTGAGGGCATCCCTGGCAAAGTACAGGTGGACGCCCCGGAAGGTCTTTAAGATCGATTTTTAACTTATCTGTATTTATACCGTTTCTCGGCGGAAGGCCAAGAACTTTTCTTACGCTGTCAGGATCAAGTTCACCTGCCTGAATGATTGGCTTTATTACAGCTCCCACAATGCCGAAAACTTTCTGCGCTATAAAGTTCTGTCCTTCTTCGATAATGATGATTTCATCCGCATCTTCATAGAGCTTTCTGATTTTTTTTTCTGGAAGCGGATACGCTCCGATATGCAGACGGGAAGGAACTGCCTTTCCCTGTTTTTTACGCAGAGCAAGGAAGTCGTTTAAGTTCTCTTCATAATAGTTTCCGCCAAGGCCGGATGTGATAATCGCAAGAGAGCTCTTTGTGCTTGTCAATTTATTAACAGAATGCTGATACGACCATTCTTCAAGGATTTTTTGCTTTCTTAAGAGAGCATCGTAATTTTTTCTTGCAAAGGCAGGAAGCAGCATCCATGAGCTTACTTCCTGCGTTTTTGAAACTCTATTCTGCGCTTTTCCGGGTTTCGGCTCAACTACAGCTCTTGCGTGCGCAAGGCGCGTAACAAGGCGAAGGAGAACAGGGATGTTAAAACATTCAGAAACGTCAAAGGCTTCGCGCACCATGTCGTATGCTTCCTGCTGATTGCGCGGTTCAAGGCAGGGAATCATCGCGAAGTTGGAATAAAAACGCGAATCCTGCTCGTTCTGTGAACTGTGCATTCCGGGATCGTCAGCGACAACTACGACAAGGCCGCCCTTTATTTTTAAAAGAGCCGAATTGACAAACGCGTCCGCGGCGACATTTAAGCCTACGTGCTTCATGGTAACAAGAGATCTGCGGCCAGCAAAGGAAACACCAAGCGCGGCTTCAAGCGCGGTTTTTTCATTGGAACACCAGCGCGCAACCGGGCCGCCTTTTTTGAATTCATTTATCAAGTACTGTAAAATTTCTGTTGACGGCGTTCCGGGGTAACCGTAGGAAGCGCTCACTCCCGCGTGAATTGCGCCTAACGCGACGGCTTCATCTCCCAATAACGCCAATTTTTCATTACTCATTTTAAAACCCTATTAAAACCTTTAATTAACCCAAGTCGTCTTTTACTTTGACGCTTACCTGTTGCTCGTAACATGAGAAGCAATTATCAACCAAAGCCTTGTCAGGCGATCTTGTTACAAAACTTACAAGAGGTACAATTACTAACCCCGCAAGCATGCAGAACGCGCCTGCGTTAATCGGTGACTGTAAAAGTGCTGGAAACGAGCTTCTGAAAAAGATGTTTAAAATCATAAGGGAAGTGCTGAAAAGGAAACAGCACCAGACTGATATTTTTGTCGCTCTCTTCCAGTAAAGTCCATACAGGAACGGCGCAAGGAACGATCCTGCTAAAGCTCCCCAGGAGATACCCATAAGCTGGGCAATAAATGTAATTCCGCCTTTATATTGATAAATCGCTATAATTGACGATATGGCAATAAACACAACAATTAACGTGCGGATAATAAATAACTGTGAACGATCGCTCATCTTTTTAATTATATTTCCTTTTAAAAAGTCTAATGTCAATGTTGACGCTGAAGACATTACAAGGGAAGAGAGAGTCGATATTGATGCTGCGAAAACAAGAACAATTACAAGACCTATCATCGCTTCAGAGAATCCGGAAAGAATTGTAGGTATTATCGCGTCGTATATTACGCCGCCTTTCGCGTTGTATATTTCCGGTCTGTTCGCGTACAGTCTTCCGAAACTGCCAAGGAAGTAGCATCCACCCGCGATAATAAGCGCGAAAAATGTCGATACAATCGCGCCCTTGCTAATCATGTTTTCGCTTTTTATCGAATAGAAACGAGCGACCATCTGCGGAAGCCCCCATACGCCAAGAGATGTTAGTATAAGAACGCCAAGGAGCGATATCGGGTCAGGCCCTAATAATGACGTGAATACGCCGGGTACATTTCCGCGCGGTATAGCCGGGTCACTGACAGCGGCGAGCGTATCGACTGCCGGAATAAAGCCGCCGTTTGTTTTTAACACTACGGCGATTACAGCTACAATGCCAATCAGCATGATTGAACCCTGAATAAAATCATTAACCGCTGTCGCGAAATAACCACCCGCGACAACAAATATCGCGGTAATTATTCCCATCGCGATGATGCAATATTCAAATTTTATTTCAAACGCCATGGAGAAAAGCCTTGAAAGACCGTTGTACAATGACGCTGTGTAAGGAATCAGAAAAATGAAAACGATAACCGACGCTATAATTTTTAGCGCGTTCTGTCCGTAACGCGAGCCGAAAAATTCCGGCATGGTCGCGCTCTTTAAATGATTTGTCATAACGCGCGTGCGTCTTCCAAGTATGAACCATGCCATGAGAGAGCCGATAAATGCGTTGCCAAGTCCGATCCAAATTGCCGCCGAGCCGAACCTGAAACCAAACTGACCTGCGTATCCTACAAAGACTACAGCTGAAAAATATGTCGCTCCGTAAGAAAACGCTGAAAGCCATGGGCCGACATTGCGTCCTCCCAGCACAAAATCGTGTACATTGGAAGCTCTTTTCCGGTAATAGATACCAACGAAAACCGTTACTGCTACAAAGAGCAGAAGAAGGGAAATCTTAATTAACATAACTACATCCTTATATTATGAATTTACTCTTTCTACATATTCGTTGGTTTCTGTATTAACCAGTATTTTTTCGTCCTGTTTAATGAAAAGCGGAACGCGCACCGTCAAACCGGTTTCAGTTTTTATGGGTTTTGTCGCGCCTGTCGCAGTATCGCCCTTTATATAATTCTCGCTTTCCGCAACTGTAAATGTCACTTTGTAAGGAATCTGAATATCAATTACTTTACCTTCCCAGATTGTAAGCTGATAAGAGTTGCCGTCCTGAAGGTATAATTTTTTCTCGGGATTTTCTTCGATTGAAACTTCGTACTGATCAAACGACTCGCTGTCCATAAAGTGATAATTGTCCTGATCCGCATATTGATACTGGCAGTTGCGAATCTCGACAGACGCGTCCTCAACTTCCTGCTGAGTGGGGATTGTAAGGCTTAAAACCGAACCGTCTTTTATACTTTTCATTTTTATTCTGGCAATGGCAGTACCTTTGCCGGGGGTGTGAAACTCCCTGTCAACAACAAGATAGGGCTGCCCCTTCTGTAAAAGGCAGGTTCCTTTAGTAATATCCGCGCATCGAATCATTTTGTCCTCTTAATGTGCAATTGTAGCAAATGTAAGAAGTTATGGGAATAGGGCAGGCCTGACAAAAAAGTCTAATTTTGATATATTATGCGCATGGATAAAAAGGATAGCGTTTACAGCGCAGACTGGCTTTATGCCTTTTTTAATTCATTTTTAATTCCGGATTTGAAACCTGCGTTTTCAAAATGCGTGCCTTCTATTATGTTTAATTTTTTCCTGCGCCAGTATCATGCGGCTTTCTTTAAGGGGAGAATTCCCGTTACCGGCGTTGATCACGAACTTGATAAAAAAGTGCCGTTTGTTCCTTCATGGGTTACCATTTACCTTGATTTTGTTCAGTTTTGGATACGCATGCTGACTTTTTTTTTAAAGCGTTATAAAAGAAAAGCATATATTCCGCTAAGGGATTTTATTTATTCGATGGGTGATTTGTACGCTTACGCGGCTGAGGTTTACAGACGGAATATGTCGACAACGAAAAGGCCGTTTTACATAGCGCGTCCGAGGTTTATGGTGATTCACATGCTTGACCCTCATTTAATGTGCATACCTAGTCTTCATGTTATGGTCGTAATTCATACGTATTTACAGTTTAAAGAAATCGCAAAAAAACTTGGAGCGGAAAACGAGCTAAAAGAGCAGGCAGAGGAGATGAAAAACGGAGCGCTCGCGATAAGCCAGGCAATACTTTTTGTGAAGCAGCACAGCGTCAACTGTATCCCTGCCGCCTTATACGGCATGACCTGCTTCACGCCTGATCTTTTTCCGCCAGAAGAAGCTAAAAAATTTACAGACCTGATATTTTCACCTCCTCCAAAGGCAGATGAAGAAACAAAAAAGAACAGAGTGCATCCTTCAGCCGCTCCTTTTACAAAAATAAGCGAAGATGACAAGACAGAAATAAGAAACCATATCATGGCTTTGTATTACCGTTTTCTTGATGAAGGAAAAACAGCAAAGAACTGGTATGAGCCGTTATTAAATTTTTTAAAAACTTATGAATAATATTCTTTATAAAGATGATTCCTGTTTGGTTGTAAATAAATTAAAAGGCGAAGCTGTTGAAGGCTCCAAAGAAGGAATTGTAAATCTTCCGCTAGAGTTAAAAAAAGAACTAAACATTGATTTTATCGAAGCCGTTAACCGCCTTGATGTTCCCATAACAGGCTGCGCTCTTTTTGCGCTTAACGCATCTTCGCTTGAATTCTTAAACGCTTCATTTGCTGATAACAGCGGTAAAGACGCATCAAAACGTTCTGCGCAAAAAATTGTTAAAAAGTATTGGGCGATAACAGAAAAACCGGCAAATTATCCGCCTGAAAAAGGCCGTCTTGTTCACTGGATAGAAACCAATACGCGCACCAATAAATCGTTTGCATACAATGAAGAAGGCAAAAACAGGAAAAAATCAACTCTTGGATACTGCATAAAAGGTAAAGGAACGAATTATCTTTTTATAGAGATTGAACTTCACTCGGGAAGACATCATCAGATACGGGCGCAATTAGCCGTTATTGGGTTGCATATAAAGGGAGACTTAAAATACGGAGCGAAACGCAGTGAAAAGGACGGCGGGATACGGCTTCACGCGCGGTTCCTTTCTTTCCCTGATCCGTTAAACAAGAATGAGCAAATTAGCGTAACGGCGAATCCTCCGCAGATTGACAATTTATGGGAAGCGTTTATGAACGCATAAAAGTTAAATCAAATCTTACTTCATCAATCCCATTTCAAGTTTCATGTAAATAATCCTCTCGACAGCGTTCATAAGCCTCTCCCTTGAGAGCCGTCCGTCTTCGAGGGCTTTTAAGAACGCATCGTGTGTTATCTTTAAATGAGCAGGCCAGACAAGTATCATATCGGAGCCTGCGATGACAGAAAGCACGGCAGCGTCTTCAGGTTTTTGATTCCCGGCGGCTGCCATTATAAAGTCATCGCTTATAATTAATCCTTTAAATTTTAACTCACCTCTTAGCCAGTTATTCATGACAAGCGGGGAGAGGCTTGCGATTTCACTGTCAATTACAGGAACCGAAGTGTGAGCTGCCATTATCGCTTTTGCTCCGTATCTGACGGCTTCAGAAAAAGGAAACACAAGAGCGTTAAGAGAGGGTTTGTCCATGTTAAGCACCGATTTTGCATAATGGGGATCTGTGCCTGCGCTGCCCGGGAAATGTTTCACGACGCATAAAATATTTGAGACATTCATGCCGCGAATAAAAGCCGTTACCGCATCGGCTGTAAAGGAACTATCCGGCCCGTATGAGCGTCTTGCCAAAAAGGAGCGGTTTTCATCAATAAGGCATTCGGCGACAGGAGCAAAATTCATGTTGATTCCCAAAGCCTTTAATTCACGGCCGGCATTTGTACAGTCTTCTTCGACTTTTTTGAGAGCCGCTCCTTTTCCCTCTTTTTCAAAAAGTTCCCAATATGTGATCGCAGGCGGAAGCTCCGCGATGCCGCGCGGCAAACGATTAACTGTTCCGCCCTCGTGGTCTACCGCCATAAACGGCAGAATACCTGCCTTATCATTAATAAGCGATGAAATCTCATTTAAAAAAGCGCGTATAGTATCTGCATTGGTGTTCAGGTTATATCTAAAAAGCATTATGCCGCCTGTGGGTATTTCAGAAAACAATTCAGTCATTTTGACGGGAAGAGAAGTGTTTCCGTCTATGCCGCTTATAAGGAGCTGGGAAGTAAGGAGCCTGTCGTCCATTAAACCGGCAATTTCCGCCGCGCGAACGCGTAAAGGATCGATATAAACGGTTTCTTCCGCTTCTTCATTCACAGCAGAATCAACGCTTTTTACTCTCGCGCAGGCAGATAACTCAATTAAAATGACAAAAGTAACTAAAATGGAACGTAAAATCATAAAAATTGCGTTTTTATTAATGATGATTCGTACAACTCGTGATAAAATAGAGGATAAATCCATATATTGACTATAATGATAAATTCAGTGTAATATATCAATATAGCAGGAGGAAAGATGGAAGACAGGGCTTTCAGTATTTCACTGGCGAAAAATCCGATTATTGCGGTAAATGTAACACAGGGTCACTTTACTACAAGTAACGCGCATACAAATAATTATCTTGATGTAAGCGAATTAAAAAGCGATGCGGCGATAGCAAGGGATGTGGCGAGAGAAATCGCGGTTCCGTATCTGTCAAGCACGCTTGTAGATACAATTGTCTGCATGGAGAAAATGGACGTCATCGGCGCGTATCTTGCACAGGAACTGAATCAGGACGGAACGTCGGTTATGAATACGGGAAGACCGATTCATATTATATCTCCGATTAATAACGCGTACGGAAAGCTGATTTTCCCGGATAATGCGGTAAAATGGGTGTCCGGTAAGAATGTCCTTCTCCTTATCGCGACGGTCTCGTCGGGAAGGTCTTTAAGCATTACACTCGAATGTATTAACTATTACGGCGGTTTGGTTGCGGGCGTTTCTGCTTTGTACCGCGCCTCAGAAGTAAAAATAGGGGTTGATGTTAATTGTCTTTTTACGTCAAATGATATACCCGAGTATAAATTATTTTCACCAACAGAATGTGAAATGTGCAAAAACGGTCAGAAGCTTGAAGGTATAATAAGCTATGAAGGTTATACCAGAATTGAATAGATAGTTATTAATAAAAGTTTTAAATAAAGGAGAAATAAGAACATGTCACTCTTGGATAGTATTATCAACAGTTTGGGTATACTTAAGCTAACAATACCGCAGGGAATAATGCTTCTGCTTGGGTTGTTTTTTCTGTATCTTTCGATAGTCAAAAAATTCGAGCCGCTTTTGCTGCTCCCGCTTGCCTTCGGAATAATCCTTGCGAATCTTCCGATAGTCGGTCTTGGCGCGTATGATTACAATCCGAACGGGTTTCATGAATTAACCGGTCAGCCTCTGCCCAGAGACGATGAAGGAAATCTTCTTGCGACATGTAACGCTCATCAACCCGGAGAGCCGTGTCATCATACGTCATTTCTTCAAAACCTTATGAACTTCCTCTACACCGGTATTCGTATGGTTATTTATCCGCCTCTTATCTTCCTTTGCATCGGCACCATGACGGATTTCGGTCCTCTTATCGCGTCTCCAAAGAGCGCCCTAATCGGTCTTGGAGGGCAGCTTGGTATCTTTATCGCGATGGGAGTTTCGTTTTTTGTCGGAAACGCTCTTGCTCCTCTTTTCACAGGCTTTGAAGGTTTCACTCTCAGGGAGGCTGCCGCTATCGGAATAATCGGCAGTTCCGACGGTCCGACGTCGATCTTCGCCGCGACGCGGCTGGCGCCTGATCTGCTGCCTGCGATCGCAATTGCTGCGTTCTCGTATATGGCTTTAGTTCCGTTCATCCAGCCGCCTATAATGCTGCTTCTTACAACAGCAAAAGAGCGCGTAGCTGTAATGCCCGAACCCAAAAGAGTAACTCAAAAACAGAAAGTTTTGTTCCCGGTAATTCTTGCGCTTATAGTTCTTCTGCTTGTACCTGCGGCCGGCGCTCTTGTCGCGATGTTATGTCTTGGAAACTTAATAAGAGAATCGGGCGTTGCGGACAGATATGTGCGAGCGTTTCAAAATGATTTCTTGACCATACTGACATTCCTTGTAGCGCTCAGTATCGGTTCCTCCGCCACAGCGGCAAGATTTTTGACGCCTCAGACTTTGATTATCCTTGCGAGCGGACTTTTAGCATTTGCGTTCGGCACAGTAGGCGGCGTATGCGTCGCGAAGATTCTTTACATTACAACAGGCGGAAAAGTCAATCCGCTAATCGGTAACTCAGGCGTTTCAGCCATGCCGATGGCTGCGCGTATATCACAGAGAATGGGTCAAAGATTTAATACCGACAACCACCTGTTAATGCACGCCATGGGCCCGATTGTTTCAAGTACAATAGGCTCGGCCATTATCGCCGGTATATTCATTTCCTACTTCGCGAAGTAGCAGTGACGAGTATATTTAGTGAGGAGTGAGAAGTTAGGAGTGAGGAGTAATTAATTCCTCTTCATACTCCTAACTCGTCACTAACAAATTACCTTTCTGATTTTTTTTCAAAGTGTGAGAATTCTAAACTAAAGCTGGCTCTTCCCTGCGAGACGCTTCTTAAGCTTGTCATGAAGCCGAACATTTTTTCCATGGGGGCTTGGGCTTTTATTTCGTCAATGTCGTATTTTGAATTCATGCTGAGGATTTGACCGCCTCTTTGAGTTACAAGGCTCATCACCTCTCCTACAAAGTCGTGGGGACTGCTTAGATCTACCGCCATAATCGGCTCAAGCAAAATGGGAGAAGCGTTTCTTGCGGCTTCGTCGAAGGCCATGCTCGCGCAGGCTTCAAAGGCGAACTCGGTTCCTGTCTGCTCCGAGTATTGAATGTTTGTCACTTTCGCCGTTATATCGATGCAGGGGTATCCCATCACGATGCCTGAAGAAAACGCACCGTTAATGCCGCGCTCAACTGCTTCGAGTATCTCTTGAGGAATTTCGCTCCTTCCTGACTGGGTCTTCGCGGCTAATACGTACTTGTTGCCGCTTCCCCTCTGCGCAGGCTCAAGACGCAATGTAATACCGGCAGCGTTTTCTTTTCCTGCCATAATTTTTGAAAAGTTTTCCGTGTGTTCATTTACCTTGCTTATAGATTCCCGGTACGTTACTTGGGGGTTTCCCGCTTTCGCGCCGAGTTTAAACTCTTTTAAAATGCGCGTAACAAGCACGTCAAGGTGAAGCTCTCCCATTCCCGAAATTATTAGCTGTCCTGTTTCTTCATTTTCCCTGATTGTGAAAGTGGGGTCTTCTTTGGAAAGAATCGCGAGTATATCTTTTAATTTGTCCTGATCAGAAATAGTTTTAGGTTCAATTGAAACTGAAATTACAGGCTCAGGGAATTGCATCTTCTCGAGTACAACAGGCCAGCCTTCGCTTCCTATTGTGTCTCCTGTCTGCGCAAGTTTCATTCCGATAATTACGCCGATATCTCCTGCGCTTAATGAATCTAACGGTTCCGATTTATTGGAATGCATCCTTAAAATTCTGTTCGCTCTTTCGCGTTTTTTCTTTCCGATATTGTAAAGCGAAGTTCCCGATTTTAACGTGCCTGAATACATTCTTACATAGCAAAGAGATCCTGCTTCGCGATCATTTTGAATTTTAAAAACAAGTCCGAGCGGCTGCTCTTTAGGATCGCATGGGATGCTGATGTCTTCTTCTTTTTTTAAATTGTGTCCAACGGCAGGAGCACTTTCGTCAGGCGCGGGAAGGTAATCTACAACAGCGTCGATCACAGGCTGTACGCCGAGATTGCGGCGGGATGCGCCTACGAACATTGGCAGTAAAGCCCTTTTTAAAACTGCCTTTCTAAGTTCGCTTTTTATAACAGCGGCTTCAATTTTCTCACCTGTTAGATATTTTTCTGTAATGATGTCAGAAACACCAGAGAGAGCGTCTATTAATTTGTCATGCCATTCTTTTGCGATTTTTTCCCTCTCCGGCGCGACAGGAGAGAAGGCCATCTCCTCTCCGTTATTTATCCAGCGGATTTCACGCATTTCGATTAAATCAATAACGCCTTCAAATGAACTTTCTTTGCCAATCGGAATTTGCAAAGCGACTATGCTTGTTTTTAATTTATTACTTACATCGTCAAGAACATTAAAAAAATCCGCGCCGGCTCTGTCCATTTTATTTACATAGCCTATGCAAGGCACATTGTACCTTTGAGCCTGACGCCATACAGTTTCCGTCTGAGGTTCAACTCCGTGAACAGCGTCAAAAATCGCAATCGCTCCGTCAAGAACGCGAAGTGATCTTTCAACCTCGGCTGTAAAATCAACATGACCCGGAGTATCAATAATATTTATCTGATGATCTTTCCAGTAAGTGGTGGTTGCCGCGCTTTGTATTGTGATGCCGCGTTCCTGTTCCTGTTCCATCCAGTCCATTATCGCTTCGCCGTCATCAACCTCGCCTATGCGGTGGCTTTTACCTGTGTAAAAGAGAATTCTCTCTGTTGTTGTAGTCTTTCCGGCGTCAATATGAGCCATGATGCCAATATTTCTCATTTTAGAAAGCATGGGTTATTGTAATAAATTAAAATAATGAATACAATATGGTATGAGTTTGGGTTTATCTTATGTCCTTGTAACACCGTATACTGTAGCAAAGAGCAGAACCGGAGGCGTGTTATCCCGTCTTTTAATGCGCACAGACCTTGAACTGGTCGGCGCTCAAATATTCGCTCCGGATCAGGAATTCGCGATAAAGTACGGTGAATCACTTCGCGCAAGGGCTCCGTCAAACCAGCTTGTTCTTTTAGCGGATTATGTAAAAACATATTTAGGGCCGTCAGGCGGAAGGCCGCACAGAACGCTCTTATTGCTTTTTCGAGGCGAAAACCCCTGCGAAAAGCTTCTTACAGTCTGCGGACATTTATACACTCAGCATGTTGAGGTTGACGCTCTGGCGGGCGAAACAATCCGCGACACATATTCAGACCTCATTTTTTCCGCCGAAAATCCCAATGATGTGCGTTATTTTGAACCTGCGGTACTTACGCCGAGGCATCAGGATGAAGCAAACAAAGATTTAAAAATGTTCGCCGAATTTTTGGAAGGACATGAAAACCTTGTTAAAAATGTTGTTCATCCCGATCCTTCAAAAATAGAAAGAACGCTTGTCATAATAAAGCCCGATAACTGGAAACATAATTCGTCGCGCCCCGGCGCAATAATCGACATGTTCTCACGAACTGGTCTTCGCATAATAGGAATAAAAGTTCATCGTTTTACCCTGGGACAGGCTCTTGAATTTTACGGTCCTGTAGAAGGAATTTTAAAAGAAAAATTGTCAGAAAGTTTCGGGAAGAGAGCGCTTGAGCTTTTAGAAACAGAATTTAAATTTAAAATAAGCAGGGAATCGGCGGAAGCGTTAAGTTTGACATTCGGAACCGAGTGCGCGAAAGACCAGTTCCACCAGATAGTCGAGTTCATGTCGGGGAAACGCCCTTTAAAAGATTCGTCTTTGGAAGAACTTGAAAAACCCGGCAATGTTAAATGCATGATTCTGGTTTACGAAGGCGAGAACGCGGTAAATAAGATACGCGACGTACTGGGTTCCACAGACCCGACAAAAGCCGCCGAGGGCACAGTACGCAAAGAGTTTGGAAGCAACGTAATGATAAACACGGCTCACGCGTCGGATTCATCCGAGAGTTACGAGCGCGAGCAGAAAATTGTGCGCATTAATAATAATTCACTGTCGGCGATTATTAGAGAACATGTTGGCTCTTAAGCGCATGCTTAAATACTGTTAATTAACTAAAATTATTGACAAAAATAGCTCTGATTGGTATATTAAATTACCTCTTGGCCCCTTCGTCTATCGGTTAGGACATGAGATTCTCAATCTTAAAAGAGGGGTTCGATTCCCCTAGGGGCTAAACCGCTTGCCATCTGTTTAGCAATAACATATAATGAGCCATGAGGAAGATCCCTTTTATTCTTTTAATACTTCTCGCGTTTACCAGCTGCGATAAAAATCCTCTGACAGGAAAAGGCAGTTTAGCTTTTATAAGCAACTCTTATCTTTTTCCAATGTCGTTTTCCCAATATAAAGATTTCCTGAAGGAAAATACGGTAATAACAAATACAGACGAAGCCGAAATGATTTTACGTGTCGGAGAAAATATAGCTAAAGCGGCGCAGAAATTACTGGAAGCCAACGGGCGGCCTGATTATTTAAAAGATTTTGAGTGGGAGTTTAAACTTGTAAAAGACGATTCAATAAACGCATGGGCAATGCCGGGCGGAAAGATTGTTTTCTACTCGGGAATTTTGGATTACGCAATGGATGAAAACGGAATCGCAGTTATAATGGGTCATGAAGTAGCGCATACGATTCTTAATCATGGTCAGCAAAGAATGAGCGCAGAAATATTAAAACAGGCGGGGGCTATCGGCCTTTTTTTGGTGACCGGATCAAGCGAGATGCAGTCGTTAATAATGTTTGCTTATGGTCTGGGTTCCGATATATTCGGCACTTTGCCTTACAGCAGGCAGCACGAAATAGAAGCGGATCAATACGGATTAATTTTGATGGCTCTCGCCGGATACGAACCTGACGAAGCCGTAACCTTCTGGGAAAGAATGTCTTCTTCCGGCGGAAGCGATGTTCCGGAGTTTCTAAGCACTCATCCTTCTTACGAAAATAGAATTGGAAATTTAAAACTTTTTTCTCACGAAGCTAAAATGGAAGCAATAAAACTGGGCGGAAGCTTTTAATCTATTCGCTATGATATTCTATCAATGTCGTAACAGGGGTGGGGTCCAGTATATTTTTATAATTAAGAAACGGAAGCCCTACTACTCCGAAAATTTCAGGAATTTCAACGCCGCCTTCGATTAAGAGGGATCTCGCCGCGTTTAATGTGCCGCCTGTTGCGATTAAATCATCTGTTAAAAGGACGCGCTTTCCTTTTGGCACGTCAGCGATGTGAACTTCAATTTCCGCCTGAGCGTATTCAAGATCGTATTTCTTTGACAGCGTAACGCCCGGAAGTTTTCCCTTTTTTCGAATAGGTATTATTGGAATCCCTAAATTATACGCGAAAGGAGAAGCGATTAAAAAACCGCGCGCTTCTATCGCCGCGACGGCGTCAATATGCCTGTCTTTATAAATCTCTACCATTTTGTCTATGCAGAATTTGAACGCGGCCGGAGAGGCAAGGACGCTTGTAATGTCATAAAAAAGGATTCCCTTTTTAGGAAAATCCCGAACTTTTCTGATGTAATCGTCCAAATTTAATGACATGCTATTTTACAATTCCATTAATCCATTTTTTTAAGGCCGGTTTATTAATTATTTTACTTACAACAAGAAGAGGAGCGCCGGATTTCGCTTCGCAGGCATTTACGATACCGCATAGATAATCCAGGGTTTTTTCCTTGACGGTAAAAACGCCGCATTTTCTTGCTGCAAGATTTATATGAGCAAGCATTTTTTCAAGATATGAAAAAGAAGGGTGCGAAGGCCTCTCGCAGCCAATGAAAAAAATATCGGCAGAAAGAAGATCGGTGCCTTCAAATTTATCAGCGGAACATACCTTTACCTTAAAGTCATCCAGTTCTTCTGAAATTGACTTTGCAACGTTTTCTATAGAATCTGTCCCATCGGTAATGATTAATGCTTTTTTGCTCACAATGTTATCCTATACAATAAAATTGCCTCTGTCAATCAGCGATTGGCTTCGGTTCCCATGGCCTGAACTGAATAATTCACAATTATCCAGAAATTATCTTTTTTTTCAAGATAGTACGTATACTGCCTTAATTCAGTAAAGCTTGGCATTCTGTATCTTTGTAAAACTACTACGGTAGCGTCATTATTGGTGTAGCTGGTTCTAAGCACGCTGAATGTTGTAGGTATAACTACAATGTCTCCGTCAACAACCGAGTTTTGAAGATTTCGCCTGTATTCGCTGACCATTCTCTGGCGTCCGGCTTCATTTTCATTATTGAACCTTCTGCTGACTACAGAATCACGGCGAAGCATGGTTTCAAGGTCCATGTACAGGAAAAATCTTTCCCATTGCGATTCCTGACGGGCTGTAAGCATATACGCAACAACTTCATCGGGAGGAATCCGCTGTTTAACAAGAACCGCGCCTGTCGCTACGTCCATCTCAACAGGTACGCCGTCCGGCCCATAGATGAGCTCTGGCCGTATGCTTATATTTAAATAATTTGATTCAATGGCCTGAGCCGAATTTGAGCGAAACAGTTCAGGGTAAACAAGAGCGCGCAATCTGAAAGAGCCCGGCTGCCCGAATGAGATATAATCGCGGAGATCTTCCGTAAAAGAAAAGGATTCGCCGCTTTCTATTGTGACTTCGCGGAAAAAAATCTGGCTGTTCTGAGTTCTTTTTCTTATTAGAGAATCCGCATGCGGAAGCTGCCGGTTCGACATCGACCTGATATCAAAATCTACGGAAAAAGCCCTGTCATCGGCAAGTTTAAAACGGTACGGAGCAGCGCTGTTATTGGTGATGGTTACTTGAACTAAAATAGGAGCTGACTCTACATAATATATGCGCCTGTCAAAAAAGCGTATATTAAACTCAACCTGTCCCGCGGCATCCGCAGCGTACAGAGAAGAAAAACCGGAAAAAATAAATAAAAATAAAAACAAATTGCCAATAAAATACTTCATTACACATTCCTTTCCGTGATACATTTACAAAAAAAATCAATTCAGGGTGTTCAAAATAAACACACTTCTATATTATAGTAATCGGTAGATTTAGATGGAATCATTATCATTTCCTGAACTTTTAAGCAAAATAGACGCCTCAATAGCCATAAAAGGCCTGAATTCCGCCGTAAAAGACCGCAAATTCCCGATAGACATCGAAGGAAGCGAAGGAGCGTTTAACGCTTTAATTATAGCACATATTCACGCAAGTTTGGGCGGAAAATTGTTTATCATTGTCCCTCACGAAACCGCAGCGGACGATCTTCTTTTGGACCTTTCTTCATCAGGGATTCCGTGCGTCAAGTTCCCATGGTGGGGAAGCGTTCCATACCGTGAGCTTACATCTCAAGCCGCTGTTTTCGGCGAAAGAGTCAAGGCGCTGTTTGACCTTGCAGAGAAAAAACCGGGTATTGTGATAATCAGCGAAAGAGCGCTTTTATCTTCGCTCCCTCCGCCGTCCTATTTAAAAAATCTTTATGTAACTCTTAATCCGGGAGGACAGATCGACACAAGCGCCCTTGCGAAAACCCTTGTATCTTACGGCTATACGCGCGTTCCAAGAGTTCAGGTACACGGCGAGTTTGCTCTGCGCGGTGAAGTATTAGATATTTTCATGGGAGGCGACGAGCAGGCAGTAAGGGTTCTTTTTGATTTTGATAAAGTTGAAACAATAAAACACTTTGATCCTGTCATGCAGGGTACAGGAAGCGCAAAACAGGATGAGCTGATTATAAGGCCGATGAAAGAAGTTGTCTGGACAGACGATAGAATTGAAGAGCTCGAAAAAAATCTTTTGTCATTTAAAGAGTTTAAAGACAGTAAAACCATAATCGATGATTTAATATTAAAAGGGTATACAAAGGGTGAGGAAATATTTTTTCCATTTGCCTTTAAAAAGGCCGGCAATATTCTTGATTACTTAAACGAGCTGGATACTCTTGTTTTAATTGACAGAGAGCGGCTTGAAAATATGCACGAAAGTCTTGTGCGCGAATACCAGGGAATGTATTCGAAAGCTGTTAGAGAAAAATGCGAATATCCTCTTCCTGAAAGACTGCTTCTGAATCATAACGATCTGCTTTCTGAACATACAAAAAAAAATCCGCGTATCATTTCTTTCAGGACAATCAGAGGAGAGCCGAAGCCGGGCGTTTGCCATATCGAACTTCCATGCGAGCCTGCGCGAAGTTTTTTTGGCAATCTTAATTATTTAAAAGACGAGTTTGCTTCCCTTATTGGAATCGGCTGGCAGATAACAGTAGCGGCGGAATCGGAAGTACAGGCTGACAGGCTAAAGGCGGTACTTGATCCTCACGATTCCTTATCTGTTATGGCTGTTCCCATGACCGCAGGTTTTTCTCTTCCTGACATTAAATTCATGCTTGTTCAGGAAAATGAAATTTTCGGAAGGAGAAAAAGAGCGCCGCATTCTTTAAAGACAGTAAAGTCGCGGCCTATTGATACATTTGTAGAAATAAATCCCGGCGATTACATCGTTCATGTGAATCACGGCATAGGTCTTTTTAAAGGAATAGAAAGGCTCACGTCTTTTGGACATGAAAGGGATTATATAAAAATAGAATACGCGGGCGAGGAAACTGTCTTCGTTCCTGTTGAACAGCTAAATCTTGTCCAGCGCTATATCGGTAACGAAGGACAGCCGCCGCGTCTGGATACTCTGGGTTCCAAGAGCTGGGAAAACCGCAAGAACAAAGTAAAAAGTTCTGTAGAAGACATCGCGGAAAAATTGATTGAACTCTACTCTAAAAGAAAACAGGCTCAAGGGTACGCGTTTCCAAAGGACAGCGAGTGGCAGACAATGTTCGAGGCTGCCTTCCCCTTTGAAGAAACAGAAGATCAGCTTAGGTGCATAGACGAGATTAAACATGACATGGAAAGCTCGTCTCCCATGGACAGGCTGGTCTGCGGAGATGTCGGTTACGGAAAAACAGAGGTTGCCCTTCGCGCGTGTTTTAAGGCAGTGATGGGAGGCAAGCAGAGTGCATTTTTAGCGCCTACGACAATACTCGCCGAGCAGCATTATGAAAATTTTTTGGAGAGGTTTTCCAATTTTCCGGTGAATGTCGCCATGCTCTCCCGTTTTGTAGACAGAAAGAAGACGCGAATAATTTTAGAGCAGGTAAAAAAAGGCGAGATTGATTTATTAATCGGCACACATAGAATTATACAGCGTGATGTGCAATTTAAAAACCTCGGTCTTATTGTAATTGACGAAGAGCAGCGTTTCGGCGTAAAAGACAAGGAACGCCTTAAAGAGCTAAAAACAAACGTAGACTGTTTAACGCTTTCCGCTACGCCCATCCCGCGCACTCTCCACATGAGCCTTGTAAAAATCCGAGACATGAGCCTTCTTGCGACAGCTCCGCCAGGAAGACATCCGATAGAAACGGTTGTTGACGAATACGATGATTATTTAATCGCTCAGGCGGTAAGACGCGAAGTTGAAAGGGGAGGGCAGGTTTTTTATCTTCATAACAGAATCAACACTCTGCGCGACACCCGCGTCAAACTGGAAAAACTTTTACCGGAACTTTTAATTGAAACAGCTCACGGGCAGATGGAAGCGCAGGACCTTGAAGACGTTATGCGCCGTTTTATACACGGCGGTTTTCATGTTCTTGTTTCTACAACAATTATAGAAAACGGGATTGATATCCCCAATGTCAACACAATTATTATAGATCGCGCGGACATGTACGGAGTCTCTCAGCTTTATCAGCTAAGGGGAAGGGTAGGAAGATCAGATAGAGTAGCGTACGCCTATCTTTTTTATCCCGAGCAAAAAGCGCTGACAGAAATTGCGATGAAAAGGCTTCAAACAATCTCAGATTTTACAGAACTTGGAAGCGGCTTTAAAATCGCCATGAAAGACATGGAAATCCGCGGAGCCGGAAACCTTTTAGGAAGAGAACAATCCGGGGATATTTATTCTGTCGGCTTCGATCTTTATGTAAAACTTCTTGAAGAAGCGGTAAGACGCTTGGAAGATTCAAATTACGAAGCAGAAACGGAAACGCTTTTAGAACTTGAATACTCAGGTTTTATTCCCGACACATATATTGATTCTCCCCAGGAAAAAATGGAAGTATACAAAATGATAGCCGCCATCCGCGAAAAAGACGATTTGGATAGAGCATACGAAGAACTGCTTGACCGCTTCGGCCCGCTTCCCGACGAAGCCGCCTCTCTTCTTGCGTTAGCTGAAATAAGAATCATTTGCCGCGACCTTGCAGTTTCTTCTTTGAAAGAAAGATCAGGCGTTGTCAGAATAGAATTCGCAAAAGTTTCGCGCATCAAAGTAGAAAAACTTATCCGTCTAATGCAGGAATCATCAGGCAAGGTAAAACTCGATCCTAAAAAGCCAAACATGATTTTGGTAACCACAGGAAATATTGGCCTTAAGGAAAAGAGCGAGTTTTTGAGAGAGAAATTGTCATCACTTTCATGAGATTGGAAGTGTATGCTTAAAGATGCCATGAAAGGCGTGAGCGCAAAGCCCCGCTGGCGCCGAATGGCAGAATTTAATTTATTAGTGCATAGCTCTTTCGCTTCGCGAGCGGCGTTAATAAGACTGCGTGAAAAACAGCCATATGTTGTCAGCGGGGCTTTGCGCCCACGCCGTTCTAGTAGATTTATTAGCGTACACTTCAGATATAAAAAAAAATGCAATTTTTTTTATTCTCAGTCTAGTTTTCTTCGAAAACTCAAATTACTGCGTAATTTGTGACTCAAAAGAAAAAAACAAAGTTTTTTTCTTTTGAGTCATGCGCCACGCATGCTCACACCATATATAGGTACGGAATTTTCACTCTCGAAAGTTCTGTCAGGGCTGTCTTTTGACGGTTCGGGATAAAAACAGTCACGGCTTATATAAAGACATCACACGTAGGCACAAAGGCACAGAGGAGGCTTAAACGAAATGAAAACTTTTACAAAATTTCTATTTTGGGCGAGGAACTTATTGTTTCCTTCGTCATGCGCTCTATGCGCGTGCGGTTTGGCTGGCGTAAAGGAAATACGTGAATCACTATGCGGGCAGTGTTCTCTTTCCATTGAGCCGATTAATGAACCAGTTTGCAATGTTTGCGGAAAGCCTCTTGTCTCTGAAATTAATATTTGTCTTCCCTGCAGAAACAGTGAAGAAGTAGGAAGGTCTTATGAACGTTTATGGGTGCTGTTCCCATATACAGGAAAATACAGGAAACTGCTTACTTCCTACAAATTTGCAAAAAACCTCTGTCTTGCGAATTTCTTTGCGGAAAAAATATTTGATTTAATTCAGAAAATTCCGGAATTAAAAGACGCTGTAGTTGTTCCTGTTCCGCCGCGTCCCGGGAAAATAAAGGAGACAGGATGGGATCAAGTTGAGTATCTTGTAAAAAAGCTTAAGAAAAATTTTAATTTTACCGTAAGCAAGTGTCTTAAGCGTCTTAAATCAAAAGCGCAAAAAAGCCTTAACAGAGCGGATCGTATGGAAAACCTTAAAGGGAAAATTTACTTTAACGGAAAAGTTTTGGAAACAGCGCTGCTCATTGATGATGTTATAA
>JGI24694J35173_10000752_pt1 | contig 30987 bp, 25 predicted proteins | sample TergutCo191P1_FD_35173 | JGI IMG/M metagenome (IMG submission 35173) | reverse complement strand
TGTTCACTGTCTGCTCTGTTATAAATCAACTCGGCGGCGGTATATTTAGAAGAGGCAAAGTGCATTTTATTCTGAACAATTTTAAAAAAATCAAAAGTTTCCTGCTGCTTCGGATTATAATCTATACTTGTCGCGTATAAATCCAAAACTTGACGATATAGAGCTTTTTCACTTGAGCGGATGTCGCGAATACGCTCCAGTAATTCATACCAATAATCACCTCCGCCAAACTCCTTTAATTTTTCATCGTCCATGGCAAAGCCTTTTTGCAAGTATTCATGCAAAACCGCAGTTGCCCATTGCCTGAATTGTGTGCCGCGAAGCGACTTTACCCGATAACCAACAGAAATAATCACATCAAGAGCATAAAAATTGGTTTGATAATTTTTACCATCAGAGGCAGTTGTCAAGTATTCCTTGACAACTGAATTTTGGTCTAATTCACCTTCTATGAAAGCGTTTTTTATATGGAGACTTATATTCTGTTTTGTAGTTTGAAATAATTCCGCCATTTGCGCCTGCGACAGCCAAAGAGTTTCCCTATCTAAACGCACAGAAATCTTTGTTAATCCATCTTGTGTTTGATATATAACAATTTCGGAATTCTCATATCTCATACCCAATCGCTCCAAGCCGCTTTTTAATTTCCTTTTCGAGTTCATGACCTTTTTTAAACATTTGCGATAATTCGCCTGTTAATCGGGTCATTTTTTCTTCAAACGGCTCTCCGTCGTCTTCCTGCTCCGCAAGCCCAACGTAGCGTCCGGGAGTAAGAATAAAGTCCTGTTTTGCAATTTCTTCCGTGGGAACTGCCGCGCAAAAACCGGCTTCATCTTTTAATTTCCCCTTTTCAAAAGCGTTAAAAGTTTTTGCAATTTTTTCAATATCCTTGTCCGTCATTTCACGAAGACGGCGGCTAACCATTGTTCCCATGTTACGAGCGTCAATAAATAAAGTTTTACCGCGTTGTTTCTTCGCGCGGTTTAGAAACCATAAAGAGACAGGTATTTGCGTTGTATAGAAAAGCTGCGGCGGCATTGCAATAATACCTTCTACCAAATCATCTTCGATTATAGCTTTTCGAATATTTCCTTCCCCGCCCGATTGACTTGAAAGAGAGCCATTGGCAAGCACCATTCCTATTCTTCCTTTTGCGCTCATGTGGTGAATCATATGCTGCATCCACGCGAAGTTTGCGTTACCGGAAGGAGGAAGACCGTATTTCCAGCGCACATCGTCAGCTAACTTATCAGCGCCCCAGTCAGAAAGATTAAAAGGGGGATTTGCCAAAATATAATCGGCTTTCATTGTCGGATGTAAATCTTCAAAAAAAGTATCTCTTGCGTATTTACCAAGATCGGATTCAATTCCGCGAATAGCAAGATTCATTCGGCATAATTTCCATGTTGTAGGATTTGAATCTTGTCCATAGACAGAAAGATTATCAATATTCCCTGCATGATTATCAACAAATTGAGCCGATTGTACAAACATGCCGCCGCTTCCGCAGCATGGGTCGTATACCCTTCCATCAAAAGGTTGAATAACTTCAACCAAAGTACGTACAACGCAAGCTGGTGTATAAAACTCCCCAGCTAATTTACCTTCCTGTTCCGCAAATTTTGAAAGACAGTATTCATAAGTACGTCCAAGCAAATCCATTGAAGAATCATTAACTGCAATAGCTGTGTTAGTAAATAAATCTACAACATCGCCTAACCTGCGTTTATCAAGTTCCGGACGAGCGAAGGTCTTAGGCAAAATCCCTTTTAGCTCTTTGTTCTCACGCTCTATAGTATCCATTGCCTGATCAATAACTTTTCCTATCTCCGGTGAATGCGCATGAGACGCGATATGTAGCCATCTCGCCTCCTTTGGAACAAAGAAAATTTTATCCATTGCATATTCATCCCGATCTTCTTCAAAACCTTTGCCTTCCGAAGCCAATTTTTTGAATTTATTTTCAAATCGATCTGATATATAGTTTAAAAAGATGAGACCCAGGATTACATGCTTATATTCTGCAGCGTCCATATTCCCGCGCATAATATCTGCTGCTTTCCATATTTCTTTTTCAAAGCCGATTACTGTGCTGTTGTTTACTGCCATAAATCATCCCTTACTCAAATACATTTTTCTTTTCGTGTTTCGCATCATTGTTTCCGGTAAAACAGGCGGTGCAAAATGACAGCGAGCATTTTTTACAGGCGTTTTTCAGTCCTTCTATGCTGATGTATTCAAGGCTGTCGGCGCCGATTTCACGGCAGATTTCTTTCACGCTGATTGCGGCGAACGGACATTCGTCGCTGTCGATGTCGGTTCCGTAATAGCAGCTGTAACGAACCGGCGGGCTTGCTATGCGCACATGCACTTTATCCGCGCCGGCGTTTCTGACGCTCTGGACGATTTTTCCCAATGTTGTGCCGCGCACGATCGAGTCGTCCACAAGAACAACATTTTTTCCGCTGATATTCGCCGCAAGCGGGTTTAATTTCTGCCGTACCGCGCTGTCGCGTTTGCTCTGTGTCGGATAAATAAAACTGCGCCCCATGTAGCGGTTTCTGAAAAATCCCGATACAAGCGGCAGTCCGCTTCTCGCGCTGTATCCGCTTGCCGCTTCCAGGCCGGAATCGGGTATGCCGCAAACGACATCGGCGTCCGAAGGATGTTCTCCCGCAAGTTCAAAGCCCATGTTATATCTCGCTTCATAAACGCTCAGTCCGTCAATCACGGAGTCGGGCCGCGCGAAATAAACAAATTCAAAAATGCAAAGGCCGAGTCCGCCGTTATCTGACGTTTTTTCCCTGCTGATTATTATCTGGTTTGTTATTTCGCCGTTTTCGATCATTACTACTTCGCCGGGCTGCACGTCACGGATAAATTCAAATCCGCATATTTCAAGCGCGCTGCTTTCTGATGCGACCGCGCAGCCGATTCCGTTTTTGCCGATGCAGAGCGGGCGAAAGCCGTACGGGTCGCGGACTGCTATCAGTTTATTTTTGCTTGTCGCGATCACAAGCGAGAAAGAACCGCGCAAAAGTCCTGCGGCATGGGCTGCGCCTTTCATTGAACTGTTTTCCATGTTTATACAGTACGCCAATAAAGAAGATATAACTTCGCTGTCGCTTGTCGCGTTAAAGTTCAATCCATATCCTGACAGCTCGGCTCTGATCTCTTTCGCGTTTGTGATGTTGCCGTTATGCGCTGTCGCGATTCTTCCTGTCAGGTATTCTGTAACAAATGGCCCTGTGTTTTCTTTTGAACTTAAGCCTGTTGTCGAGTAACGCGTATGCCCGACCGCCGTTCTGCCCCTGGGAAGGCGCGCGAGATCGTCGCTTGAAAACACTTCGCTTACAAGTCCTTCGTCTTTATGACAGATGATGCTGCGGTTATTTACAACGGCGATGCCCGCGCCTTCCTGCCCGCGGTGCTGCAGCGCGAGAAGGCCGTTATATGTCACGCCTGCCGCTTCATCAGTATGTAAACTGACGCCGAAGACAGCGCATTCTTCATTAACCTTCATTTTATTTTTATATATAGATTCAGTTTGCATAAGTTTTTAAAATTTCCTCCGCGATTGTTCTTTTTGTCGAACGTAAATCCATTGCCTGTTTTTCTATAAAACGGTGTGATTCCTGTTCAGTAAGATTAAGATATGAAATGAGCAGGCATTTGGCTCTGTCTATTATCCGTATGTCTTCTATTTTTTGTTTTAATTTCGCGTTCTCATCCTGCATTCGTTTCATCTTGCTGCTGACAGACCGCGCAAGCGAAAGCGCTGACCAGAAAATATTTTTATCGACAGGTTTGGAAATTGTAAGCACGCCGTCTTCTTGGCACACAGAAGCGGCGGCGTTAAAGTTTTCGCTGTTAACCGCAAGAATCACCTGCGATAAATCTTTAACCGCGATCTGGCGCGCGAAGCTTTCGCCTGATTCGTCAGAAAGCGGCGCGTCAATAATTATGATGCCGAAGTTTTTTTCCAGAAGCGTTCTTCGCGCTTCGCCTGCCGAAGCGATTATTGAAATTTGTTTAATGGAAGCGGCGGCTATCGCTTCAGAAAAAAATTTTACGTTCTTTTCTGAATTTGATATTATCAGCACATTGCTCATATGCGGGCTTTCCATTTTTTATCGCCTTAATTCATTCAATAGATACTGAAATATTTCGGCAGTTTTTCTTCTGCGCGGGACGCTTCCGCAAGATCATTTATTTCCGCTTTCTTCAACTCGATATATTTTTCTAGAAGACGGGCGCCAAGCGTATTTCCCGCGAACGCGCTTTTTTCCGCGAGCGCAACCGCTTTTTTTAAAGTTTCAGGAAGCTGCTCAAGCCCCGCGGTTTTTTCCTTGCCGGCGTTATAAAGGTCTTCGTTAATCGCCTGCGGCAGTTTTAATTTTTTTTCAATCCCGTCAAGACCGGCGGATATTATCAACGCGTACGCAAGATACGGATTAAGCGAAGGATCGGGAGAGCGCAGTTCCATTCTTACATTTTCGCCCGGCGCTGACGGAACGCGCACAAGCTGCGATCTGTTTTGATGCGACCATGAAACATATTTGGGCGCTTCAAATTTGCCGAAACGTTCATACGAGTTTGCAAGCGGATTAAGGAATAATGTGATTTCAGGCGTTTTATCCATAACGCCCGCAATAAAACTTTCGGCTTCTTTTGAATTTCCATCATTTATATTCTTAAAAATATTTTTCCCGTTTTTATAAAGCGACAGGTTGATGTGCATTCCGTTGCCGGGAGCGTCAGGAAGCGGCTTTGGCATAAACGACGCGAATAAACCGTTACGTGAAGCGACAGCTTTAACGACGGTTTTAAATGTCTGCAAATTGTCGGCGCTTACGACGGCGTCATCAAATTTAAAATCGATCTCGTTCTGTCCCGGCCCCTGCTCGTGATGCGAACTTTCAGGTTTTATTCCCATTTCCAAAAGCGTAAGGCAGATTTCCCTGCGGATGTCTTCGCCTTTATCAAGCGGAGAAATATCCATGCATGAGCCCTTGTCCAAAGTGATCAATGAAGGCTCGCCGTTTTCATTTGTTTTAAACAAATAGAATTCACATTCGGCTCCAATCTTGCAGACATAACCCATTTTTTCAGCGCGCTCTGTCGCCTTTTTTAAAATTAATCTTGTGTCATGTTCAAACGCCGCGCCGGAATTTGATGATTCACCGGGCGTTCTGATATCGCAGAAAAAACGGATTACTCTGCCGGGCCCCGGCCGCCACGGAAGAACGGCGAGCGTTGACGGATCGGGAAACAAAAATAAATCAGACTGCGTAATATCGCGGAAGCCGCGGATAACATGCGCGTCAAACGAAACGCCGTTTTCAAACGCGGACGCAAGTTCATCAGCCATGATGGATATATTTTTCTGGAAGCCGAATATATCGCAGAAATTCAGCCTGATAAATTTGACATCGTTTTCCTTTACAAAATCCAGCGCCATCGACGGCGTCAGCTTTGCTGCATCATTCATAAATCCTCCTGAAATAAAAACCCGGCCCGGGTTTTGCAAAGTTCCTTTATTCTACCGTAACGCTTTTTGCAAGGTTACGCGGCTTGTCTATATCAAGACCTTTGTTCGCTGCTACATAATAACTGAATAGCTGTAAAACTATAACTGACAGGGACGGCGAAAATATTTCTACTGTTTCCGGCAGATCAATGTGATAAATTTTTTCGTTGTCTTTTTCCGCGGCAGGACAGTTTCCGATAAGCAAAACTTTCGCCCCGCGGCTTATCACCTGTTCGGCGTTGCTCATAATTTTTCCGTAAAGGTACGAACAATTGGAAATTGCGACAACAAGAGTGTTTTCTTCCACAAGCGAAATTGTGCCGTGCTTTAATTCACCGCCTGCGTACGCTTCCGAATGAATGTAGGAAATTTCTTTCAGCTTGAGCGAGCCTTCAAGCGCGATTGCGTAATCAATGTTTCTTCCTATAAAAAAAATGCTTTTGTATCCTACGCATGTTGACGCGTACATCTGGATTGAACCTGTTTTCTCAAGTATCGCGGAAACTTTCTCAGGCAGAGACGCGATTTCCGCAAGCTGCGCGTCTCCTTCCTGCTTTGAAATTTTTCCAAGCCTGAGCGCGAAACGAATCGCGAGTATGTACAATAAAACAAGCTGCGCGGAAAACGCCTTTGTTGTCGCGACCGCGATTTCCGGCCCTGCCGCCGTGAATAAACAGTAATCAGCTTCTTTGGCGATTGTGCTGCCGACAACATTTACGATGCATAAGACGGCGGCGCCTTTTGACTTCGCTTCTCTCATCGCGGCGATTGTGTCGGCTGTTTCGCCTGACTGGCTTACAAGAATGACCAGTGTTTTTTTACCGATAATCGCGTCCTTGTAGCGGAACTCGCTTGCAAGTTCCACTTCGACTGAAATCCTGCAAAGTTTTTCAAACACATATTTGGCGACAGTTCCCGCGTTAAAAGCGGAGCCGCACGCTGTAATAATAATTTTTTCATAACAGGCGATATCGATACTGTCCAGAACTTTTTTATTATCTCCTTCGTTTACCACGGACTGAATTGTATCGCGGAGAATTTTCGGCTGTTCGTTAATTTCTTTCAGCATAAAATGCGGATAACCGCCTTTCTCCGCGCTGTCCATGCTCCATGTTATTGTTTCGATATTTTTCTGCAGCGGCTCTTTATCGGAATTGAAAAACCGCACGCTTCCTTCGCGAAGGACGGCGATTTCCTTGTCGTTAAGATAGTAAACCTTGTTTGTATGCTTTAACACAGCCGGAACGTCGGAAGCGATGAAGTTTCCGTGATCGCTTACGCCGATGATCAGGGGGTTGTCTTTTTTTATGGCGACAAGAGCGTCAGGCTCGTCGATGCACATAACGCCAAGCGCGTAAGAGCCTTCCACCGCGTTGGATACTTTTATCACTGTGTCGATTAGATCGCCAGAATAATAATGCTCCGCAAGCTGCGCGATTACTTCGCTGTCTGTCTGCGAAACAAAAGGCACGCCCCAGTTTTCCAGCCGTTCCTTTAATTGTTTATAATTTTCGATTATGCCGTTATGAACCACGGCGATTTTATTTTTGCTCCCTACGTGCGGATGCGAATTTATGTCGGACGGTTCTCCGTGGGTAGCCCAGCGCGTGTGTCCGATGCCAAGGCGGCCGTTTAACGGTTTGTTTTCGAGCAGGCGGCCTGACAGACGTTCTTCAAGAACCGCCAGTCTGCCTTTTTGTTTTACGACATCAAAGCCGTTTTTCCCTAAGATCGCGATGCCCGCCGAATCGTAGCCGCGGTACTCAAGTTTTTTTAATCCGTCAACGATGATTGGAACTGCGTCTTCCCTGCCGATATAACCGATAATTCCGCACATTTATTTTCCCTAGTTCGCGGTGTACAGCTGCTTGTATGGATTTTTTGCGTTGGGTCTTAAAATGAAAAAATGATCTTTCAAAAGAGAGTCAGCGTCGCAGCCAAAAAGCGATCCAAATTCTTTTACAACAGGTTCGATTTCTTTTAAGTCTTCATTGTCAGCGGTTTCCGCCGCAACTTGATCGGGAAGCGCTGTAAGTTTCTTGTCTGTTCTTATAAAAATTTTTCCGCCGTGCATTCCTGTTCCCGTAAAATTTCCGACAGGCGGCTGCGGATCATTTCCCTGATTAAGGTCAAGAACAATAATTAATCCGCCCGCAAGATATTCGCCGAGAAAACTTCCGGCTTTGCCGCCGATTACTATTACAGGTTTTTTTTTCAGGTCAAGCTCCGCGGAACAATATTCTTTCATGTGAATGCCGGTTCTGTAACCGGTGTTGCCGCGGACAAAAATACTTCCTCCGCGCATCGCGTAGCCAAGAGCGTCGCCCGCGTTCCCGTGAATGATTATTTTCCCGTCGTTCATTGTGTCGCCCGTGGCGTCCTGCGCGTTGCCGTGCACTTCAATCACAGCGTCATCAAGGTAACAGCCAAGAGCGTTGCCCGGCGTTCCGTTTATTGTCAGCGTCTTTCCCTTTAACGCGCTGCCGATAAATCTTTGACCGTAGCAGTCATCAACATGAACAAACGCGCCCGCCGCTTTTATCTGCTCGTTAAGTTCCTTAAAGTGAAGATTCTTCGCTATAATGCTCATTTTTTTTGGCCTCCAAGTTTTGTCATCCGCTCTTCTTTTGTAAACGCCATAAGACCGGGCTTTTCACAGACAAGCGCGAAGTCGATTGAATCAAGCGGCGTGCGTTCGCGGATTAAACTTGTGTAAATGCCCGCTTTCTCCACATTGCCGATCAATATGTACCCGTTCAGTTTGTTATCGCTGTAAAATAATTTTTTATAATTTTGATTTTTTTCGTTTCTGGTTTCATAAATTTCGCCGGTATAATTTCCCGCGGTGATCATGTGAAGCCCGAAAAAACCAATCGCGTTCATCGGGATTGCTTTGTTAAAAACTTTATTACAAGCTGCGCCGGCTGCCATGTTGATTCCGGCGCATTCGCCCTGCATGTACGCGTTGGGAAGCAGCGCCATAATTTTGCTTTGATCGCTTGATACGTCAATCGTCTGCGTGCAGTCGCCCGCCGCGTAAATATCCGGCGCGGAAGTTTCGGACTTGCCGTTCACTATAATGCCGCGATCGATATCAGCGATGCCTTTTAAAAGCTGTGTATTCGGGCGCACGCCGACAGCGAGAACAAGAATATCAAAATTGACGAGGCTGCCGTTTTCAAAAACCGCTTTGTCATTATCGAATTTTTTTACGCTCGTTTCCAGTTTAAACTCGGTGCCTTTGGCTTGTAAGGTGTCCTGTTTTTCAATGTGCCTCTGTACAACCGCCGCCGCGTCTTTATCCAGAATGCTGGAAAGGATTCGAGGCGCAAGGTCTGCGATTGTTATTTTCGCGGCTCTCTTCGCGATTCCTTCCGCGCATTTAAGCCCGATTAATCCCGCGCCGATTATCAGCACATTGGCGCCGCTTTTTTCCGAAAGCATTTTGTCAAGGCTGCGCGCGTCATCAAGGCTCATGAATGTTACTTTTTTCTTTACTGTATCGAGCCCTTCAAACGGCGGAACAAACGGGGAAGAACCCGCGGCGACAAGCAGTTTATCGTAGGGAAGATTTCCGCCGTCTGATAAATCAAGCCGTTTTTTACCCGCGTCGATTTTTGTTACTGTTACATTTTTTAAAAGCGTAATATTGTTATCCGCGTAAAAATTTTCGCCGCGGTATTTCATTTTTTCTTCTGTCACTTTGCCAAGCAAAAGATATGAAATGAGCGGGCGCGAGTATGTGTGATGCGCTTCATTTGTGACGATCGTAATTTCTCCACGCTCTTTTGTCCGGCCCGCCGCTTCAGATGCGCGAATGCCTTCCGCCGCGCCGATGCCTGCAGCTGAATTGCCGATAATAACATATTTCATGATCAGATCCTTTCTTCAAAAACAATCGCGCCATTGGGGCAGCCCTTAACGCACGCCGGCGTTATACCGCCTTCTACATTTGACGGCGACGCGGCGTTTACTTTTATGCAAAGCTCGCACTTTTCTACCGCGCCGTCTTCGGACGGCGAAACTGCGCCGTAAGGGCAGCTAAGGATGCAGGTGTAGCAGCTAACGCATCTGTCATGATTGATGGTAATGACGCCGCCTGTTATCGTTAGCGCTCCCGTGATGCAGCCCTTTACGCACAGCGGCTCATCGCAGTGTCTGCATGAAACCGCGAAACTTATTCCGTCTTTTTCTTCTATTTTTATTTTTGGCCTTATCTTAATGTCTTTTAACGCGCGCGCCATATCGTTTTCGCCCTGTTCATCATCTGCGCTGATGTTGGCGAAAGCGCAGTAGTATTCGCAAAGGTGACAGGCCAGGCACCACTTTTCGTTAACATAAACTCTTTTCATGTTTGATTCCTTATTCGCAATTACGCATTCGGCATTTTCAAATACTCATCGCGTCCCGCGCCGACTGACACATAACGGATTGGGCAGCCTATTGCTTTTTCTATATAGCGGATATATTTAACCGCCGCCTGCGGAAGATCATCGATTTTCCGGCATTTTGAAATATCTGTTTTAAAGCCTTCAAGATATTCAAACACGGGTTTCGCTTTTGAAAGTTTATCGCCGCACGGAAACTGACCGGTTTTTATTCCGTCAATTTCATACGCGGTGCAGACAGGAATTTTTTCAAAGTATGAAAGCACGTCAAGCTTTGTCAGCGCGATAACGTCCGCTCCCTGCGTAATTACTCCGTACCTGCTCGCGGGAATGTCGAACGCGCCGACTCTGCGCGGGCGGCCGGTTGCGGCTCCGTATTCCGCGCCCGCTTCACGGAGAACTGAAGCTTCATCGCCTGTCATTTCAACAGCGAACGGCCCTTCGCCTACGCAGCTTGAATAAGCTTTCATTACGCCGATGACAGTATCGATTTTTTTTCCTGGAATGCCCGCGCCGATCGGCGCGTAGGCGGCAAGCGTCTGCGATGATGTCGTGTAGGGATAAATGCCGTAATCAATGTCGCGTAACGCGCCAAGCTGGGCTTCAAACAAAATGTTTTTTCCCGCGTCTACGGATTTATTTAAATATTCTGTTGTGTCTGTTATAAACGGAAGAAGCCTGTTGCCGTATTCGCGAAGCCATGAAAAAATGCCGCCGCTTTCTAAGTTTGAAGAACCGTAACTTTTCAAAGTCATATTTTTCCATGAAATAATATTTGTTAGCTTCTGATTCAGGGCGCTGTCCTGCGAAAAAAGGTCTAACATTCTAAGCCCCTTTTTCATATACTTGTCGCCGTACACGGGAGAAATGCCGCGCTTTGTCGAGCCGTATTTCTGATCCCCAAGTCGCTCTTCTTCCAGAATATCCTGCTGCTTGTGATACGGCATACAAATAAACGCCTTGTCGCTGATTTTTAAATTTTCGGATGTCACCGTTATGCCTTTTTCCCGCAGCTTGTCAATTTCGCCGCAAAGATGTTCAATGTCGATAACCATTCCGCAGCCCATAATATTTGTTACGCCGTCGCGGAGAATTCCTGACGGCAAAAGGTTTAAAATAAATTTCCCTTTTTCATTGATAACAGTATGCCCCGCGTTATTTCCGCCCTGATAACGGCAGATTATGTCGTAGCCTTCAGAAAGCAAATCGACCATACGGCCCTTGCCTTCATCGCCCCAGTTAATTCCGACTATTGCTGTAAGCATATATTTCTCCTTGCTTGTGAACGCAGCGGCGTGTCGATCGCAGTATGCACAAAAAAGGCATTCATCGCATGATACGAAGACAGCTTCATCCGGTTAAACCGGCTTCTACTGCCACGCACCATCTGATGAACGCCCTTGTTCCTTTTAATTTATACAGGAAATTGTTTGATTAGTCAAGGGCGGCTTTCCTTGTATCTGTTGTTAATCAGACGCTTCGGCTGTCTTAGCCGCCGTTTCCGCGGCTTTTGTAAAATCGCTGTGAAGCAATGAAACGGCGATTTCATCCAAAGCGTCATTAATGCGGGAAGGCCACGTTTTTTGTTTTAATTCAGCCAGCGTTTTTTTCGCCGTTTTTTTATCCATGTTGTCGCATGCGGTTTTTACGGCAAGCAGATTTTCCTTTAAAATAATCAGGTTCTCAGGCGTTATTTTTTCATTGTTATCTGCGTTATCCGCCGGATCCGGCGTCATTTTTTTAATCAGGGAATTTATTATTTCCATGAACGCCGGAGTTTCAGATAACATTGTTTTTATGTCGGATTCCCTGCCCGCGTTTTCCAGCTTGGCTGCGATACCGGAAAGCTGCGTCTGTCCGATATTGGCAAGGGCGCTTTTTATCCCGTGGATTATCGTAACATAAAGTTTTATTTCTTCTTTGCCCGGGCTTTGATATTCATTCGTGACATTGTTAAAATTCTGAAACAGATTTTCCAGCAGATTCACCGCTCTTTTCGCGTCATTAATAAAATATTTTTCTACATTGGAGATATTCGGATTATTGATAAAATCATGTTCTCTTTTAAGATGTTCAAGCCGCGCTTTTTCAATTACTTCAGGCGGTTTTTTATTTCTGATAAATTCGTTTAAACAGTGATTCAGTTCGCGCGAATCAATCGGTTTGGAAATAAAACCGTCAAAACCATTTTGCAAAAACATTTCTTCCTGCCCGATAATTGCATTGGCTGTAAGCGCGATTATATTCCGGCTGTATCCCATGCCGCGGATTATTTTAACGGCTTCTACGCCGTCCATTTTCGGCATCATGTGATCCATGAAAATAATGTCGTATACATTGCCTTCTTTTATTTTATCGATCGCTTCAAGTCCGTTAAACGCCGTATCAATATTTAAACCGTATGGAGTAAGCATGCCTTTTATTACATAAATGTTTGATTCTACGTCGTCTACCGCGAGAACGTATCCGTACGGCATATATTCGCGGATAAACTGCGTTTTTTTTGTCAGCGCCGGGCTGTTAAAATGATGGTTCCGCATTTTATCCGTAAGCTCGGTTCCGCATACGGCAGCGCCAACGCGCTTCTGCGGAATACGCGTTGTAAAAGTTGATCCCGCGCCGGGTTCGCTTTCCACAGTGATTTCGCCGTTCATAATATTAAGAAGACGTTTTGTAATGCTCATGCCAAGTCCGGCTCCGATGATGCTGCGGTTTGACTCAACATTAAAACGTATGTATTCATCAAAGAGATGCGCGATCTGATCTTTTGTCATGCCCTGGCCTGTATCGATNACGCTGAAAATAATTACAACGGTGTCATTNTCGTCCGCGGAAGGTTCAGATGAAATATGAAAATCGATTTTGCCCTTTTCNGTATATTTGAACGCNTTTGAAAGAATATTATTNAGCACCTGTTTAATGCGAAGAACATCGCCGTATAAATTACTTGGCGTGTTTTCGTCAACATGAAGATTGAATTTAATCGGCTTACTTTCATAACGCAGCCGGTTTAACTGCACCGTATCGTTTATAAGGCTTGTAATATCGTAACTGCCCATAATCAATTCAAGTTTGCCGGCTTCAATTTTAGAAAGATCAAGAATGTCGTTTATAATTTTTAATAATAAATCGCCTGATTCGTAAATCTTGCTGAACGCGTCTTCTGTTTCATGCGAATTGGTTTTATTCTGCAATTGAATTTCCGCAATGCCCAATATCGCGTTCATCGGCGTGCGGATTTCATGGCTCATGTTCGCAAGGAATGTGCTTTTGTATCTGTTGCTCTGTTCCGCGAAATCTTTTTCCGCCGAAATTGATTTTATNTCCGCAATCATTTTATTAAAAGCGTCTGACAGGATTTCAAGTTCATCGCCTGTTTTAATGTTTAATATGTGATCCAGATTNCCGCCGCCGATTAANGCCGCGTCTTCCGTAAGTTTATTAATCGGATTTGTAAGGCTTTTCGCGAGACGGTTATTTATTAATCCTGTTCCGATAATGATAAACAGGAANGCGATTACAGAAATAATCATAATGATCAGNATCACCCTGCTGATTGAACCAAGCGCTGACTGTTTTAAATTGATTATGTTATCTTCTATTTGAAGAGCCGGCGCGATTACTTCATCAACATCGATAACGACGGCAAAGCTCCACGGTATCGCGGTCAGCCCGCTGTACGCGATAAATTTTTCCGTGCCGTCAAGAATTATTCTTTCAATGCCGGTTTCTCCGCTTAACATCTTTCGCGCCGTATCCCGCGGGAAGGCGCTGTTTTCAAAAAGATTTTCGCGGACAATCTGGCCTTCCGTGTTTTGCCGGATGCTGCCGGAAATCACCATTTCACCTTTTTCATTTAACAGAAACGCGTAGCCTGTCTCGCCGATTTTCGCGCCGATTACTATGTCGTTTAACGTATCAAGAAAGAAGCCCATTCCGGCGACGCCCGCGATATTTCCGTACGCGTCGTAGAAAGGTTTCGCGCATGTAACCGCAAGCCCGCGTCCGAGATAGTCCTGAAACACGTCAGTCCAGATAAGGCTGTTTTTTTCTTTCGCGGTGATGTACCAAAGACGCGTTCTGCAGTTGAAGTACGGAGTTTTCTGCGCTGAATCAGGATCGGCGCAGATTGTTATGCCGGCTTCCGTTCCGATGTAAGTTGTGCCCACGCTTTTATTGTTAATCTGAATTGCAAGCAGTATATCCTGTATGTTCGCCATCAGGCCGATTTCGCCGCTGACATCCGCGTAATTTGTGTTATCTGAAATCTGAACCATTACTGTGACACGGCCTTCTGTGTTTGACGTATCGGGATACGAAATATTTCTGCGGCCGTACTCGTTTGGACTGGATTTTATTTTTGTCGCGGCCTGCGAAATAATTTGAATATGTTCGGCGATATTTTTAAAATTTTCATCGCTTACCGACGCCTTGCTTTCCGCTAGGCGGAGAAGCGTATTTTCAATTTGGCTTACAAGCGCCTGTTTCGCGTCGTTCGCGGCGGAAGTGCCGAGGATGTTGTTCGCTGTTATTGCATTCTGCCTTATAACATACAGCCCGATCCCGATAATTACCGCAATAACAGTCATAACAGCAGCCGCAATAATAAACGAATGATTTTTTAGTTTATTAGAGATTGAATTATACGCCTGCATTATATTAATATAATGATTTATCTGGAGCAAGACAAGGTAATTATGTAAATGAAATATGTAAAAAATTCACGCGAACGGGATTTTTCGCGCATTTAATTAACAGCGTATCTTAATCATTAATCTCACATATTTTATTTATAATTTCATTAGGTATTTCATTTATTCCTGATATTTTTTTTNGATTATTATAATCACGGATTTTTTTATGAAGCCATATTAAATCATGCCATTGTCCGAATTTATATCCTGTCTTTTTATATAAGCCGNTTTCTTTAAACCCGAATTTTTTATGGAATTTTTTACTTTTTATATTNGGNACCGTATAGCAGGCATATACATTTATNTATCCAAGTTCATATAATATTTTTAATAATTTATCATATAATTTATAAGCTATGCCTTTTCCATGATATTCCAATAATGTATATATCGATGTTTCAACATTATAATTAAATGCGGCTCTTTCTCTAAATTGAGACGCATAAGCGTATCCTGCTATATTACTATCTATTTCATATACCAAAAAAGGATATTTACTGATAATTTTTTCAATTCTATTTGAAAATTCACTTAAAGACGGCACTTCTGTTTCAAACGATACGGCGGTATTTTTTATATACGGTTCATATATTTTTATAATATTATTACTGTCATTTTTATCCGCCAGACGTATTTTATGATTCATTAAAAATTCCCCGTAATGTAAGATATTCTGTAATGATAATATTTTATACTGAAATTTTTATATCAGCGCCCAGGAATTCCTTGTTCGCGTCAAGTATCTTTCGCACTTCATTAAATAAAAATTCTTTGGTTTGTTCTTTCGCTCTTCCTGTAAATTGATCAGCGTTTAAAAGGCTGTCAAGATTAGCGCGGGTTACGCCGAAAGCCGCGTCTTTTTCGATGCGGTCAAGTAAATCATTTTCTCCGCCGTCCAGTTTTATTTTTTTCGCGGCCTCAACGGAATGAACGCGGATACGTTCGTGCAGTTCCTGTCTGTCGCCGCCCTTTTTTACGCAGTGCATCAGGATATTTTCAGTCGCCATAAACGGAAGTTCTTCTTTTAAATGTTTTTCGATTATTTTCGGATACACCGTGATTCCGCCCGCGATATTAATCATAAGCATTAAAATCGCGTCAACCGCGAGGAACGCTTCCGGGATTACGATGCGCCTGTTAGCTGAATCGTCCAGCGTGCGCTCAAGCCACTGCGCGCTTGCGGTAAGCGCGGGATTTAAAGCGCCTGTTGTGACAAAGCGCGCAAGCGAAGCAATGCGTTCGCTTCTCATTGGATTGCGTTTATACGCCATCGCGCTTGATCCCACCTGTTCCGATTCAAAAGGTTCGTCAACTTCCTTTAAATGCGACATCAGCCTGACGTCGTTTGAAAATTTATAAGCGCTCTGCGCGATGCCGGAAAGAACTGATAAAATGTAATAATCAGCCTTACGAGAATATGTCTGGCCGCTTACCGCGTACGTTTTTTCAAATCCCATTTTAGCTGCAATTTTTTTTTCCAGCGTTATCACTTTTTCATGATCGCCGTCAAACAGCGCCAGAAAACTAGCGCAGGTTCCGGTTGTGCCTTTGCAGCCAAGAAGCTTTAAATTGTTAATCGCAAAATCAAGCTGTTCAAGATCGATAAGAAGATCATGTATCCAAAGCGCGGCGCGTTTTCCCAAAGTTACAGGCTGCGCCGCCTGAAAATGAGTGTACGCAAGGCAGGCCAGCGTTTTATATTTGTCCGCGAAATTATAAAGTTTGTCTATTGCCGTTACAAGAAGGCGTTTAACGCGGAGCAGGGCTGCGCGCTGTACAATTATATCGGTATTGTCGCCTGCATAGCATGAAGTCGCGCCAAGGTGAATGACGGGCATCGCCTTAGGGCATTGATCGCCGAACGCCCTGATATGCGCCATAACGTCATGCCTGATTTGCTTTTCATATTTTGACGCGTTAACATAATTTATGTTATTTACATTCGCTTTCATTTCCGCGATCTGATCGCTTGTGATGTTAAGACCAAGTTCCTGCTGGCTTTCAGCAAGCGCGATCCATAATTTACGCCATGTGGAAAATTTATAATCATCGGAAAAAATCTGCTGCATTTCCGCGCTTGCGTATCTTTTGCATAACGGGTTTTCGTATCGATCTGTAACGGATGCGTTATCAGACACTTTGAAGTCTCCTTAAAACTTCCCTGTAGCCTTCAAGCACATCGCCAAGGTCGCGGCGGAAAACGTCTTTGTCAAGTTTTTTATTTGTCGCCGCGTCCCAGAATCTGCATGAATCAGGCGATATTTCATCGCACAGAATAATTTTACAGCTTCCGCCGGATGTAACCCTGCCGAACTCAAGTTTAAAATCGACAAGTTTGATTCCCATTTTTATAAACAGCGCGCATAATAGTTCGTTTATTTTTAATGACTGCTGTCTCATGTGCGAAATTTCCGCTTCGTCGGCGATGCCGATAGCTGTAATCTGGCTGTCGTTTATCATCGGGTCGCCCAGCTCATCGCTTTTCAGGCTGAATTCAGTTGTGATATTTTTTAACGCTGTGCCTTCGGGGACGCCGTACTTTTTGGAAAAACTTCCTGCGGCTACATTTCTTACTATTACTTCTACCATGATGATCTCCGCCTTTTTCACAACAGCCGAAGTATCATCAATGACTTTTATTAAGTGAGTCTCAATTCCGTTTTTCATCAGATAATCGAAAATCAAATTGGAGATTGATGAATTCAATTTGCCTTTTCCGCTAAGGTCTTCCTTTTTTTCACCGTTGAAAGCCGTCGCGGTATCCTTGTAGCGGATGATATAGCTCTCGCTGTCCGGGCCTTCGCACACGATTTTTGATTTGCCTTCGTAAAGAATTTTTTCTGACATTGTTCACTCCTTAAATTGGAATATCATTTTTTTCCTGAATAATGACTTCATTTATATCGCCTGTTTCATCAACTATGTAATATTTATTTTTTACAGTAATAACAACCTTACCCATATATCCACCTGCGTTTTAGTCATTATATATCTGACTTTACATTTTTTCAAGCTATTATAAACCTGAAGGCGGTAAAAACGACTGAAAAAACAAATAAAACATGATATATTATTAACATGCTGTTATTCGGCATTAATTAATACAAGCGGTAATTTTTGTTTTTTGCCGCAAAGGAATTTTATATGAAAAAACTTTTTTTATTTTTGATTATTTTAACGGCGGGCGTGAACGGTTTTGCTCAAAGCCAGCAGTCCGTGACAAACTCCCTGCAGGGAACATGGGAGTTAATTGGTTTATTAGATGATGAAGACAGTTTTAATGAACAGGATCTTAAAGCCGAAAATTTTGTAGCTTTATACATTTTTTCCAACAATGTTCTGAACATTAATAATATGGGTGAAATAATCGGACCTGTTAATTTTGAACCTGCCGGCGCTTACTTAAAATTGTCTTCAGGCAATGGATATTCGTATCATTTGCCTTACAGTTTGCATGGAAATATATTAATTATTCATGAAGGCGGGTACGCATTTATCTACCGCAAGAGATAAACGCTTCCATATAACTTAATCTAAAGAATATCTTACTCCGGCATTTTGTGACAAACCGGTACGCGTTAATATTTATTCGCCTGCGTGTTTAATTCCAAGAATCTGAAGTTCTTTTTCGTTAAGACCGACGCCGCGCAGCATCAATCTGTTTCCTTTTAGACTTTCAATCGAGTTGATTCCCATGCCGCCCATCATTTCCTTTATCTCGTGCTGCCATGCAGTTAATAAATTTACAAGGCGTTTGTAACCAATGTCTGGATTTAATCTTTTTGTTAATTCCGGGATTTGCGTCGCGATTCCCCAGTTACATTTTCCGTTGTGGCAGCTTCTGCATAAATGGCAGCCCAGAGCAAGTAACGCTGATGTCCCCAGATAGACGCAGTCCGCGCCGAGCGCGACAGCTTTTACAATATCCGCGCTTGAATGAATGCTGCCGCCGACAACCAAAGACACATTGTCGCGGATGCCTTCGTCGCGAAGACGCTTGTCAACGCTCGCAAGCGCAAGTTCTATCGGGATGCCGACATTGTCTCTGATGCGCGTCGGCGCCGCGCCTGTTCCGCCGCGGAAACCGTCAATGGAAATTATATCCGCGCCGCTGCGCGCGATGCCGCTTGCGATTGCGGCGACATTGTGAACAGCCGCGATCTTCACTATTACAGGTTTTTTATATTCGACCGCTTCTTTCAGCGAAAAAACAAGCTGGCGTAAATCTTCTATGGAATAAATATCATGATGCGGAGCTGGCGAGATCGCGTCTGTTCCTTCGGGTATCATTCTTGTGCGCGCAATGTCGCCGACAATTTTTTTTCCAGGAAGGTGTCCGCCGATTCCGGGCTTTGCGCCCTGTCCCATTTTTATTTCGATTGCTGCGCCCGCGTTTAAATATCCGGGATGAACGCCGAAGCGGCCCGAAGCAACCTGCACAATTGTATTTTTTCCGTAGCGGTAAAAATCATCATGCAGACCGCCTTCGCCTGTGTTGTAAAGAATGCCGAGTTTTTCAGCGGCGCGCGCCAGGCTTTCGTGGGCGTTATAGCTGATCGAGCCGTAGCTCATCGCGGAAAACATCACCGGCATGGAAAGGAAAAGCTGCGGCGGCAGATTGTTTATCAGCCTGCCTTTCGCGTCACGCTCAATATGCTGAAACTTTGCGCCTAACGATACTTTTGTTTCCATCGGTTCACGCAGCGGGTCAATCGACGGGTTCGTAACCTGCGAAGCGTTTAAAAGAATTTTGTTAAAGTAAACCGGAAAATCTTCGGGATTTCCCATGCTGGAGAGCAGAACGCCGCCTGAATCCGCCTGACGGTAAATTTCATTGATTGTTTTTTCGCTCCAGTTTACGTTTGTTTTATATGTGTTGCCGCTTTTTACAATTTTTAACGCGCGCGTCGGACACAGCGAAACGCAGCGATGGCAGTTAACGCACTTTTCTTCATCCGCGCAGACAACTTTATTTTCCTCTGAAAGATACCCGTGAACTTCATTCGCGCATTGTCTTTCGCAGGCGCGGCATGAAATGCACCTTTCGTAATTCCTGGCGATTTCATATTCAGGATATATATATTTTACAGGCATTTAACGCTCTCCTAATTTATTTATGCAATTTATTCCCTGTTCACCGCTCATTCCCACGCTCCTGACTTTACGCTTCGCACTTGATTATTACAGGCTGTCCGCCCCTTGGCGCCCACACATTGTCCAGATTGGGTTCGGTGATGCGGATGGCGGCTTCTTCGCTTGCGATGTAAACAGTATCGTCTTTTTCGCCGATTACCATGCTGCGAAGCTTAAGCCTGTCATTCAAAGCCATAAGCCCGCGTTCGCCCGCTCCGCTGTCAAAACCGACAATGATCGAAAACGGGCCTGTGATAAGCTGATCCGCGAACATTACGCGCAAATATTCATGAATCTCCCTGTCCTCAGGGGACATTCTGCTGATTGTCTGCCAGAAAGGAGCCGCGATAACGGACGCGATTTCGTTTAACTTTAACCCGACTTTTCTGTGTAGGTAATCGATTATGTATGTGATAACTTCAGTGTCGGTCTGAAGCGTGCATTTGTAACCGTACATTTCAATTGCGCGGCGGTTTGCATCGTATGAAGAAATTTCGCCGTTATGCACAACTGAATAATCAAGAAGCGAAAAAGGATGCGCGCCGCCCCACCAGCCCGGCGTGTTTGTCGGGTAACGGCCGTGAGCTGTAAAACACCAGCCTTCGTATTCTTCCAGTTTGTAAAAACGCCCGACATCTTCGGGAAAACCTACAGCCTTAAAACAGCCCATATCCTTGCCGCTTGAAAAAACATACGCGCCGTTTATCGACGTGTTTACGCGGAACACGCACCTTGAAACAAACTCGCGCTCGTCAAGCTGGCTGTCCGCGAGCTTTGTGGGAAGCGGCGTAACAAAGTAACGCCAGATCAAAGGCTCGTCGGTGATTTCCTTTATTTTTCTTACGGGTATTTTGGAAAGGTTAATTATATCAAAGTGTCTGTCTAGAAATTCTTCGCACTCTTTTTTTGCGGCAGTTGAATCGTAAAAAATATGCAGCGCGTAAAAATCCCTGTACTCGGGGTAAATCCCGTAAGCCGCGAAACCGCCGCCAAGGCCGTTGGAACGATCGTGCATCACGGAAATTGAATTAATTATCGACTCGCCGCTGATGCGTCTTCCTGACTTGTTGATGATGCCGGAAATCGCGCAGCCCGACGGAATTCTCGTCTTTCCTTCAGAAAGAGAACTTGTGTTGGACCATTCGCTTTTAGTCTGACCCTGCATGGGTTCACACTGCATATTCGCTCCTAAAAAATAAGCGTTCATGTGATTGTTTAATCCCGCATTGTACGGCGGCAGGCGAAATTCCTGCGGTATAATGCAATTTCTTTTTCAGATTAAACGGTCAAATGAACGCCCTTGTTCTTTCTTATTTGTACATGAAACTATAAAGATGGTCAAGCGTCTGTTACAGCGCGGCATTTATTTTTAACGATAAAAATGTTACATTATCAAAATGCGGATTCTAATATGAAAAAAAACCCTTTATTCTGGTTTAATGACACGGTAATTTACCATATATACGCTCTTTCCCTTTCGCAGGCGCCGTTTGAAAATGATTATTCGGGGTTTCGCAATACTACCGCGGAAATTGAAAAATGGATACCGCACATCAAGGGCATGGGTTTTAACACAGCGCTTTTAAGCCCTGTTTTAAAATCCAAATCGCATGGTTATGATGTTACGGATTATTTTGAGATTGACAACCGCATCGGGACAAACGGCGATTTCTGCCGGCTTGTAAAAAAGTTTCACGAGAACGGCATTCGCGTCGTTCTTGACAGCGTTTTTAATCACTGCGGACGGGATTTTTTCGCGTTTAAGGAACTGCAAAAACAAAATCTGAATTTTGCCGAATGGTTTTCCGGCGTGGACTTTTCCAAAAAAAGCCCAATGGGCGACAGCTTTACATACGATACATGGAGCGGTCATTTTAAACTGCCCAAGTTTAATCTGAAAAATGCTGCAGTAAAGGAATATCTTTTAAACGCAGCGCGTTTTTGGATAGACAATTTTGACATTGACGGAATGAGGCTTGACGCAGCCGATGTACTTGATAAAAATTTTATGGCTGAACTTCGCCGCGTAACATGCGCAAAGAAAAATGATTTTTGGCTCATGGGCGAAGTTGTACACGGCGATTATTCAAAATGGGTAAACGCGGGAACCCTGCACAGCGTAACAAATTATTTTTTATATAAGAGCCTTTATTCAAGCCACAATGATAATAACTTATTTGAACTTGCTAATTGTCTTGATATTTTGGTTCCCGATAACGGACTTCCTTTATATAACTTTTTGGACAATCACGACATAAGCAGAATCGCAAGCGTAGTTAATAATCCCAATCATTTAGTAACATTATACGCTTTGCTTTTTACGCTGCCCGGCATTCCTTCCGTTTATTACGGCAGCGAATGGGGTTTTAAAGGAGTGAAGGAAAAATATTCGGATCGTCAGTTAAGACCGTATATCAATATTGATAACCGCGGCAGTTACAGCGCGCCGCTTACGGGTTTTATCAACAGGCTGATCAATATAAGACAGAACGAAAAAGCGCTTAAATACGGCTCATACAAAAAAATTCATCTTGAGTATAACAGCCCTTTTATTTTTAAACGCTGTTACGAAAACGACCGGATCATCGTCGCGGTAAATATTTCCGGCGATGACGGCTTTATTGATTTAAACGCCCACTGCAGCTGCGTGTTAACCGATCTTTTAAACGGCGAAAACATCAATCCGCAGTATTACGGAATCAAGCCGCATTCTGTTTTAATTTTAAAAGAGAACAATTAAGCTTCCTTGAAAAAACAGAAATTTTAGAGCAGTTTAAATTATTTCTTTTTAGCTGCTCTTTTTTTTGGCCGTTTTGTTCCGCTGTTGTATTTATACTGCTTGTCAAGACATTTGGGGCAGATGATGTTATCGGCTTTTTTACCCATAAACACTCCGCAGCGCGGGCAGCAATTTTTTGCCTTTCGCAGCTCGTACCGTTCCCTTCTTGTTTCCTGTATGCTCTCTGATGAATCTCTGTTATAGTTCCTGAAGTATTCACGGCAGTCATCGCAATTAATATAAGGACTTGATTTCTTGACCTTATTTCCGCACCGGGGGCATAATCCGGTTTTCTTTCTTTTCTGATATACTTTTTTTCTTTCCGCTGGTTCTGCTGGCATGTTAAATATATTAGCAAAAAAACGGTTATTATGCAAGAGTTAAATGTCAGGAATTGAATTTATTTCCATAATTATTAATAATGTTATTCCAAGGAGACTGTATGATAATTGCGTTAAAGCCGGGCGTTGATATAGAAGATATTAAAAAGCTGACTGCCGATCTTGAAAATTTGGGCGTGAAGGTTGACGCTTCCAGGGGTTCATCGCAGATTGTTCTCGGGCTTGTAGGCGACACTACGGTTATAAACGATGAAGCGTTACGGGCTAACCGGCTTGTAGAAAGAGTGATCCGCGTGCAGGAGCCTTATAAACGGGCTAACCGCATTTTTCATCCTTTGGATACTGTGCTTGAATTTAAGCGTGAGAAAAAAACAGCGGTAATCGGCGGCGGTTCCTTTGCCGTAATCGCGGGGCCATGCTCTGTGGAAAGCCGCGAGCAGCTTGTTGCTGTCGCCGAAGCTGTTAAAAAATCAGGAGCGGCTTTTCTTCGCGGCGGAGCGTTTAAACCGCGGACAAGCCCTTACAGTTTTCAGGGGATGGGCTGCGAAGGAATCGATCTGTTAGTTGAAGCGAAAAAAGAAACTGATCTTCCGGTTGTCACAGAATTAATGGAAATAAGCCAGCTTGAATTATTTGAAGACGTCGACATGATTCAGGTGGGCGCAAGAAATATGCAAAACTTCAATCTGCTGAAAGAGCTTGGCAGAAGCAGAAAACCGATCCTTCTAAAGCGCGGAATGGCTTCCACAATGACCGAGCTTCTGATGGCGGCCGAATACATCATGGCGGGCGGGAACAGTCAGATTGTTTTATGCGAGCGCGGAATCCGCGGCTTTGACAACTTTACGCGTAACATTCTTGATCTCGCGATTATTCCCGCCCTTAAGAAAAAGACGCATCTTCCCGTGATTGTCGATCCGAGCCACGCGACAGGGCTTTCATGGATGGTTCCCGCGATGTCAAAAGCCGCGATTGCCGCAGGCGCTGACGGCATAATCGTCGAAGTTCACAATGATCCTGAACACGCGTTATGTGACGGCGAGCAGTCTTTAATGCCCGGCCAGTTTGATAATCTTATGAATACCCTTCGCAGGTACGCCGAAATCGAAGGAAAAGTGATATAAAGAAAAATTTTATGCAAAAAAATTTTGAAGATTGCAATATCGGCATTGCGGGGCTTGGCTTAATGGGCGGCGCGATCGCGAAGGCGTTAAGGACGCAATGCGGCATCGCGCCGCAGAAGCTTTTTGTCTGCGACAAAGACAGCGAAACGCTGGACGCGGCGCGGCAGGCGGATCTTGCCTGTAAATGTTTTGACGCTGACAGCGCGGGCGAAATGCTTGCATTATGTGACATTGTTTTTTTATGTTTGAATCCGTCTTTGGCGATTCGCTTTCTGGATCGATGGAAGGACGCTTTTAAAAACGGATGCCTTGTCACTGATATCGCAGGAACAAAGGAGAGCATAGCGAAAGCCGCCGGAGAATTCTGCGAGTACAGAAAATCAAGCGGTATCGATTTTATTCCCGGGCATCCGATGGCAGGCGCGGAAAAAAGCGGCTTTAACAATTCGCATCTTTGCAATTTCAGCGGAAAAAATTATATTCTTACGCCGATTGCGCATAACAAACCGGAAAACATCGAATTTTTAAAAAAAATAATCACGCGTATGGGGTTTTCGCGCATTACGCAGGTAACGCCTGCCGAGCATGACCGCAAAATCGCGTTTACAAGCCAGCTCTGCCATGTGATAGCCGCGGCTCTTGTCGGCTGTGAAAGCGATACAGAAATCACGCGCTTCGGCGGCGGCAGTTTTGAAGACCTTACGCGTATCGCGATGTTAAACGCTCCCATGTGGACGGAACTTTTTCTTGAAAACCGCGGCGCACTGCTTGCGCGTATCGATCAGTTTGAAAACAGCATGAATGAGCTTAAGATATTGATTAATGACTGCCAATCCGCAGAACTTGAAAAAAAACTGGCGCTTGTCAGGGAACGCAGGATCGCAATGAACAAAGGGCAGCAGGAAAAACGTTAACCTGTTATAATATAAAATTTTCGATAATCTTCTGTCCGTCCGGCGTAAGTATCGACTCAGGATGGAACTGAAGGCCGTAAACCGGATACTCTTTGTGGCACACCGCCATTATTTCATTTTCATTATCCTGAGTCCACGCCGTTACATTTAACGTTTCAGGCAGCGTCGATTTTATCCCCGCAAGCGAATGATAACGCGCGGCTTTTATTACCTGCGGCAGGCCTTTAAACAAAGAGTTCTCCCTGTCAAGCGTTACCTGCGATGATTTGCCGTGCATCAGTCTTCCCGCGTATGATACTGTTCCTCCGAACGCTTCAAAAATCGCCTGATGCCCAAGGCAGATTCCAAGAAAAGGTATTGATGAATGAAGTTTTTTAACCGCTTCGATACATATGCCCGCGTCTGACGGTCTTCCGGGGCCGGGCGAAATTACAATACGCTCCGGCGCAAGGTTTTTAATTTCTTCAACGCTAAGCGCGTCGTTACGCACAACTTTTATATCGGGATTTATCGAGCCGATTAACTGATACAGGTTATACGAAAAGCTGTCATAATTATCGATTAATAAAATCATATACAGTGCCCTTTTACTCGATGCCGCCAGATGAAAATTTCAGCGCGTTCATAACAGCCGCGCTTTTATTAACGCATTCCTGAAATTCCGATTCAGGATTACTGTCCGCGACAATTCCCGCTCCGCTTCTTACAAAAACTTTTTTGTTGCGCTTGTACACAATCCTTATCGCGATGCATGTATCCATGTTGCCTGTAAAATCAAGATACCCGATAGCGCCGCCGTAGATGCCGCGTTTGTTTTTTTCCAAATCGTTGATTATCTGCATTGCGCGTATTTTCGGCGCGCCGGATAATGTGCCAGCGGGAAGCACCGCGTTAATCGCGTCAAGTCCGGTTTTACCGCCGCTTATGCCGCCTGTCACGGTCGAGCCGATGTGCATGACGTGGGAGAATTTTAATATCGAAAGATATTTTTCCACTTTTACAGAACCGAATTCGCTGATTTTTCCAAGGTCGTTTCTGCCAAGGTCTACAAGCATATTATGCTCCGCAAGTTCTTTTTCGTCGTTTAAAAGTTCGTTTTCAAGCGCGGCGTCTTCTTCGTCAGTTTCGCCTCTCCTGCGTGTGCCCGCAAGCGGATAGGTGAAAAGTTTTCCGTTATGCAGTTTAACAAGAGTTTCGGGTGACGCCCCGGCGATTTCAAGATTACTTCCCGAAAAATAAAACATATAAGGCGAAGGATTAATTGTCCGCAGCGCCCTGTAAGTGTCAAAGATGCTGCCTTCAAATTCAGCTTCATACCTGTTTGACAATACAACCTGAAAAATATCGCCTTCTTTAATATGATCTTTCGCCTTTGTTACCATCCGGCAGTATTCTTCCTTAGTAAAAAGCGGTTTAAATTCCGATTTTACATCCGGCGGAGTAATTTGCGCATAACAGCCTGTCCTTACAAGATTTTTTAGATATTCAAGCTGCGCTTTTCCCTTTTCATATTCAGCTTCGATATTATCTGTTTTTATGTTAACGATTAAAATTATTTTTTGTCTGTAATTATCAAAAGCGATGACTTTATCAAAGAGCATCAGATCGGCGTCGTTAAAACGCTCTTCGTCGTAAAAATTCCGGTTCGATGAATCAAGTTTTAACGCCGGCTCGCTGTATTTCGCGTAATCGTATGCGAAATAACCGACAAGCCCGCCCGTAAAAGGAGGAAGATAATCAAGCTTTGCGCTTTTATGCCGATCCAGAATTTCCTGTATCTGAATGTTCGGATTGTCAGTTTCTGACAGCCTGGTTTCCATTACGCTTCTGTCTGTTTCAAGGCTTGATGTCATGTTTATCGTGCCGTTATGGCAAGTAATTTCCAGACATGGATCAAAGCCAAGAAAAGTGTATCTTCCCCATGTCTTGTTGTCTTCGGCACTTTCCAGAATAAAACAGTGCCTGCTTACATTCATCAGTTTTTTTAATACATCGATGGGTGTAACCATGTCGGAATAAATTTCCGCGCTTAGCGGGATTATATTGAATTGTTTGTCTTTAATAATTTGTTTTGCTTCATCCAATGACGGTTTAAACATTTAGATTTCCCTGTTCTCAAGCACAGCGCGTTTTTTCAATTCTACCATCAGCGAAGCGAACTGATCCAGATCAAGGGACTGGGCGCCGTCGCATAACGCCTTGGCGGGATTGTTATGCGCTTCAATCATCAGACCGTCCGCGCCGACCGCAAGCGCGGCTTTAGCGAGCGGCGGCACAAGGCTTCTTGAGCCTGACGCGTGGCTCGGATCCACGATTACGGGAAGATGCGACTTCTGCTTGATAACGGCGACAGCCGATAAATCCAGCGTGTTACGCGTCATTGTTTCAAATGTGCGGATGCCGCGTTCGCACAAAACCACATTGGGGTTACCCGATGATACAATATATTCCGCGCTCATCAGCAGTTCTTCGATAGTGTTCGCAAGCCCGCGTTTCAGCAGCACAGGCTTTTTAAGTTTGCCCGCGGCTTTTAATAAATCGTAATTCTGCATATTTCTCGCGCCGATTTGTATCATGTCGATGCCGTCAAATAGATCAATTTGCGTCTGGTTCATCATCTCGGAAACAACGGGAAGCCCTGTTTCTTTTTTCGCGTAACGCAGCATTTCAAGGCCTTCAGCCTGTTTTCCCTGAAACGCGTACGGCGATGTTCTTGGCTTGAACGCGCCGCCGCGAAGGATTTTCGCTCCGCTTGATTTAACGCTCTGCGCGATTTCCATAATCTGCTCGCTGCTTTCAACTGAACAGGGCCCCGATATAACAGTAAAAAATCCTTCGCCGATTGAAACGCCGCCGACTTTTACAATGGTTCCGCCTTCATGAACTGTTTTGTTAACCGCTTTGAACTGTTCTGTTATGCGTCTTCCGAAATCTATAATGTCATTTGTTTCAACAACATGATCCAAATCGACAGTCATTGTATTGCCGATAAGGCATACCGCGGTATGTTCTGTTCCGACGCTGTAAATGGTAGAAAATCCTTTTTGTTCCCATTCTGATATGAATTTTTCGATTTTTTCTTTGGGTACATTGGGTTTAAGAATAAATACCATTTTTGACTCCTTGCTTTCCGGCTGTTACACAGGAATTGTTCAATAATTCGATTATATTAAATTTTTGAAATCGTGTCAGCGCGGCAGTGGAATTTATTCTAATGTATTTAAAATTTTTTTTACGGTCAGTCCGGGATTTGCTTCAATATCGATGATGCAATCGCTCCATGATTCATATAACGGAAGCCTTTGCTTCGCAAGCGTTTCAATTCCGACGCTGCCTGAAAGCGGCCTGCCGGAAACCGTAAGCTCGTTTAATCCGCGTTTCAGGTAAATTATCAGGCTGTTCTGCCGAAGAAGATTGAAATTTTCAGGACGGGTTACAATGCCGCCGCCTGTCGCGATCACAATCCCGCTCCTTGCCGCCTGTTCGCCTAGTACGCGCGTTTCAATGCCGCGGAATGTTTCTTCTCCGTCTTCCGCGAATATCCGCGGAATGTTTTTTTCCGCGCAGGACGCAATCAGTTCGTCGATGTCAGCTAACGGACGGTTCAGTGTTTTTGCAAGCTGTTTTCCTATTGTGCTTTTGCCGCAGCCGGGCATTCCTATAAGCGCGATGTTACGCGTCCTGCTGATGACCGCGTTTATAATTTTATCTGTAAGCTGTGATCTTTCCGCCTCGCCGTCATTGCCTGAAAAATCCATGCCTAGAAACAAACGGCTTGCCGCCTCCGCTTGGCATACAAGCATGGCAAGGCCGTTAACGCGCGGAATGCCAAGCCGTTCGGCATCAAGCAGCAGCTTTGTGCGCATGGGATTGTAAATTAAATCCGCCGCGCCTTCTAACTGTTTAAATTCATCAAGATGAACAGGACTTTCTCCGTTACCGGGATACATGCCTACAGGCGTTGTATTCACTATAATTTGCACGTCGTAGTGGCGGCTGATGTTTGTGTAATTGTTTTCACCTTTGCGGGAAATTGTTATAATCTCACGCGCGCCAAGCTCTGATAAAACATATATCACAGTCTTCGAGGATCCGCCGCCGCCCAGCACAAGAATTTTTTTTCCTTCAGGATCAATGTTTCCGCGCTGCAGCATTACGCGAAACCCGTGACAGTCTGTGTTGTAACCGTGAAGAAGGCCGTCTTTGTCTTTTATTATCGTATTCACGCTGCCTATTGAATTTGCTTCAGCGGAAAGCGACGCGCAGTACCGCATAACCGCCTGTTTATACGGAATGGTAACATTGACGCCGTCGAATTTTTTTTCTGTCATGAAAGCGTCAAGATCACAAGGTGAAATTTCATATAACGGATATTCGTAGCCGCCAAGACGCTCATGTATCACCGGCGAGTAACTGTGTCCGAGTTTTTCTCCCAGAAGGCCAAACGTTTTTTTCATATTGACGCCGCTTCCGGTGATTTATCCACGCCGCTTATGCAGGATCCGCCCAGCATGCGGAAGTCGTCAAAGAAACCGGGGTAGGATTTATTCACAGCCTGCGCTTCCTGAATTATAACAGGCTGATCGCACAATAATGACGCGACTGCCGCGGTCATCGCAATTCTGTGATCCCCCCATGATGAAACTTTTCCGCCTTTCAGCGGAACGCCGCCTTTAATAACAAGGCCGTCTTCTGTTACGCGCACATCAGCGCCCAGGCCGTTAAGCACGGAAGATACAGCTTCGAGCCTGTCGCTTTCCTTTGCGCGGAGGCGTCCTGCGTTGCGGATAACGGTGGTTCCTTCGGCGGCTGCGGCTGCGGCGGTCAGCACCGGCACAAGATCGGGAATATCGCGCGCGTCAATTTCAATTCCGCGCAGCTTTCCGCTGGAAACCGTAACTCTGCCGCCGCTTTTTTCCACATTAGCCCCGAATTGCGGAAGAATATCAATAACCGCGCGGTCGCCCTGACGCGAATTTAAATCAAGACCTTCGCATGTAATTGCGTTTTCGCTTAACGCTCCGGCTGTAAGCCAGAACGCCGCGTTTGACCAGTCGCCTTCTACATTGAAAGTTTCAGGCGGTATGTATTTTTGTCCGCCCGGTATATAAAAAACCATGTCCTTAAAATCAATTTTTACGTTAAACGCTTCAAGCATCTGCACAGTAAGTTCGATGTATGGAAGCGATTCTACTTTGCCGCAAAGACGCAGCTCGCTGCCGCCGTCAAGCAGGGGAAGCGCGAATAAAAGTCCGCTGATAAACTGCGATGATACGCCTGCGTCAAGCGAATAAACGCCGGGATTTAATTTTCCTTCAATGTTAAAAGGATTCGCTCCCTGCCGCGACAGCGTGCAGCCGTGTTTTAAAAGTTCTTCGTATAAAGGAGAAATGGGACGCTGCGGAAGCCTTCCTTCAAAAACAAATGAAGCCTTCCTTCCGAGCGCGCCTGCGACAGGAAGCAAAAAACGGAACGTGCTTCCGCTTTCTTTGCAATGAAGCTCTGCGTATCCATTATTTTTTTCCGCGGTGTTATGCGCAACGTTGACAGGACGAACAGCATAGCCGCCGTTTTCGCGCTTGATTTCCGCGCCAAGCGCGCGAAGGCATGAAATCGTCGCGGTAATATCGTTAGATTCGCCGCCGCATTTTATTATTACAGGCTTATCAGTATCTGAAAGCGCGGCGCAGATTAAAGCGCGGTGAGCCTGCGATTTTGACGGGATTGCTTTTACAATGCCTTTTAATCCGCCGGGCAGTATCTTAACATCCATTTTAAACTCTATTGGCTCTGCGGGGAAGCCGGCTGTTTGTCTTTGGATTTATTTAATTTTATTTTATTAAAGATACTGCAAAATCCCAGAAGCAGATATGAAAAACCGATAAAACCTATTGTGATCAACAGCACCCACAATCCAACCAACGGCAGTCCGTACGTTTCATAATCAAGAAAAAAATACGGGAAATTTCTTACAGTATTTTCAAAATAACCGTATGTTCCGCCAAGGGCTTTGTATACAGCGGTGTACGCTACATAGAAAACAGGAAACAAAGCCCAGCCAAAAGGATGCCATTTTTTGAAACA
>JGI24694J35173_10000750_pt1 | contig 31008 bp, 21 predicted proteins | sample TergutCo191P1_FD_35173 | JGI IMG/M metagenome (IMG submission 35173) | reverse complement strand
TGCCTACAGGCGCAAGGAGTTCCGGGAGCATTTATCAGGAAAATAGGAAAACGTCTGAACCCCGATTCACTTGATTTAAGGATTTCCTTGATTTTCTCAGCGTTGTGCTTAATCAGCATAATGTTTAGCAATCATGTTAATCCTTTAATCCTGAAAATCGTGGTTCAGACGTTTACTATATTCAAGAACAAATGAAATCTTCCCTCAAGTTCTTTTTTGCTTCTGCACTTGGCACGGTTTTTGCTGCCGTTGTGCTGTTTTTCCTCTCCATTGTCTTTATATCTGCGCTGATAACTTTATCCGGGCAGAGCAAACCTGTGGATTCGCCTATTTTGAAAATAGATTTGAGTGGAGTTATTGCCGAAAGAGAAGCCTTCAACCCGTTATATGCAACTCTTTTCAATTTAGGGCTAAAAACGCAGGGCTTAAATGATATTCTGGTTGCTATAAGAAATGCAAAAACCGATGACAAAGTAAAAGGCATATACCTGAACACCGGGCTTGTGCAAACGGGAATTGCCTCAGTGCAGGAAATTAGAAACGCTTTGATAGATTTCAAGGAAAGCGGAAAATTCGTAATAGCTTATGGTGAAATAATTTCGCAGAGAAGTTATTACGCAGCCTCCGTTGCAGACAAAATTATTTTGAATCCGCTAGGAATGCTTGAATTCAAAGGGCTGGGAAGCATGAGGCAATACCACAAAGGCATTCTTGAAAAAATGGGCGTAGAAATACAAGCGTTAAAAGTCGGAACTCATAAATCTTATGTTGAGCCATACACAGACTATAAAATGAGCGATTACGATAGAGAACAAAAAAGCGTTTACTTGGCTGCATTGTGGAAAGAAATTCTGGATGGAATATCCGAAAGCAGAGGAATATCCACAGACTCACTCAACCGCTACGCAGACGAATATCTGCTTTTTTCCGCACCGGAAGATCTGATTAAATACGGGCTTATAGACTCACTCGCATACAAAACGGATTTTGAAAACTCTCTAAAAGAAATGGCTGGAATAAAAAAAGACAATGAACTGAAATTCCTGAAGCCGATTGATCTTTTAANCAATTATCCTCCCTCAAAGCTAGGTAAAATAGCCATTGTTTACGCAGAGGGCAATATAGTGAGCNATGCAGAAGAAGACTTGTATAGAGGTCCTTCCATCACCGCAAAAACTTATGTAAAACTTCTGCAAAAATTGCAGGAAGACAGCACTGTTAAAGCAGTTGTATTCAGGGTAAATTCCGGCGGCGGTTCGGCTTATGTATCGGATCAGATTTGGTATGGAGTTAGGGAACTTTCCAAAACAAAACCCATAGTAGCATCCCTTGGTTCCCATGCGGCAAGCGGCGGTTATTACATAGTTTGCGGAGCAACTAAAATTGTAAGCTCCCCTGCCACAATCACCGGCTCAATAGGAATCTTCGGGCTTTTTCCGAGCGGAGAAAAACTGGCAAATAAATTCGGAGCTTCTTATGATGGAATAGGAACAAACAAAAACACATTATTCGGCGAGCAAGTTTTGAGCCTCCCTTTTTTGGAAGCGGGAATTTTGCCGGCACGTCCGTTAAGCAAAAGCGAGCATGCAATGTTGCAAGCTTATGTTGAGCGAGGCTACGATGCCTTTTTGGATCGTTGTGCCGAGGGGCGGAACATGAGCAAAGAGGCGTTGGATTCCATAGGTCAGGGCAAAGTTTGGGTTGGAACGCAAGCTGTGAACAATGGGCTTGCAGATGTGCTTGGCGGCATTGAAGCAGCTATGAAAATAGCGGCAAATCTCGCTGAATTGGAGGATTATGCTATTGAGGAATATCCTAAGCAAAAAGACCCGTTCGAGAAATTTTTTGAAGATATTTTGAGTGTTGCAAAGGCTAGGAGCTTGGAGTTTATTTTGGGCAAAGATGGCTATGAAACTCAGCAGTTGCTGAAAGCCCTCTCAAATTACGATTACAGGCAAGCTGTTAGTGCTATTGATACCCCTTGACATCAAGTTATTTTTTTACTATATTTGTATTCACGCGATGGTAACTCAGTTGGTAGAGTTTCAGCCTTCCAAGCTGACTGTCGCCGGTTCGAGCCCGGTCCATCGCTTTTAATCAAACCTCAGCATTACCGCTATTTCAAAAGCAAGGCTTTGCCTTGTGTGCGTGTAACCATCATGCAATTGTTCAATCAACTGGCGATACTCTATATAAGCACTCGCGCTTGCAACTTTGTTAAAATTATAGCCTGCGCTCGGACGGAGATACCACTCATGAGCGCGGGTCGGAATGTTACGAGGCAATTTTTCAAGCTTGGGATTGTAGCTCGGATACTCCTGTTCGTCCACTACCAAAACATAATGCAATTCTCCGTTTGAAAAAGTAGGATCATATGGATTAAAACCCGACGGAACCACATAGCTCTCCTGTATCATCTTGCGATAGCTATAGCCGCTCGTGAATTTCAAGTCTATATCGTTGTCAAGCTTTACATACCAACGCCAAAGCTGAAAACCCCGCTTGGTTTTAAGAGCATAGGATATTGCAAGCTCATCACCAAAAGCATAACCTCTATCCACAGTCATGTTCGTATACAACCAAGGAATCTTTATGTATTCTTCCTCTTCAAACTCCTCCGTTCCCGGCAATTCCATTTTCGCTCGCCGCATTTTCTCTTCCGTTTTAAACCGAACACTGTTGTCTATACGAATATTACCCTGAGTGAGTGCGCTTATGCGAATTATCGGATTAAAATCTATTGTGGTTAACCATTCGTTTTCTGCGGTCTGGAATGGGCGAACTGTGCGTTGCTCCTGATAGTCAAAACGATGCGAGGTTGAAAAACTGCGGAATTTGCTGTTTAAGAAATCAATACGCTTGGCAAAATTAGGAATATCAACCCCAACTCCAACTTTCGGCCAAGTTATGGTTGTGTCTATGAAAAGCGGATTTTCCCTCATTTGACGGAAAGTCTGCGTCCAGGTCAAATCACCCTTAACGCCAATATCCCACCACGGCAAGGTTAATGCTGTGTTTGTTGTTAAACTACGCCGAACAGCATGGTCAAAACGACCTTGATATACAATTGAATCCGTATTTCTATTCCTGTACTGCGCAAAACCCTCATAATCATCACGCGAGTCCAGGCCCATATTGCCGCTTACCAAATTCCAAAAACTCCTACTGCGGTACCCATCGCCCAAACCAAGCCCAAACAGATAATACTGAAGTGGCTCCACACCCTGTTCCTCATATAATTGCCATAACGCAAAATCTTCGCCATTAGTTTGCAAATCAACGCTCCATGTACTGCGAATCTCACGCCATTTCCATTTTTCAAAAAACGAACTGACAGCATTTTTACCGGCAATACCGGCAAGCTGAGGCAACCTCAAACTCGGAGAAAATTCAAAGCGATTGTTCTGCTGAATTGTCCAAAAATTTTTGGGAAGCATTTCTTCATCGTAAAAATCAAAATTGTTCGGTATAGACTTATTCTGCACAAAACCGCTGTTAAAAGAAAAACGCATCGGTAAAAATTCAGAGAGAATCGGAAGCCAGTCAAGAGAAAAATTAACTCTAAAATCCTGCCTGCGGTTACGTTCATTACGCAAAATACCATAAGTCTTGCCGTATTCCCTTGTGCCAATGCTGTCTATTTCATAAAAATGATACCATTGATCGTCATACTGAGCAGAATCTTTTGTAGTATAAACTTTTCTATCCGTATGATCATGGTCAAATATGAAGTTCTTTGCAAACAAACCTCCCTCACCATCCGGGCTAAAAAAATCTCCCTTGGTAAAAGCTTCCCTGTCACCGCCGGCATGCATATCTCGATTAATAGCCAAGGTATAGTTAAGGTTCAAAAAAGGAAAAATATTCCACCTTATATCAGCCTTATGCCTTAAATCCGTTGTGAAATTTGTGATTTTATCCACCTGCGGCTCCAGAAAATTCGGATCTCTTTCCTGGCTCACATTCCTGCTGTAAGACAAATCCATAAGAGTTAAATCAAAAGTACTGGGCCAAAGTTCAACCGGTGCACCCAGCAGTTTTAAATTGCCTCTCTCAAAAGTTCCAAGTTTATATTCAAAAACCGTGTTGTACTGATAAGAACTGTCTGCTATTTTCGTAGCACGCCGCTCTGTTTCGCTATACGAATAATTCAGAGCCGGACGCTCTAAAAATATTTGGCTGAAAATTTCTTGAAATATATTATCATCTTTTGTGTAATCCTTGCTAAAACCAAGCGAAAGAGTTTTGGTGCGAGAAAAACTCTGATATCCTTTTGACTGCGAAGAATCCCGCAACCTTCTCTCTTCTGCGGTATCTTTAATCTCCAAATTAACTGTTGCCAAATCTCCGAACATGTCAAAAGCATTATCATGGCTAAGATTAACGTCATCTTCCGGTTTCAAATACGGACGAAGCGTGGTGGAACTATAGCTAACTCCAAAAGGCAACCGCAAACCGTATTCATCTTTGAAAAATTTGTTTATATTCAAGCTTGCCGCCCCATTTACATCCAACCTGGTATTAGCTTCACTCAAAGTTGGCTTTGGGCTTTTGCCATCGCTTCTAAGAGTTGCAAAATTCCCGTCTTGATAGCGCAATTCGCCAGAAACGGAAAATACATCCGCAAAATCAAGCTGCCCATGCAACCTTGTAGCAAAGCCCCAATCATTGTTTATGCCTGTCAACCGCAAATCATTTATCCAAAAAGTTCCTTCCAAATCCTGTGAACTCGCACCTTCATCTGCTATAATAACAAAACGTATCCAGTTCACATTGCTATTTGACGGATCTCCGACTATCTTTATTCTTTCGCTTCTAGTGCTACCGCGAATTGTGTCTTCTGCGGGCTTTAAAAACGGAGGAGGGCCGCGCTTGTTTTTAAGGTTTGAAAAATCCGCAAGAGGCAGAGAAAAAGCGTTGGCTTTCCAGTTTTTTTCATGACAATCCTGAATTCTTTCCTTGGAAAGATCACATTCAATCTTAACGGGCTTAAAAGACCACTCGTAATAATCCTGACTGCCGTCCAACCCACCGCGACCAAACTGCAATGCAAACCTGATCGGAGTTGTATCAGCCTTTGTTTCATAATGCACTTCCAATTTAATACTGTTATAAGATGTGAAATCCTTAACCTCATTGTCAAAAAATCTGGTAGCACTAACCTCCTGCCCCGGATACAAGCCACCATATTCCAGCAATAGGCTTTGTTCCTTTAAAATAGCATTAGTTTCCGAATCTCTTTCTCTGGGAGTATTGGGAGATGTAAAATAAAAACCGGCATTGTCGCGATTGTTAATAACCTGAACTTTCATATAACTGCTATCGTGCTCAACCACCGAACCGGGCGCATAAATATCCGTATTTATACCGCCGGTCACATTTTGCGTTATGGGATTTGAAACTATTCCGAACTCATTGCTTCCGGGGGTTTCCAACCACTCATTCCCCACAATTTTCAGATCTGCTATCTGTGTTCTGCCCTCTGCAACACCGGGATCTAAGTTTCCATACCAAAGTCTTGTGAATATGGCTTCAGACAAAATATTGCTCAAAGAAGTCCCTGTACCGGAAACTATAGTATCTGGCTGATCCAAAGGAATGCGAAATCTGCGCCAACCATTCTGCAATTTTTCAAACTTAGTATCGTCTGTCTCCGACAAGTTTATCCTGTAACGCACAAAACGAATTTCCGTATCCAGCTGTCCGTTGCGGTTTATATCTTCACTATCAAAAGATCTTTCGCCGGCATTGCCCTTCGTTTCATTTATTTGAGGTGGAGGGTCGCTTAAGTCAAGCAGATTCGGATTAAATCTGTCATTTGTTCTAGGCACAACCGTTCCACGGCATTCGGAATAACGGCAATCCCAAACCTGCAATTGTCCGTCAACATCCGCTGCATAGCCCAAACCCATATCGTTAAGCGGCATTGTGGTGCCGGGATCAGCTTCGGAATCCAATCTTTCATTAGGCTCAAAGCCATTTATATTAATATCTTCGCTAACACTGCCCAAGTCCACATATAAAGAACCTACATTTCCCCTGACCACGACTTCTATATATCTTTTTTGCGATAAATCCTGATAATAAATACCGTTTGGGCGCATAACACCGCCCCAGCTTTTTCCGCTCAAATTATCATTGGGGCGCAACCGGAAACTCAAAATAGTGATTTCTCTGCTATCCACATCACTGTTCCCCACCGGCCTGTAAATTTGACGATAACGCATGGTAGTATTGCTGTGCCAAACAAATTCTCCTGCATGTTTGTAATCCTGGTGCTCTATATATGTTCCCCTATCGCGTTCCGTACCACCCGGAGGACTCGCCTTAAACCACATAAGTCTGTAAAGCGGATATTGCAAATTCAAAGCACTGCCCTCAAAATCATCTATCAAAGCCGATTTTCTGTTGCTTGTATTTGAATTATGATAGCTTGCTGCAAATTCACCCTCAAAACTCCATCTGGATTTTTCCTTGGTATCTATAAAAGGCACCGTATTTATAATTTTATCCATTGTTTGAGAAGTATCTCTTAAACGCACATTTGTGCCCAGCAAAAGCCCCGAAAAGGGTTCGCCACCAAGTCTCGGATTCTCAGTGGTAACGCTTTGATTCTTGAAAAGAGCGGTTAAACCGAAAATTGAGCCATCCGAAAATTTTGAGAACGGATATTCCGCTCTTGCTCCCAAAAGCAATTTGCTCTCAAGTTCAAAAAGAGGTTCGCACTCAAAATTAACCGTAATCTCCTTGTTAGGATCCAAAGCCCGTTCGCTTATCAATTCTATTTGCCCCAACTCGTAATTAACTTGGTAATCAACATCTCTTACCAACACTTCAGAACCGGCTTTTAGCTTTTCCGAATTTGGAGCAATATCCAGGCAGCCACCGCCGCTAACCGAATAACTGCTATTTGGATCTCTAACGCTTATGCTGGAACGTCTGCGTTTTCCTACAGCTTCAAAATAATAGCGAAACTGGTAACGGCTTCTCAAGTTATTTACAGACATAGTATAAAGCGAAGCCATAGATGCCGAGGAATCCACATTTCTAAAAGGCTCCAAGCAGCGCTCTCTGGCCACTCTTTCCGCATCTGCAGGGTTTGGAAAGCCGTTTCGCTCATACCATCTTCTTTCACGGCACGGCAACCGCATATCTCCGGTGTACTCACTACCCTCTTTCAAAAAAATCGATACATCATTTGTAAGAATAACTCCGGTAGCAGAATCTGCAACACCCAAAGTTTTCAAAAAATCAACAGCGTTTCTTGAGCGATCTTTCATTCTCAAAATAAAATTGCTTGAATTTTCCGAAGAAACACCAACATTGTAAGTATTCCTCAGCATCAATTTTTCAATCTCACTTAAATTATCCGTAGAGCCGTCTAATTGAACCAACACAACCCTGTCTCCATGGTTAACCGTAGAAGTATTGGTCGAACGTCCTGAGCCGTCTCCGCTCCAAGAAGCAGCAATCAGCGTACCGGCAGACCCGCTTTTTAGCCGCAGAATTCCGGTATTAACATCAAAAACATAATCTGTTCCGCTTTGCATTTCCACTAACGGCAAACCTCTGATTTCCACAGGAGCACTGCTGCCGGGCGGATGATAAACTCCTATAGTGTTCTCTATTGTTGTTCCTTTATTGTTAAGCGGGCTTCTTTTATAAAGTTTTAAGCCGATTAAATTCCATCGCGGTGGCATATTGCCGTTTATCCTTGCGTTTATATATGCATTTCGCATGCTATGCGTTAAAAAGTAATATCTGTGGTCGGTGAATTGCTTGTCTTGTATTTGGAATTCCGTGCTCTCGTCTCTGCCTCTTATGGAGTAGCTCTCCTGGCTGCCGGCATCTTGCGAGGCAATTGTGGTTAATCGCCAGTTTCCGAATTTCCAGTCGGCTTTTATTCCGAACAAGCCCTGGTGCTGTTCCGCATATCCGGTAAGTTCTGTGCCGGCCAAACTAAGCGATGTATTTCCGGCTTCAAGTCTTTGCAAAATATAATCTTCAAATTCACCGGGTGTATCTTCTGCATAAACAATGCGAACTCTGTTTCTCACACCTAGCCCACCTTCCGTATTATTCAATTCAACCGTAATATTTCTGCCTATTTTTCCCTGCACAATAAAGCTTGGTACATAAGAAAGCGTTGGCGAAGGCCATAAACTGTTATCCATGCTGCCGGGAGCATCATCTAAAACGCCTATGCCGCTAAGACGAATATCCATTGTACCTTGCAATAGAAGCTGTGGCCGGTCAAAACCGAAGTCCTTCATCCATGCCGGCATTTTCATGGGAATAGATATGTTATATAGAGATCCTTCGACAGGGTCATCAAATCCGCCGTTTCGCTGCCCAATAAGAGAGTTCAGCCAAAGCCTGTTAAGCCCGATGTCGAACATCTCCATGGAATAATCCGCAAGCTCCGGGTAGTAGGCATTCCAAAGCTGTAAAGTATCTTTGTTCATGCTGTTTGCGATTCTGGCTTGCACAACGCTTGATCTGCTTTCAAAGTCTATTCCATGCTTATAAACCAACGGCGGCCTAGAAGCTTTAAGAGGCATGCCATCAGAAATGCCTTTTTGCGGCAGCAGCCCTTTAAGCGGCTCTGATTGCGGTGGCAGCGGAATATATTGCACCGGGCTTTGCATAGCGGAATCACCGGGCTGCGCAAAGCACAGACCAGCCAACAGCAGAAAAGCTGTCACTATTGCCATTCGAAACATTGTGGAATGAAATTTAGAAAAAATACCGACCCAAAAAACGAACTACATACATAAACGCTATTTTTACGCTAAATTAACCTCTTTTCAAGACTTTTCCATATTATTGCTGTAACCTTCAAAGTTAATTTACGACAGTTATACGACATTAGAATGCCGATTAATCAACTAAATCCGAACTCATAATATAGGACTTTTCCAACTTACAAAGTCATAAGCCCTAGCTTTATTTTTTAGGAAACTTTATTGGCTTTTGTAGTTCACTTTTTATTTCTGCCCCAAATGCATCTATAGCTTTATATATAATGCAATAGCCATAGCCATTTCCATGCATATGAGTCAAATAATACCGCTCTAAAAATACTTCAAACTTTTTCTCGAGCTCTAGAGCTCCGCAATCTATCAGTAAACAATAGTCTATACATTGTTTTCCGCATTTTCTTTCGCCGCTTCAGTTGGAGCTCCACCTTTGGCTGATTTGCCGCTGCTCTTCCTGGGCTTTCTAGTGGGTTTTACAGGCTCTGTGCAATTCAAGCCTGGAATTTCGACGCGCCTTGTGTTTACATTGTAGTATCTATTTATCAACCGCTTTCTGCAACCAAGGCTTGCCGGATGATACCCATTGTCCAGTTTGCCAAGCTTCTTCCACTCCCAGTACGTGCTGCGAGACACGCCCAGCAAAGCGCGGTATTCGCTCTCCTTGATATACATGTCCGCCTGACACAAAACGGCGATCAAAGTCCTGAATTCCCTTCTCGTGACAGGCTCGTTCATAGGCGAAAGCAATTTGCCGTAATGACTTTGGCCGCTGCAATTAGCCATAGCCTTTTCCCTGTCAATCCGCCTTAGCCATTCGTTCGCCTGCGGCCCTGCGTTCGCTGCCATTTGCGTTTTCTTCATGCCTTCCCCCATTGGTTAATACATGCATCTGGCCGCTCGTCTTTTGCGGCGAGAATAGTTTTTGGTTTTAAGCTCAATATACTTTAGCAAGCCTGCGTCTCTCAGCTTTAGTATCGCTGTCGCTCCTTTGCTTATGTTGCTCGTTATGACAATAACTGTTTGCCCGAAATCGCGAGCTGATTGAGCCAGCTTTGTTTCAATTTTAGACCAATCAAAATCGTTGTCATGGAACGCGAAGACTCTGTCTGGGCCGATAGATGGGAGCAAACGCATAAGAACAAATTCTTGGCGGGTTAATGCACGCTGAACTCCATTTGCCATAGTAATAACCGGGCTTATTCTGATTCTTCTTGGTCTATTCACGCCTGGATATTGAGTGATATAATGCTCTTTTTCCCTGCGGCAATAAAACCATAAGTCTATTTTATACCAACTTAGCAGCGAAACTAGCATTAAATTCAGGAGCTCTTTGTCTTGCTTGGATTCTATGACGATAATAGGGAAGCGCCTTGACACGCTTTCCATAACCTCGTGGTAGAAACGGCTTGTTGCTGAAAGGGCTGATGTTTTTCTCATAAATCCTCCTTGGCTTGGCTGCTGCTTTCGCATAGCTTGGCTATCCAATTGATTTCTTCCAAACCCTTGCAAGCACTCATGGCCGGCAAACGCCTTGCGTCTGTTCGTCCACTCAATCTTGCGGCCGCTGCTTTTCTCAGGGCATGATTTTTTGCGACAAGCTTCTTCATTTTTCATCTCCGCCTGAAAGTTCATTGTGAATAATGGAGCAAAAAGTAGAATGCGGCTTCTAGCCAGGCTTGAGGGGCTTCTTCAAGCCTGCATGGAGGCTTGATCTTTGATTCGCGCATATTTCAGCCTCTTCTGCCAAGCCTTCTTTGCCATTGCTACAAAATGCATAATATTCACTATAATGAACATAGTTGTATTTCAATTATATAATATAGTATTTTTATAACATTAATTAACAGCTAAGAGCCTGCACCGGAAGGTCTGGCGCTAAAAAAAATGATGCATGGAGCTTGGGGACCAAGCCAAGTTTCATGGGACGACTTCTTTTTTGCCGATTATAAAGATAATACCTGCTATTTCTTAAGGAATTTAAGCGCGGCCTGCTCAGGATGTTTGAGCCAGGCTTTCTTGATTTTTGAAACCAGATCAAAATCGTCCATGCGGCCATCGTTTGGCAGTCCATAAGGGGAAATTCTTAAATACCTGTTGCTGCCCATTATGCGGCTTATGCCATAAAAGGTGTAAGCTGCGTTGCCTGAAGTGATTGCTTCGGTAAGCACAGGAATCCAACTCAATATGACAGATGATATTTTCACTTCTTTCTTTATTTCTTTTGGCTCTCCAATTGTATTTATGGACAGGCACTTAATGTCTTGAATGCTCAGACGTTGCTTTTTATAGAAATCCAGCATTGCGGCAATGCCTGCCAGAGACGGATCGTTGCCGCACACGCCGCCATCGCCCAATTGCTCAAGCTCGCCTCTGTCATCCTCAAGCTTCAAGGGGCAGAAGTAAGTTGGTGCGCTCATTGAGGCAAGCACGGCATCCCTTAGCAAATAAGAGCTGTTGCTTGTTTGGCTAAATACTTTTTCCTTGCTCTTGCTGTAATTCCAGGCTACTATGACGAGCGGATTCGTTACGTCGCTGACTTTCCTATTGCCAAACACGCTCGTGAGGGCTTCCCGGGCACTTTCGGTCTTGTAAATAGCAGATTTAATAAATTGTTTGGTAGTGATGTATTTTTTAGTGAACATTTTTTCTGGCAAGTCGCTGTTGAACAGTTCCTGCACTTCTGACGGCGTCATTCCTATGGCGTAGCAGGCGGCCAATATGGAACCGACTGAAGTCCCTGCATAGCAGTCAAATTTCCAATTCCATTTCGAAGTGAGTTTGGGGAGCCAGTTTGCAACACCGATGCCGAATAAGCCGCCGCCGTTGATTGAGAGCAATGTTTTCATGGGAAAAATCTCCTGAGTTAATATTTAGGGTAAATATAGAAAAAATCCGTGCTTGTCAAGGTAGGTTGACCACGAAGAGGCGAATGATGTTATGGTCGAATGAGTAAAAACGAGCTTGATGTCAATGGGTGAGGCTCAAAATTCCTCCCTCTTCCTGCGAGCCAAGCTAAATTTTAGAAAAACCATAATAAAGGTAGAGAAGCTGCCATAATCATAGATATTATTGAAAAGACAATACCAACTTTATCTTTTTTGGAAGTATTAGTTTTTTTCCGAAAATCACGTATATCAATCATTGTAAATATTACATAAGGAAAAATAATTAAAAAAATGGCTTCCCATTTCAAAATATCAAATAAAATACCATGCGCAAAAGATTCAATAAGCTTCTTCTTTGTTTCTACGGGTTTATCTTCTAGGAAAGTTACTTTTGCATCAACAATATTTCGTCTATCAATGGTAATAGAAGGTTCGGCTTCTCCAAAATTCTCAACAATCGCAATTATATATGTATATTCTGATTTTTGCCATTGCTTAAAATCAAGATTTATGATATTGTTTTTAAAGTCAATTATAGTTGCTATCGGAAAGTTTCCTCTCGCTGAATCTACAAATAAAACCTTGACTGAATCATTAAAGCTGATGAATAAATTTTCCTCTAAAATATTTTTACTATCACCTTTTGCTACAATAGTTTTTGAACCAACATTTTGTATATGATAAGTAACTTGTCAAAGATTTTTCACTATGCTATCTTTATATAAAAATTCTACAGTTAAACCATCAATATTAGCAACTTTTGTCAACTGCGTTTTATTTATAGCCCTGACCTCTAGCTCTACTATATCTTTGCTGAAAGCTAGCACCAAACCAATGATGGTAGCTATGAATATCAACAAAGAATACAGAAGTTTTATTATACGCTTTATGCATCTTGCATTATTGTTTATCTCTGCCATAAAGTGTAATATACATTATTTTTTTATAAATAGTAGCTACAGGAGAGGAATTTTATTAAATCAAGAATTAATGACTGTTCATTTTTTATCTGCCTTGTTCAATTATCTTATCTACAATTTCCAAATAACGCTTTGTCGCTAGCAAACTTGGCTCGCCTTTTTTGCTGAAAGATAGCTTCGCCAATTTAGGAACATTCAATCTGCATGAGCAATGTGTCCATTCCATAATGACATGGACCTATCGGCATTTTAATTGTCCAATGCTCAAGCAAAAAATCCACAGCCTTATAGAGCGGTGAGCGTTGGCATTGGTATTCTTTATTTCACTCGTATCTGTCTTTGGAAACATCAAATATACTTTACTCTCTGGTATGCCATCAGAAGCCCAAGTAAATTCTACAAAAAGAAATTGATAATCTGGAATGTTATCGTGGTAAAAGTTTATATATTGGCGTTGATTGTTTTTGATTATTCTATCTCCCTTTTCTCTGTTGCAAATGCTACAGCATGGCATAGGATTCGGAATAAAAACTGAGTATTCAGGATAGTTGGTTTTGCTGAAATAGTGGTCTAATTCGCGTGCATTTTCGATCATGCAGTACGGGCATTTGTCATCATCACGCTGTTCTTTAAATTTATCCCACAAAGTATTTTTTGCAAATTTAAAAGGGTTTGTTGGGTTCTCGTAGCAGTTTATAAGCTCATCTTTGATCGTTTCAAGGTTTTGGTCAGCCTTCACCTTTTCAAGGCTTGCGAAATTATCTTGATAATGCTTATATTGCGATTTAACTTCATCTTTATGGATATTTAATGCATTTTTTGCATTGATTATATCATCAAATAATTTACAATCATCTATTTCTAACATGTCAATTTTCTTCATCCTCCTCCTCTGGATAGCAAGTTTTTTAAAATACTAACGCATTAAAGCCTAGCTTACCTTGAAATACTCTTTTTTAGCACAGAATCTCGTCTTTTAACTACCAACCCTTTGCTATTCCTGAACATTATGAAAATCAATATTGAACCGTATATAATCTGCCTCATATTTGCAGCAATGGCATTGGGCATTCCAACAAAACGCAAGGCTTCTGGAAGCAAGACTAGAAATGCAGCGGCGGCAACGCTGCCCCATAGGTTGCGCATTCCGCCTATGATTACTATGGAGAGAATGAAAATAGATTCATCCACCGTAAAGCTAGTTGGGTCTATGTAGCTGATGTAGTGGGCGTAAAGCACACCAGGAATTGCGGCTATCATTGCGCTGGCGGTGAAAGCCATGACTTTTGCGAGATAGACATTTTTGCCCAGCGATTGCGTGAAAATCTCGTCTTCGCTCAATGCTCGCAATGTGCGGCCGAAAGATGATGCGGTGAGTTTTTTTAGGAGGAAGAAGATTATTGCTGCGAAAGAGATGGTTAGCAGCAGGAAGGCAGCTTTGCTTTCTATTGCCATGCCGAAAAGTCGTATGCTCGGTATTCCGGGGATTCCCAAGGGGCCTCTTGTGAGAGACATCCAGTTGTTCATAAGCGAGAAGATTACCACTTGAATGCCCAGAGTGCAGATTATGAAATAGTCGTCTATGGTGCGCAGGGCTATTGCAGATACAATCAGAGCCACAAATCCGCTTAGCAGCATGGCTATGGGCAAAGTCAGCAAAAACGGAAGTTGGTGATTGACGGCTAATAAAGCTGCGGTATATGCGCCCACGCCGTAGAATCCGGCATGGGATAGCGAAATCATGCCGCCAAAACCAGCGGAGAGGCTAAGGCTTTGCGAGAGCATGGCGTATATGCCAACCAGTATCAGTAAGTGCAATAGGTATTCCATGGCTCTAAATCTCTACCTTTTTCAATCGTTTGCCGCTGAATCCGAGCGGTTTGGCTATCAAAAATAATATCAGAATTATGTATGCTACTGCGTCCATCCATTGGCTGCCAATGTAGTAAGCGGCGAGGTGTTGCGCTGTTGCGAGCAATAGTGCGCCGCCTATCAGCCCCCGGTTGCTGCCTATGCCGCCGATAATCATTGCGACTACGCCGTAGAGTAGCCAGTTGAAGCCCATTGTTGGTCTCATGTCGGTGTCATAGGCTATTAGTATTCCTGCTATTGCCGCTAATGCGGAGCCTATGCCGAATGCCCATAGGATTGTTTTGTTTGAGTTGATGCCGATGATGTTGCTCAATTCGGGATTGCTTGCTACTGCTCGGATGTTGCGACCTATGCGGTTGTGTTTCATGAAGAGTGCACAGGCTGTGAATAGCGTTAGGCAGGTTGCTATTGTGATTATTTGGATGTCTGTTATGTATGCTCCCAGGAATTCGTGCCCTACTTTGATTTGTCCGGTTCGGATACTTTTTGTGCTGTCGCCCCAGAGCATTGATATTGCGTTTTGCAGGACTATGTAGAGTCCTAGCGAGGCTATCATTAGGGTCATTGGGGATGCGTTGCGGTTTCTTAGGGGTTTGTATAGGGTTAGTTCGGTTAATAATCCTAGGGTTGTGGCGCAGGTTATGGATAGGGGGATGGAGATTGGGGGTGGGAGGTTTAGTTGGATTGTGAATAGGTGGGTTAGGTAGGCGGCGGTGGTTAGGGTGGCGGCATGGGCGATGTGGAAGAAACGGGTGGGGAAATAGCATAATACAAATGATTGTGCTATTAATAAATATAATGAAAATGATATGAGAACAAATCCAATCATTTTAATTTATTTAAATATTTGCTAACAATAGTCCATTGAGATTTCAATTCTGTATCATCCTCTATTTTTTCCGTTATTATTTCTGATATAAATCTCTCCGTATCTAGAGCATTTGCAATGCCTTTAAATTCTCGTAACTTATCATCTATCTTCTTTTTAGAAAAATCAATAGAGATTTTTTCATTATCACAAGAAATGAATGCAGAGCCATCAACGATAATAAATTCATCTATAGGAAAGTCATCTCTTGCTTCATGCCAATTCAGCGATATTTTTTTCTTATTGTGAAATTCTATATATTTTTCAAACTTTGTTCTTTTTATTTTTTTTGATGTAAGATTATCTTTTATATCCTTTTTGAATTCAGTTACAAAAGCATTTAATTCAGCAGTATTCAAATCAATTATCTTAATTCTTTCCTTTACTTTTGAATCATCTATTTTTTGTGCAGTATCTTTAAAAGTATTCCATCGAGATTGATGCAATTGGTAATAAGGGTTTTTAGGAAGCGTCATTTTAATTTCGTTTTTTGCACAATCGTCTAAACAAAAAGCAATTTCTTTAAAAAATTCCTTGAAAATATTTTGAGGACAAAAATATAGAAGCGAATCATCTCTATCTTTTTGATAACTTGTTTGAACAGACAAGCAACGTTCAACCATTTTACAGATATGCTTACCTCCTTGATATGGAAATTTATCGCATTTTAACCAATTTGTCATTATAATATCTTTGCAACTATCAAAAATTAGCAAACCTATTCCGATACTAATGATAATTAAACCAGCATCCCATAAACTCATCGAAATAAGATCAAAGAAAGGTTTGTCCCAGTAAGACCAAACAGCTATAACTGAAGGCAAAAGCATTGCCAAAACTTTTAGTATTTCTATTGCTTTTTTATTCATCATCAATCATCCTCACGATAACTATTTCCAGAAATTACATACAAAGAATATTCTTTTGACACGACATTTCTACTTTCATCCCATTTAATTAAACCAGTTGCTCCTTCAACTCCACTTGTGTATGAATTGAATTTGTTTTTTATTGAAGTGCCATCTATAGCTCCTTCTTTAACAGCTTTCGCTACCAAAGTAATAGCATCACGGGCAGCGGCGGCATTAATATCGGGAGAGTAACCATGTTTAGCCGCAAATAAGTTTTTGAAGTTTGTAAATATCGCATTATCTGGTTGTGTAGGCAATGTAAAACGAACGCCTTGCACAAGGTCTACTACTTCGGCTTTATATAAATCTTTATTACTAAATGTATCGCCACCAAATAATGCTGCCGTAATCCCTAATTCTCTTATTTGTTTCAAAGCTGGAATCGTTTCAGTTGGATGGAGTATCAGCAATATAACGTCAGGTTGCCTATTTTTGATTCTCAGCAATGTAGAGCGTAAATCAGTTTGCCCAGATTCGCAAGTTTCTGCAGCAACGACTTCACCGCCTAATTCAACAAATTTACTCTGGAATTCAGAGGATAATTCTTTTCCCCATGAGTCATTAAGATGGAGAATAGCAGCTTTCGTATAATTACTTTCTTTTATCTTTTGAGCTAAAGCAATGCCTTGATATGCGCTCGTCGGTGTAATTAAAAATACATACCCTCTGTCTTTTGTTATTTGATTTCCATCCGCAATAGGAGGTAATAACACAATCTTATTATCATTGCAAATCTCCCCAATTGTCATTGCCAATTCTGTAGAGGAAGTCATCGCAACAGATAATTTTCTTCTTGCCATTTCTTGTTGAAGCACATTAACTGCTTCCTTGGAAGACAATCTATCGTCCTGGTAAACTACATTGATTTTGTTTCGCGTAACTTCATCTATTTGGTCAAGACCAATCTCAATGCCGTCTCGTAACAATTTACCATATACAGCCGCATCGCCTGTTAATGGCAAACTCACCAACACATTAACCTTATGTGTTTCTTGTTTACAACCCACAATGCATAAGCTTATGCAAAGTACCGATAGCACCAGTTTAATGCTTTTCATTTTAGTTTCTCCTTTCACTAAAAAATTTGTTTACCATATAATACTTATTCCAAAAAAGCTCTGTGTCTTCATGATAAAACGCAGAAAAAATCTTTGGAAATCCGCATATTAATTTTTTTTCTTCCTCAGATATTTTCGGCATATATGGAGGAAATATGAAACCCGATATTGCCTCTTCATCAAAAGCAAGATTATTCAATATGTTATTTGTCAGAGGTGTTCCTGACAGTGGAGACAATTGGTACAAATCTACGATTATGTTATTATACTCAATAATTCGACGTATGACTTCAAATGTATCAATAAGTTCAGATTCTCCCTCATTGGGAAATCCCCAAATAAAACTTGCTGTTACATAAAATTTCGTTGTTGCATATTCAAGCCTTGATAATAGTTCTTTCTTATCAAGACCCTTGCTGAATTTATACAACATATTCTTATTTCCTGTTTCAATACCTATAAACGCACCAACACAGCCTGAACTTGCCATCATATTCACATTTTCTTTCGTCAAATCATTTAGTCTGAAATAACAAGTCCACTTTTTATCAGGAAACCGCTCTTTAAATAATTGACAGAACTCCTCCAGTCTTGTACTGTACAATCCAAAATTATCATCTACAAAATTAACCGTATCACACTTTGTGTGCTGGAATAAGTTATTCAATTCTTTAAAAACATCTTCCATTGGGCGTATCTTAATTTTATTATCCAATGTACTATTAATGGAACAAAATTCGCACCTAAATGGACACCCTCTTGTTGAAGACATTTCAAACCTATTATATCTTTCTACATCGTAAATATCATAGTTTAGAATAGGAATGTCTTTTGCCTCAATTGCGTCGTTTTCCCGAACACCCCTAAATATTTCCTTGCCTTTTCTTCCTACAATTTTTGAAGATAATGAATTTAAATCAGAATTTTCGGTATCAAGCCAATTTAAAAAATCCAACATCGTCTTTTCGCCTTCACCCTCCACACAATAATCAACGCATGGAAATTCATTAATTAAACAAGTTGATAAGTTAGAGGCTGAAGGCCCTCCCAAAATTATGATTTTGTCTTTTGTTTGTTTTAGTTTTTGTATTGATAAAATAATTTTTGGCAAAACTGAGTCCCATGCTGATATACCTATAATATATTCTTCTATTGAAAAGAAATATTCAGTTGTTTTTTCGAGGGTAAATTCTTCATAGCAAATATCAATGGAAATATCATAAATACGCGATTCTATACCAAATTTGCTTAAAAAATTCGCAATAGAAAATAACCCTAAAGGAGGGGCATACAATGCTCTGTCCTTAGGATAGCACATATTAACCAACGCAATTTTATCAATCATTAAAGTAAACTCCCTCCGTAAGAACTGATTTCTTCTTTTACCAAACGATGAGCTTCTACATCGTTACATGGATGGCGGTATGAACTTAGTTTGATTTTTTTCACGCTGCTTATTGGCTTAACCTGACTTAGGTAACCAATTAATTTTTGATTTGTTTTGATCATAACCTAACTTCTCCCAATTCCAACTCAATTTCCCTACTCACAACGCCATCCAACAACTGCCTCTTATGCTCAACAACTATAAAAGTCACATTGCCACTTTTCAAACCTCCTATGCACCGAGATAAAACCTCCGAATTTCCAGCATCCACTCCTGCAAATGGCTCATCAAGCAACATCAACTTCGGTGAATGCACCAATACATTCCCAAAAGCCAAAAGTTGCTTCTCACCACCACTAAGATGAAAAGGAGTTCGTTTTCTCATAGTTTTCAACATAGGCAAAATTTCAAATACATTATCTACTAGTTCCTCAGCCTCAGCTTTCGAATAGATTCCTGCAGAAACCGCTAAATTTTCTTCTACAGAAAAATCCTCAAACACATTCTTCTTCTGCGGCATATACGCAATACCATTCTTTATCATTGCAGAAACAGGCAAAGCTGTTATATCATTTTCCTCAAAAATAACTTTACCTTCTTGTACATCAACATTCCACGGCTTCAACAATCCGTAAATAGTTTTCAATACAGTGCTTTTACCCGAACCATTGCCACCGCTAAGCAAAACTGTATCACCTTTCTCCACAGAAAAAGAAACATCCGTCAGCACTTGCTTCTTGCCATATCCGGTAGTTATATGTTCCACTTTCAGCATATAACCCCTTTTTCCATTTGCAGAATATGGTCGCTCGTTTCTTCAATATAATCTGTATGATGCTCAATTTGCAATATGGTTTTTCCTTCCTGTTTCAATTGCTTAACTAATTTGATAATCTTCACCCGATTATCCTTATCAATTCCTGCAACCGGCTCATCAATCAAAAGCAATTCTGCGTTATTGGCAATACAACAACCAATAGTCAACAATTTTTGCTGCCCATAAGAAATTTCACCTGCCAATTCATTTCGTTTTTCCGACAAGGAAACCATTTCTAAAATTTTATCTGTACGTTTTAGTTGCTCCTTATTAGGAAAAGCAAACTTTCTTTTTTCCAATGCCAATAAAATATTTTCATAAACAGTCATCTGCGTAGCAAGTCGCAAATCCTGAAAAGTCCGACCAATGCCCATTCGGTTTACACGAAACGGTAAAAATTGAATTATTTTCTCATCTTTCAACTTAACATCGCCTTCATCCGGTTTCAGAAAGCCAGAAATGATATTAATCAAAGTCGTCTTCCCAGAACCATTGCCTCCCTTGAGCGTATATACGAAACCCTTCTCCAAACGAAGATCGATTCCGTTCAGAACACGAACATCGCCAAAAGATTTGTGTATGTTTCTCAATTCAAGCATCAGAAACGCTCCGCTCGGCTAACAAAAAAGGGCAAATTTTCATTTGCCCCCTCGCCGTTCATTAAAAAAAGACCCTCTACGGGAGGCTCTCGAAACTTCCCGATATAATTGTAAAACAGCGAACATTGACTCCTAGTCATAATTTTGATATGAATATAGAATTTTATAAATAAAGAATAAGAAGAGGGAAGAGAGCCTACATATGAGGCTCAGGGTGATTCATAGGATTTCGATGTAAATGCTTTATAAAGTTAAGCTGCTCTTAACCATAAGTGGCAAAGTATTAGACTTGGTTTCAATTGCGGAATGTAAGAGGCTGAGAGTCAGCCCCAAAGAGATTCAAAGAAAGCTGCGTTTGCGTGTTACGGCACGATTTTATTTCACGGTCGGTGATTTTATCATTTTTATCAATCTCACCCGAAATAAGGGGCGATAACGGGTTACGTTTGGCAAAATTCCCTTCAATTGTATTATTGCTGTAGTTGGCATAACAATAATAGCATCCATTGCGGCAGGTGTTGTACATTCCAATATCTACACTTGTAACACAACCGCATTCGAGACGTTGCATTTTGTCTTTACAAACATTCAAATTATAACCAAGCAATTTCATAAGTAACTTGCCATCAATACACTGAGCGTGCTCAATTCCATACTTCTGTAAATCCATTTTTTCAGCGCAAGTATCTATTACAAGTCCGTAGCTATGAGCTATTTCTGCAAGTTGAGAACTTAATTCGACTTGAGTCTCGTATGGAAAATCCAATAATCCTAATTCCTTTATCTTATTTTTTACACAACGATAATCAGCATCTATAAAGCTGATTGTAACTTTCCGAGTATAATCGCGCAATTCCTTTGCTATTTTTTCAAAAGCACGTATATGGCAATCTACTGGATATTTTTCGCTTATAAGAATAGGGTCGTATCTCCAAATGACTCTGTCTGCGCCAATTACGCTAGACAATCTTTTGAACGCAGGCAATATCTTATCGCTTTTTGATGGCAGGTTCGGTTCTATATCTTTGCCGTATGGCGTTATGGTAAACTGAAAATAGTACATATAATTTTCAAGCTCGCCAAGTCTATCAAGCATTGGAATAGGATTTTTCGTCCAAAAGACAATTCCATCAACAACATCGGGGTCAAGGCTTATTTTGCTTACTTGATGAAAGTTCATTGGGTTGCGGGTCAAAACAAATCTTTCTTTGATTCTGTTGTAAAACCAATCAGAATAATATGCTGGAATATCCGTTCTTCTACTTGCGCTGATAATCATGTTATTTCCCGTATTCAAAAAATACAGATTTTCGAACTTCTCGCAAAACATTAATTTCACTAATATCAGTTGTTGGGCAGATTATGCCGTTATCTTGAATATGTATCCAATCGTCTTTTTTATAAGGCGGACTATCCGTATAAAATCTTCTTATTTGAGCAGCGTCAAAAAGCGGCGTGATAGTCTCATCGAATATATCACGTCCCATATGAATACTGTTTATATCATTAAATATAAAAACGGAATTTTCATCCATAGTATTAATAGCCGCTATAAGATTTTTAAGAAAAACATCATGCAATTCATGTTTATATATTGTAGAGAAAACCTTATTCATCATAATAATTTGATGATTTTCAAAAGTAAATGGATCTGTCAAATCACTTTGCTGATATTTAATATCTGGAAGATTTAACCTTGTTGAGTCCCAATGTGTACTTTTTTCGAGCCCATAATAATCAGATGATATTCCCAATCCTTTATCAGTTATATATTGCGAAATAGCAAAATAATCTGGGCAGAAACCACACCCAAGAGACAACACATTAATACATTGTCCTTCATATGACTCTAATATTTTAGATGTATTTAAATAATGATATATCTCACTTATATATGCGGGGCCATATTTAAGCACATAACAATTCATTTTTTTATGACAGTCATAATTATCAGGACCGCCATGAAAATCTCTTCTTAAACACTCCTGGCACCCCATAGTATTACAAAGTATCAAAGACCAGTTGCTGCCTCCGTGGCAGCAATGCTTTTTTGCCGCATTGTAATTATTTTCACATAAAGATAAAACTTGATCAAACATATTGCCATTCTCTTTAAAAAAAATAGAAAAATGAAATAAGTCGTAATTTAGCCAAAAATATTTTTCTGGCTAAAAATCGTCGTTTTCGGACCTTACCATGTAGGCTCTATGGGTTTGCATTAGGAACTGGAACTTCCTTAGGTTGGTGCGGAATGCCATCTTCGCTTTCACAGCGAAGAGCGTAATATTTTAGCAAAAAATCTTCGCTTGAAGAATCATCTTTTGAATATTTTTTCAATTCTTGGGCGTACCTTCTTACATTTCTACACCAGCTTGGCACGTTGTATGCGGAATCAATATATGCGGTAAAATCGCTAAAAGATGTTGCCCTATCTAAAATCAATGACTTAACTTTATCATTAACAGAATTAAACATATAAAGCCGCCAAATAAACGAATAATCACTGCCGTAATATTCTGTTGCATATTCAGCATTTAGACCAAATACACCTTTCTCCATAGTTATACGAGTCCATATAAGCGAATTTAATAAACCGATGTCGCCTTTATAATCCCAACTAAATTCACGATCATTTGTATCAATTTCTCCAGTCTTTTGCCAATGTTTAAATACACGTTTTTGTATTTGCAGAAATTTTACTAGTGAATCCGATGCAATATCTTTGCAAACTCCACCAAAAGGAATGTCATTTTCATCATCTGAGAGTAACCCGTAGGCAAGCAAGGCAAGACACTTTTCAGAGATTTGAATCGCCGAGTATTCCACATTCTGTTTAACTTCTTGAGTGGTTATTTTTGGATTGTAACAACCGAAAACAAATACAACTATGAGTAGGAATGCTGTTGTTATTTTCACCATTTGCCCCACACCCCCTTGCCATTTAAATTAGATTCATTGCAACCTTCCATAGGCAGTAATACATATTTGCGGCAACGAAATTCATTAACTGCACCTAAAAGAGGAAGAACCCCTAAAAAAGGCTCCTCAAATTTTGCTTCTTTCTGGAATTTTAGTTGTTTATCCTCAAAATTATACTGTTTTACAGCAGCTTCTTTGATGTCATTTACTAAACACTTTGGCGCAAAGGCTAGTTCTTCAGGGATTTCTTCGAATAGTGTGAAGCTATCCTCAAAAATCCTCCAATTCCCATAAAATTCCAATTCTTCAATAGATATATTTTGTGGCAAGAAATATGCAATTAAATCTCTAAAAGGCAAACCCATGGAGATATCATAAATCGTATCTCCAAAAACAAACATATCTAGTGTAGAAGCCAATGATTCAATAACTAAATTACCATCTTTTAAATCGCCAAATAAATAGAATGGCATTTTATCCAAAGAACTTAACGGCAGGCAACTCCAGCCTAACGGCAAATGTTTTTTATCTATAAATATTGTAATATTTGAATCTATTTTAGCGTCATTTTTAAAAATAGTCTCCATTACCACACTCAACTCATAAAAATTTGCTTGTTTGGAATTATTTACAAAATGAACTTTTTTTATAACTCCAAGAGCCGCAAAATCATTCTTTATTCTGGCTATCTTGACTGGTGTTCTTTTTTTGGTTAAGCGTTGCCACAACTTGTTAAAATCTTTTCCAGAAGCCATAATGTTAAGTTTAAATTTCGGTAACAAAACTTCATTGTAAAACGTAACATCAATACTATCTAGTTTTTTAGAGTTGTAATAAGGAGTGCCAATTGCATGAAATGCATATATCTCACCCAAAAAACCGGGAATATCACCAAATCTAATGATTTGCTGATTATGTATTTGCGCCTCATTAGAATTGAAAGGATCAAAATACTCTCTTACCTCCTCATATTTTTCAATTTGAATCATCCCATCTTTATATTTGCCAAAAATCAACATAGGCCTATACCGAAAATATGTATGTATAGGTTTCTCTTTTACTTCCAGATATTCTTTTCTTAAAGTGTCAGACGCAACATCCAAAATATGAATAATTTTATAACGGGATGTGCAAATTTGCGTATCCCAATACTTGTAAACTTTTTTATCGAATTCCGCATCCTTTTTATCTATAGGAAAAGAAAGAGGACAAGATTGGCTTTCAAATACGGCTAACGCCGCAAAATCTGGAAGAGTTTCTTTGCTTCTGCCTTTATAAAAATATTCCATTGGGTCAATTTGAGCAAAGCTGTATGAGAAACTACATAGAAAGAGAAAATAAATGAATTGCATTAAATATCCTATTTTAAGGCCACCCAAGCGGATTTTTGTACCATACTTCTTCGTTGTATCCACTTTCTTCCAAATATTTTGCTTTGAGTTTATTCGTTATATCAGGTAAATGTTTTTTTTCATATCTTTTAAAAACATCTCTCATTTGATCAGTTTTCTCATCAATATTAATTTTAAAATTTCGTTGAAACTGAAACTGAATATCATGAGCATCTACATCAATAAGAATATTGTGATAATACCCAATCCCAGCTTTACCATTTTCTCTTTGACCTAATTTTCCTTGCCATTCTTCACTTGTTCTTTGCCAAAAATGCCTAAATTCATGAATGAGAAGTGCTTGCAATATTCCAGTAGAGACTTCTTTTGTTTTTCCTTCAATTTTGCTTTTAATACGATTTGCATATAAAGTTATAGTCTTAGTTTGTGGATCAAAAGCACCTAGAGAATTCTCGTTATTTCCTTGATCCTCAAGTTTTATTTTGAGAGAATTCGGTTCCTTTTGAATTTTTTTCATCCATTCAACATCAAACTTTCTTTTTATCAATTTTTCTTTTTCCTCTACGGATATGTTCTCATTTTTTTCTATTTTTTTATCAATTTTAGCATTAAGATCTTCCATTTTTTTAATTAAGTTTTCAATCAATGAATTTTGTAAACCTTCATCTAATACTTTAGATTCATTTCCTAAATTGCTAATATTTGAGTTTAGTTCTTCGAACGGTTCTGCTACTTCATTAGGTTTTGCCCCTTGATTTCCACTCGGATCCAACAGTTTCACTGGATTCCCCCTGCAGTACGCATACAGGTTTGTCCCATCCACTAGCCCTGCTGGGTCGGCTGTAGTCCACCTCCCGAGCCATCCTGCGTAATACCTCGCCAGCATGTAGTACAGCCCACTTTCCTCGTCCTTCTCCTTCCCCGTGTATCGGTAGCGTTTCTGGCTCACCTCGCTGGCGTTTCTGCCCGCTTGGTAGCTGGTGTCCCCGTAAGGGTAGTATTCCTCGTAGCTGATAATGCTCGCTGTTTCATCAAGCTCAAGCGTGGCTGACTCGATGTTGTTGCTCAGCTGGTACCTCTGAACAGTATTATTAACCGCTGCGCCATTATCTAAGGTCAAAGTTTCCACTAGGGCTATTCGCCTCTTGTCATCCATAATGTGTAGCGTTTCCCTTTCTAGGAGCAGAGTCCCAGCTGATTTTTTTTTTCTGTAAATCTCGAACTCACCCAGATACAGCCTTTCCTCAATCGTAGCGCCGTTGTTTTTTTCTACAACTTTCCGTGCTCTCTGCCCGCTTCCGTCGTAATTGTAGTAAGCGTCAATAGCCCCGTTTCCGCTTCCTTTTGTGATGTGGCGGAGCCTTTCAGCGAAGTCCCACTCCATATTTTGTAAGTGCGGCATTTTCGTCATTGACCCGTGCTGGTTGTAGTCGTAGCTGGCTGTGAGATTTCCGACTGTTGTTGATAACAGCCTGTTATCGGTTGTTGAATATTTGTATGAGCGGTTCCAGCTGCTGTTATTTGCGGAGTGTATCATGTCAAGTATATTTCCGACTTCGTCGTATTCCCATTTTCGTGTATAGTTTCGCAGCGCGGTGGCGTCGCTTGGCACGGGCGCGGCATTCGGGTATCCCTCGGATACGGTTTCCATGTCAGCTATATTATCGGCATGCTCCCTTCCGGTGGCTTTGACGAGCCTGTAGAGGGCATCGTATTCGAAATTCTGGCTCGGGTTTACTATCTGGTTGTCAAAGAACGCAACTTCTTGTGCTTTATCCTTTATTTCCGTGATGTTCCCCATTTGGTCGTACTTGTATTCCAAGTCTTGCAAAGCATTAGTTCCGTTGTTTCTCGTGGTCAAAATGCTAGTCAGCCAGAAATTATTTTTGTCATAAGTGTATTTGGTCGTGGCTCCGTTCCCGTATTTGATCCTTGTTCTCTGTCCTTTGGGGTTGTAATTAATGTCCCGCACGAATGGAGTTTCTTCAGTCGCTCCTCTCAGCTTGGCCTTCACGCCTTTCAATAACCCGCCTTCGTCGTATGCTGGCATTATCTCGCTCGCAGGGATATTGTCGTTGTGCGGTGTTAAAATGTTCGTGGCCCTGTTGATGGCGTCGTATTGAGTTTTCGATACAAATTCTTCGTCTTGCAATAATGCTTCCGTATCATTGACATTCCAATTTATCGTTTGTTTGTATTCCTTGGTGAATATCCTTTTGCTTTCCAATAGATTCCCCTTGAAGTCGAATCTGGCGTTTTCTGTCATTCCGCTCTGGTCGCAAATTTTCCACGGCAGCCCTCGCATGTTGGCGTCGCTTGGCGCATCGTCGGAGTCTCCGTAAGCCGTCTTCCCGACGAGTTTTTCGTCATTTAGCCATTGCTCCGTGGGCCTCCTCAGCGCGTCGTACTTTATATGCAGCAAATGCCCTCTTGAGTCCCATGTATGAGTGGGCAGCCCGTCAGCGGCTATGAGCATCCACCTCTCGCCTGCGTCCATGCTGTTCGTGTATCCCTTCTCCCCATGCATGCCGTATCTGTATTCCATCACGCAAATCTTGCGCTCAATGCCCTCTATTTTTCGGATTGCGATTATTTCCTTCTCGTTCCCCTCGATGTCAAGGACAGTGCGCGTCTCTGGCTTCCTTCCGTTTCCGTCATTGGCAATCACGCAGAATGGCCTTCCGAGGCTGTCGAGGTGTGTGACGGTCGGTGTGCCGTGGTGGGGGCTGCTGGTGGCTGTGTCGCAGCGGTCATGGTCCGCTTGCTCCCATGCGGTGAACTCAACCTTCGAGTGAGTGCCGTCCGGGAAGTCCGTGTGCACCAGTCTGGAGAGGGGGTCGTAGTGCATTTTCGGGGTCACGCCTGAGTTCCTTGCCGCATCCTCCTCGCTCTCCCAGTCCTCTGTGTCGCTGAAATACGGCTCGTACTGCTTGACTGGGTTTCCCTTGTTGTTGAGCACGGTCCTGCCTGTGCCAACCCATCTTGGCATCCCGTCCTTCCCCGGCTCTGCCTTCGCCTTCGCCAGCGCGATCCGGCCCATCCCGTCGCTGTACTCAATCGTCTCCAGCCACCGCATGTTATCCTCTCCGTGCACCTCTCGGCTTGAAGTCTTTATCCAAGAGGGCTTTGTCAGCTCCCCGGTGTCTGGGTTGAACACCGCGAACCCGTACTCCATCTTGGCGGTTGGGTTGTCCAGCGTGTCTCCTTCCCCGTTCTTTCCGATTGCGGCGGTGGCTGCCACTATGCCCAAGGCGTCGGTCTTCACGGCGGTCCTGTTCCCGTTTGGGTCGGTGATTTCTCTTGGGCTCAATGTTCTGTAGTCGTTGACGGCGGCCACGACATTGCCAAGCGGGTCAATGACGGAGGCCACCAGCAGATTGCATTCATCGTAGGTGATCTCTGTCCTTGCCCCGAAGGCGTTTTCAACGCTGGTAGGCAGGCAGAAGCCGCCAGTCTTGCCCGTGTCGTATATGTTTCTCCCCGTGCGCATCCACCAGTCATTGCCCCTCTTCTCAAAGCCGCCCTCAATGAGCATGGGGTTTTCTATGCGCCCCGTTCCGTACAGATGCGCAAGCAGGGTTGGAGTGTAAGCGAGCGAGTAGCTCTCGTATGGCAATCCATGTGTAGCCATCTCTCCAAGCGGCAGTGGCACGTCCGAGAAGCTTTTGTCGTAGAAGAGCGTTTCCGCATGCTCCACGAGCCGTTTTTGCGCTGCGGCAAAAGCTGGCTCATCCTCGAATCCTATTTCATCAGCTTTCTCAAATTCGTCTTTCAGCCATTCCCTCCCGCACAGCTTCGGAACATTTGGATGCGTCAATTCCCAAGTCTTTTTTGAGCATTCCATCCCCATGCGGAACGCATCGAGGCCGCAAGCGTCTTTGGCGTACTTCGTCTCGGTCACGACCATGTGGCTCTTCTTCTGCTCTTCATGGGCGGCATTCGTTTCCCTCCCGTAAACAACCTCCGCCGACAGCTTGGGCCTCCCGTACTTGTCGAGCTTCAAAACGATGCTGTGCGCTGCTCTGGGGTCGGCAATGTCTCGCTCGTAGTGGCGCGCCAGGCTCTCGCTCTGGGCAGCGTGGAAGCATGCGTGCCTGTTTTCCCCCTTCGCCTGCAGCCGCCTTATCCCGTACGAGAACTGCGTTGTCGTGTATGGCTTATCCTCGAGCTCCGAGCCGTCGAGGGCGTACACCTCCTGCCTCAGCGGCTGCCCCTTGAATGCGCGCATGGCCTCCCTCTTCTCCTCCGGGCTCCACTTCGCCTTAAGCTCAGGTTGTTCGAGCCTGGGCTCGGTTTTGCAAACGGGGTTGTACTCAGCCTCGTAGTGCCCAAGCATCTCCTTGCTCTTTATCCAGGCCCCCAGATGGAACCAGGTTTTCGTAAGCACGGGATCCTGGTCAAGGCCTCCGCCGAAGCTCTCGGCGTCTGTCTGGTCAACCCTGCCGAATCCCCTGAACTCGCGCTCGGGGATGTCGTAGTAGCCGTGGTGGTAAGAGTAGCTGCTTGCGAAAACATGCCCGCTCACATGGTCGTGCGTGACCACCCTGCTCAGGCAGTGGACGGGGAAGGGAAGCTTGGTGACCCACGGCTTTCTGGCTTTGCGGTCGTCCAGGTAAAATTTCGTCGACGGAGTATATTCCAGTTCAACCGTCTTTCCCATTCCGTTGCTGTATTTCGTCATCAGATGCGGCTTCTTGCCGCCCATCAGGTCTATGTACCGCATGGGGCACTTTGAATGCGCCGGAATGGGAGACGACCAAACGACGCAGGCGGTGCCTTGGCCCAAAAAATCAAGAACCGAGATTTGCGTCGTGTTGTCGTTGCGGAGGGCAAACTCGCGCTTCTCGGCTGTGAACCCGTTTCCGCTTTTGTTCAGCCATACCGTGACCTTGTCCGCGCTTATGTATATCAGGTCTGCCGCCCCTGACCCGTCCACATCCGCAAGCCTCACCCTCGCAGCGCTGAACTGGCCAGGCCTGTCCATGGCCGGGCTGCCGCGCATGCTAACCTTAGCGCCGAACTTCCCGTGGCCTAAGTTGGGCCAGTAGCAGACGCTGCCATTGCGGACGCGCACAATGTCCGTAAGCCCGTCGCCGCTCATGTCCGCAAGGAATACGGACTGCTCGCTGTCAGCGAATATTATGCGAGGCCCTTTGTTCTCGTCAAAGGGCTTGGCATGCTGCGATTCAAGCTTGAAGCCGCTCTTGCCATCGCTGCGGTAATAAGTGAACACTCTGTCGTCGTCAACAAGAATGTCCGCGCGGCCGTCCCCGTCAAGGTCAAGCGTCCTGACATTTTGGCCGCTGAAGTCGATGTTGGGCAGCTTTTTGAATGGCTGGTGGGGTGTCCATGCCCTGCCGTCTTCAAAGCGATAGAAGCCGGGGGCGTCGCCTGCGTAGTCCACTAAGTACTTCTCGCTGTTGGCTTCAAGCTCTTGTATGTTAGCGGCAGAACCAGTGAGCGGACGGATTTTCAGCGCAGTGAGAGGGCCGAGCCTGCCGCAGCCAAGGTTGCGCTTGTAGTACCATCCTCGGCCGGATTCGGAAAGCACGCCGGAAAGCCCCTCTCCGTAGAGATCAAGAAAATGGCTGCCGCTGGATGCTAGGCCAGCCGGGAGACCACGCAAGCTTTCGGAATCCAGCTCGCGCACCTTGCTGTTCCACTCGTGCGCCTGGTAGGAAAATGCCATCGCCGGCAGCTCTTTGCGCTCTTCTTGATTGTAGCCGATCTGCTTGGCCTGCGCAAGCAACGATATGTCGGAGTCGGTATGCGCGTATGAAAACTCGATTGAGCGAACAAGGCATTCAGATTCAAATTTGTGGCGCATGAGGATTCTTTCGCAGCGCCTATCGCAGCGTATCTCAAAACAGGAGCGGTAAGAGGAAAAGGGGTCGGGGCGATCGCCATACTCAAAGGAAAGCTCAAAATGGTAATCGGACGGACGGGCATCGCCGCCGCCATAATGACATGCGTTGCCGTAAAACACGCTTCTTAGGTAACGGTTCGAGCCATATGCCTCGTAGTCGTAACAAACGGCGTTGCCATTGCCGTCGTGGCTGAACTCAAGAAGCCATTGGAAGACGCGCTTCGCATTTGCTGGGTCGGAAATACGGGTGCTTGCGCGCGCTCCGTAAATGCGGGTGGTATTGTCCGAGGAAATCGTGCGCCAGTGGATTAGGCCTGTGCTTTTGCTGCTCCACTGCTCTATGATGGCGAATCCGCTCTCTATGCGGGGGCGATAGACGCGAACGAGACAGTCGCCTTCTTCGCGCTTCGAATTGGTTGGGACAAGGTCTTCAGCTCCAGACATAACAAACACATCGGACTCTGAATTATCCATGTATCGAGGCAGGCCCTTGTCCGTCTTGCGGGATATATTGGGGATGGAAAGAGACCAGCCAAGACCGAATGGGCCGTTGCCGGAACCGGAATCGTAGGACAAGCCTATTTCTGGATTGAAGCCGCGAGATGGGCTAAGGGGAAGCGGGATAGAAAATGACGCGCTGCCGGTCACGGGATTGGACTGGAATTTCTCATCTATGCCCTTGAGTGACCCCCCACCCTTGGGCAAATCAATGGACGGGGACGCCACAAGCCGAGAGGAGGAGCCCTTGCTGTCAACGGAAACGCCATGAGGCTGGTCTTTAGAAAAAAAATTCAT
>JGI24694J35173_10000716_pt1 | contig 31492 bp, 49 predicted proteins | sample TergutCo191P1_FD_35173 | JGI IMG/M metagenome (IMG submission 35173) | reverse complement strand
GTGGAGGGCCGTGACCCAATTGACATGCCCGAACCGCTTGAACCCGCATGGCCAGAACATGAAACACATAATGGCGGTGCTTCTATGTCCTCTGGCGGTCATGGTCACGACCTGATGCACGTACATCGTCTTTCTGCGCGAGAGCAAAACCGTCTGTTTAAAATGTCACATGAAGAACTTGTTGCTGCAACACTGGAGGAGGGCACATGTTGTTGGCACAACGCGTTGATTGCGCGATTGGATGAACTTGATAGAGCCGAAACGGCTCCACGTCCAAGACTTTTTGGAAGGCGCAGAGCGAATACAGTGGAGGAAATGACCGATGACAAATAAAAACGTGAACAAAGACATAGCCGATGCGTTGGATGCGTTTTTGACACTTGGTCAAAACCCTGTGGATGAAAAAGCAAAAGCGAAACTAAAAGAAATTTGCGAGCGTAACAAGATTACCCTTGAACAGTTAAGTCAATCTGTTATGAACGCCGTGAAAGAAACCAAATAATTGATGTCAGCAAAAACAATAAAAAACCCCCACCGATTACAAGGAGCAAAATCTCCATGGGAAAAATCGGGGTATAGGAATCTTGTGTGAAACTGCCTTGGTCAGTGACGCTTGTGTCAGGGGGCGGTGTGCCGACTTGGGTATTATCGCCCCCATCCGTTGGGTTAAGGTGCCTGTCAATAAGGATGCTTAAGGTCGCGATTCCAGCACCAAAGTTGTTATCCCAACCGTTTGGTGAATAAGCAATGTCAAGAATTTTGTTTCTTATCATTGTGTTCGTCCCTGGCTCGATTTGTGCATCGGTATAGATTAAAAGTAGCGCGGCGATAGCCGAAACATGAGGGGCCGCCATAGACGTTCCCCATGACCAAGCATACCCGTGAGGTCCACTAGGTCCGTGCCTCCATGCACTTAAGATTTCCCAACCTGGTGCCGCGATGTCAACACCAACACCATAGTGAGAAAAATATGCTGGGTTATCATCCCTATCTGATGCCGCAACCCCTATTACATGAGGGTATCTTGCAGGGAAATCGGCGGGGGAAAGGCTATCATTTCCTGCGGCGGCAACAACAACGATACCTAGGTTTGTGGCGGAACGAATGCTGTTATATAGGATTGCGTCTTGGGTTCGGGCACCTAAACTCATGTTAATAACCGAAACGTTTGCGGTGATTGCGCGTGCGATTGCATTTTGGATGCTTAGACTATCGGTAATCATACTTTCTGGGAAAACATTAAAGGGCACAATCATTACATTGTCGGGGGTGTTGTCGACAATTGTGCCTGCGACGTGCGTGCCGTGTCCGTTCGGGTCGGTCATTACATTAGTGTTGTTTATAACGTCAAAGCCCCCATGTACGCGTCCCTGAAACATCTCGTGTTCGATATTAAGCCCCGTATCAATCACCGCAACGCGAATCTCTGTTGTGAGGTCGCGGTCAAGTTCATAAAGTAACTCTATGAATTGGTCAGAATAAATGCGCTCGGACCCCCAGCGGTCGCCGTGCAAAAACGAAGCACTGTTTTGCCTCGCCAACACAGGGTTTGTGTGGGTGATGATTTTGTTGGGTTCAGAGAAAACAACGTTTCTTTCGCGGGAAAACAATTTTGATGCACGCCTAGTTTCATCAATGGTTTCATATTGCAATACATAAAAGTTGTCCTCCGACACATATTTTATTGCACCAAACTTGTCGTTCAAATGACCGTTTGCTTTAACAACAAGTTGTCGTGTTTGATACCTCGAGGCTTTGTCAACAGAAAAATCTCCGCACCAATATTCTTGTCTAATGGCAGATACCGCGGTCATGAACTCCTGTGAAAATTCATGAAAGATGTTTTTTGTACCTGTGTCTTTTTGATAGTTTTGCGCGGACAAAGCAAACGGCACCAAAAGTCCGAGCAACCAAATGCCAAGCACAGAAAAAAGAACAATCTTATTTCGCATATTCTATTATACCACAAAAAAGTAGACATTAAAAACTGTTTACAGTACATTTGTTTATGGCTACAGAACTTGAAATAAGATTTTTGGATATTGATATAGATGCGCTTGTTAATAAACTTGAAAGCCTTGGTGCAAAAAAAGTAGGCGACTGGTTTTATAATCGTTTTATTTTTCAGTTCCCAGGTTTTCGCTATGGCGGAGATGAACGCAACAGAAAGTGGCTTCGCGTCCGCACCAATGGCGAGCAAGCAACTATGACGTACAAACAGATACATGCCCAAACAATTGATGGTACCGAAGAAATTGAATTTGGGATTGATGACTTTGACGCAGGGGTTTTGTTTTTGGAAAAACTTGGGTTTCAAAAAGAGGGGCCTCAACAAAACAAACGCGTGAGGTATATGTTGGGCGAGGTCGAGATTGATATTGATACTTGGCCGAAATGTCCGCCGTGGGTTGAAGTAGAGGGCAAGACCGAAAAACAAATTAAAGACGCCTGCAAGAAACTTGGTCTTGATTACAAAAAGGGTACGACCCAGGGGATACTTGATATCTTGATTGGGTATGGCTATGACAAAGACCAAAAGGAGTGCAGGTTTTAATTATTCTTCGGTTTGGCTTTTGTCCAGGTTCGCCCAATGTGTTTGATGCTTTTGTCTTTGAGCGCATCGAACAAATCAATGTTTAAAATCGTGCATAAATCCAACAAAAGGGTAAACACATCCGCGGCTTCTTCACTGGTTTTGGTATAGTTATTACGACTTTCGTCACAGCACATCCCAATTTGTTTTCTTAGGGCTTTTGCAAGTTCGCCGATTTCCTCGACCAACAGCAACATGGTTTGCTCGGGCGTTTCGTCGTCAAAGCCCTGTGCCCTCCACATTTTCTCGCGCAGTTTTTGGATTTCTTTTAGACTTTGTTTCTCGCTTAATTTCTTTACAAGATTTTCATATGTTTCCATGTAATAAGTCTAGTACTAAAAGCACCAGTGGTCAACCATCAAAGTCAAAGCCAACCTGTGTCTTTTAACATCCATGCGGGCGGGCCGTCTTTTTCAATTTTCCCGTCGGCATATAATTTTGCGACCTCTTGTCGTGTGAAAAAACCTGCGCTCGCCAAATCGTCGCTTGGTTTAATTTCGCCGCTTTGCCACTCGGCAACATGGAGAGCAAATATTCTGTGGAATTGTTTTTCTGGTTTAATCAATTCGTATGCTTTGAAAAACTTTGTGTTTTTGATTTTGAGGTTTGTTTCCTCGAAAATTTCACGTTCGCTGGTTTCCGCCAATCGTTCACCGAAATCTACTCCGCCACCTGGGATAACGTACTGGCCTTTTTGCATGCCTGGTTTGTTGCTCTCGCCCAACAAAATTTTGTCGCCTTTAACGACAAGCGTCGGAACCCCGATGCGGATGTTGTCTTGTGCCATGTAATATTAAACCAGTTCTTTTGCCTTAAGTCCACCAGAAATTCTTGGTTTGGACCTAAGTGGGTGAATCTCGTCATCCTCAAAAGTGTGCTGGCCAACCGAACCTTCTAATTGAACTGTGTATGTAAATCTGCCACTCACACTTGGGCAGGGGTTTATTTCGACAATATGACCAGTCGTGCCATTTGTTGTGATTTTTGTGCCTACGTTCATGACGTAATTGTAACACCAGCCTGTGGAAAAGTCAAAAACAAAAAAGTCATGAAATATGGAAAAGACCAAAAAAACAATTGACATAGACGACGACGACGACGACGCATACTGGACTTGTCTAAAAAAATGTGGATAACGTGAATTAAGGAGGGGACGTGGATAATAACAAAGAAGGCGAATTGGAACTTGATTTGGATTTCGGTGTGTTGGATAAAATAAACGAAGCAGGCAAGGCGGTCGCAAAAAATGCAAAAAACGTTTTAAAGGTCGGGGCTGCGGTGGTTTTCATGGGGCTCGCTACTGTGGGAGCAATTGCTGCGGAATCCAGTGACATGGCGAATCTCCCAGATATTCCAAGTGCTAATCTTGATTTAGAGGAATTTGACAGATGGATTCAGCAATTTGACAGAGATTTTCTAACGGCAATTGATGCGGGTAGGCTGAACGAGAAATTTGAACATGTCCACTTTGATGGGTGGGGTATGGGTTGGAGGCGCATAGGCGACACGTCTGGACGTGGAATCATTACACCTGTGACAAACCAATATGAACTTACAAACAAGTTTATGAACTTGGCGGTTCCACTTGAACAAGACGAACCCGAACTTTAATTAAATTGTGCTCGTATAATTACATATGACAGATTCCGAACGCGACGCCAACATTGCCGCTTTGTACAAGTCCACGGGCATAGATTTTGAAACGATAGAGGCATTGTACGCCGAGCGCGACAAAAAGATTGCAGACCTCCGTGAAAGAACGACGCAGGCTTTTAGCACAGAGTATGCCTCTATTAATGCCGAGTACTCTCAAAAAGTCGAGGCGGTCAGGGCAGAGGGTCGGGAAGCCAAAAAGTTAAAAGACTGTGTTTGTGCTTGCAAGCAAAAATGTGCGGTTTGCAAATGTCACGGGTTTAGTTAAACCGCTGAGCAAGGTCGTCTGCGTATTTTAAAACCAAAAAATCGCCGACTATAAAGGGGGAATAGGTGATTTACTAAATTGGAAACACAATCCCATCTAATTGGTTTGTATCTCTATTATTCGGACAATTCTTTTTCGGACAAACGAATTTAGCCCCATCTTGTGTTGGCGAATAACACCATGGGTCATGCATTGCATTCTTGTGGAATTCGCACTCTTTACATAATTCAGGGTAATTCTCTTTCTCCATATATAACTCTCCAAAATAAAGTTGGCTCCCCCGGTTGGATTTGAACCAACGACCTACCGGTTAACAGCCGGTTGCTCCACCGCTGAGCTACAGGGGAATGCGGTAGTGTTCCAATGCAAGGTTCAGAAAAGATTCTTACAGGGGAATATTTTTGGATTATATCAGACCTTTTTTCAATTGTCAACGCGTTTGATACGGTTGTTATATTGACAAATTAAAGTTTTTGTGCTATTTTGTGTAAAGAATATTTTATAAAAAGGTGGGTTATGGATAGCGTTAAAAAATTGGCAACAAGAATACATTGGGCACAGTCTACTGGTATGCCTGATGTTCATAATGCTATACGTCGTGTCTTTGGTGCGAAGGTATCGAAACTGGATGAATCGGCTAAGTTACAACTTAAAAATGAACTGGCGTCGGCTTTGGGTGGTACAAATATGTGGCCAGTGATTGAAGATTGTGCCAGTTCAGACAAACATGGTAACCACGAATCATGTGCTGTGTGTGTACGTCAAGATGATGAAAACACTTGCGAGGGAGAGCAACCTAATCCGATTTTAGCATTTACAGCAGAAGATGTGTGTAAAGCATTTGGGTTGCAAGCAGGAGAGCAAGATTTGATTGATGTGTTGTCAGAGATGCTTGCAAAGAATTTCAAATGGGGCGGGGAGAACCTCCGTATGGCGAATGATGTGTTGTATGGTGGGCGTAATTTTTCTTTAGAGCGCGAGGTATGGCTTAGGAATGCAAAGCGAAAGTTAGAACAGATTATGGTATAACGTTTCTCCGTTGTCGAAACCTTGTGACATTCGTCATAACTGCGGTTGACAATCAAAGGCAAATAACTTATAATTAAAGTTCAAATCATGGAAAACCCAAAAGAAGTAACTGATGATGTTAAGATTGTGGACCAACCAGCGGACGAGTACGCGGTATCTTTAAAGTCGCGCCTATTGCGCCTTGCGGTATCGCTTGGTGCGCTTGGCATAATTGTCACGTGTTTTATTTTGCTTATTAATTTCTTGGGTTTTGGTATCTTTGGCGGAAACGATGCCGCCGAGGAAGCCGCCGCACGACTAGAAGGCTACGGAGTCGCAATATTCTTTATCTTTTTCTTTATGTACATAACCCAAGCCATCTTTCTTAACTTTATCCCTGGTACGATTACGTTCTTTATGACTTTTGGGTTTTTCTTGTTTGGACAAAACGTGGGGCTCCTTATCGCGGTTGGTATAGTATGTGCTCTGTCCGCCTCGATTATCGTGTATACAATTGGGCGACTTGGGGGGAGGAAACTCTTGTTCTGGTTGTTCGGAAGAAAACATGTCGAGAGCAAACTTGACTGGTTCCAACGTCGCGGTATTTTCTATGTTCCTGCGCTTTATGTCGTTCCGTTTATGACGGGGGATTTGATTTGCCTTATCTGCGGTGCGTCCAAGGTCAAATTCTGGAAGTTCCTTTTGATTATTTTGGTTTCGCGACCGATAGAGATTACACTAGTCGCTTTCTATGTTCCGATTATGCGATTTATAAACAGCCTTATAACCCCGTTCGAGATGTTCTTACTTATAAACCTCATGGTTTTGAACGTGATATTGTTTGTGGCTTATTACCAAAAAATTGTTGCGACTATTAAAAAGTTTCTAGGTATCACTCCAAAAGTTCTTACAACAAAAGATATTGAAAAGTTTGAAAAAGAGCAGTCCACGCAATCAAAAACAGTATCCACAGCCGAGCCAATAGCAGAGCAACCGATACAAAAAACCACCGCGAGAAAGCCTAGGGTCAAGAAAGTGTCTGAATAAATTGATATATATCAACCCAGTTATCTGTTTCAAAAACAAAGTCGTTCTTTATTTCCCTTGAACGATTGTCGCGCATATAGATGCACTTGATTTTTGCCTTGGCAACTGATTCAACCGTATCGGGGTTGTCCTCAATAAAAATATCAAGATTATTAACACTGCACACCGTGGCTTTATCCATAACTGGACAGCCTCCATCGAATTGACCCGTACCGCCAAACCATCCGTCCACTTTGATTTTGTGTTTTCGCAAAACCTTCTTTGCCGACTTCACTGGTTTTCCGCCTATCACAGACCTTGCTGAAACAACATATATTTCATGACCTTGTTCGCGTAATCTTTTAAGCATTTCTTTGGCAAGGGGAAAAACCGCCGCCTTAGGTGTTAGTTTAGAAAGATATTTCTTCCGAAACCCAAGTGATTGTTCCCGTGTAAACCCGAATCTTATTTGAGAAACAAACGCATTTTTATCAACAACACCATTTTGGGAAACCTCCATGTCATAAAGCGCGGCATACGCACGAACCTGTCGCTCGAAATCAATTATAACACCATCGAAATCTATCCCTATTTTCATTAATCACCCTCACTTTTCTGTTGGTTAAATCTTCGCCAACGGTCATTAAGGTTTCGGTCTTTGTCATCATACTTGAAAACATCAAAGACACTGCCAAATGTAACTCTGCGCTCTATGCGTTCGTAGAGTTCAATTCCAAGTGCAGACAAAAGCCATTCTTTTCCTTCAAAGTTTACAGTTCGTTCACCGCTGATTGTTGCTTTGAATTTGGGCTCGAAAAGGAATTCAATTACATCACCGCTGTTAAGACCCATGCTTGTAAAAGTTCTCTTTATAGGTGCTTTTTTATCTTTTAAAGAAACAGCCTTGACGTGAAGTTCTGCATCGACAAGTATTTTAGAAACTATCTCAAAGACTTCAAAAGCGTCTTGTGGCTCGATGTTGAAAAACTCACGACTTGGATTAATCCGTTTCTCTGGTGAGAACTTGCCTATCATTTTATGTATCATTCGTTCCGCTTCTTTGTATTTTGTTGTTTTAAGTGTAGCAAAAACCTCGAAAGGCAATGGCATACCTGTTACCCCAGACAATTCTTTTACTCGCTTATCGACATCAATAGCAAAGCCAATTTTTATCCAGTTATCCTTGAAGCATGGATTTGTCAAGACATAGACAAAGCCCTTAGTTTGTTTTTCATTCATCATACTTGCACTATATAATTAATTGGTGGTATAGTCAAGTATGGCGGATGAACTGATTGATGAACTCGACAGCAATGGTTCTGTTATCGGAACAATTATGAAAAGTGTTGCGCACAAAACTGGGGCATGGCATCGTGCAACCCGTCTTTATCTTGTGAATCAAAGAAACGAGATTTTGTTGCAACTTCGTGCAGGGTGCAAGGCACAATCTCCGTATTGCTACGACCCGTCGGCCGCAGGTCATGTTGCCGCAGGCGAGGACACAAAAACGGCAATCTTGCGCGAGTGCCAAGAGGAAATCGGAGTCACATTGTCGCCAAAAGATATAAAATTCATTTGCACTGTGCGGGAGGATAACGTCTTTGGCGATTGGCACGTGCGCGAATTCATCGACATCTATATGGCGCGGACAACACTCTTGGTCACGGACTTTGTTGCCGACAAAACCGAGGTCGAACGCGTCGAGTATTTTCCACTTGATAAATTCACAGATATGGTCAAATTGCGCGACAAAAGACTCTGCAACCAATGGGACGCGCACGAGAGCATAATTGCGGAGATAAGAGGCTTGCAAACTTAGTTAATTTGTGATATACTCGCAATAGTGAAAAAGAAAAGTTGTTTAGAATTAAAGTTTTATAAAGCAATCGGGGTCAAGGAGTTCAAAGACACCTTGGTGGATTTTGAGCGGTATTTTGCCGTGAAGAACGAAACCGAGGATTTGCAGACAATGTATCACTTTCCAAAGGGTCGGTTGAAAACCACGGATTTAAAGTCCCAACTTTATATGGTGAATTTAAACCTTGCCATTAAAATTCCTGGGTTTGGAATACCTGCCGCGCTGGCTTTTAGGATGTTCGCAAACGAACTATCGCGGTGCGAGCCTTTGACTTCTATATTGACAATGACAGCGGCGGTGGGGCTTGGTTTGACCTATACTATATTGGTACAGAGGTACAATCAACTTCGCTTGCGTGAAGCAGTCAGAAACATGGAAGCACGGGAAAAGGGTTTGCCCGAATTATAATTGTTTGGTGCAAGTGGCGAGATTTGAACTCGCACGAGGTTGCCCCCACGGGCTTCTGAGACCCGCTTGTCTGCCATTCCAACACACTTGCGTGAAAACGCATTTTATCATACATATGACTTGATTTCAATTCTATATTTAAGGTATTTTATTTTGTGTTCACACAATCTTTCAAAGAAGAAATGATGCGACTTTGTATGGAAGAAGCGGGAAAGGCAATCGAGGGTGGCAACAGACCGTTTGGTGCCGTTTTGGTCTCGGAAATCGGCGAAGTTATTGCAAGGGCTCACAATACCGTAAACAGTTCATGTGATATTACCGCACATGCCGAAATTAATCTTTTGAAAGATGCTTGTAATAAGTTGGGCAGGATAGACCTAAGCGGTTATGTTGTTTTTTGCAACGCAGAATCGTGTTCAATGTGCATGACTGCAAAAATTAAAGCCAAAATCAATTCCGTTTACTATCCCTTATTTTTCACCAAACGATGTCGCAAGTAAATCAAAAACCCCAATCAAAATTGAAACTGGAATATTAAAAGCAGAATGTATAAAGCAAATAAGCGTAAATCTAAATCGTACTTGATTTCAGTCCGCAATTGTGGTATAACAAAAACATCGGGCAACCGAAAAACCTTTGTGGGGGCTTAGCTCAGCGGTACGAGCATTTGGCTGGCAGTCAAAGGGTCATGGGTTCAATCCCCATAGCCTCCACCATATTGTTGTGAGTCGAACCGAATAATATTTGACTTCCGTTCTTCAAAGTCTTGGAGTATCTGTTCCGTGGATATCTTTTCGCCATCAGAGCCTTTGATATTATATGTGATGATGATTCTCTCGTTCCACAGTATTACCTTGTTCACGAATATGTCAATCAGTCGTTCACAAAACCTTTGGTCATTAATATCCCCAGTTCTAAATTTGTCCAAGTAAAACATGACTTCATATTTGTTAAGTTTAACGGGCAGGTTTATCTTTTCGCCATCGATTCTGTACAACAAATCAGCCCTATCACTTTCAAGTTGTAGCATGCGGTCTTGGGTGCTTTGGTTATACAAACCTTGTTCAACCGCACGCAAAAGGTTTGCAATGCTTTTCTCGGTTTCTCGCAACTCTTTCTCGTACAATTCGAGTTTGGGGTTTGTTTGCATTTCGTTGTTATATGCGACCAGTTGCTCTGCGATTGTTTCGATCGCACCAACATTGTGTAGCAGGGCATGGGTATGCTTTACGACCAAATCTTCAAGCATCGATTTGCTGACCTGTTTTTTGTCGCATGGGGTTCTTAACTTTTTTCTGCTATAGCATTTGTAATATCGGTAAATGATACCTTTTGTTCCACTTGTGCCACTGTCCGCAACGACTGGGGCTTTACAATGACCGCATATTGTTTTAGTGCTTAATAAATAATGTTCAACCGCTTTGAACGTTGATGGATTTCGCTTGTTTCGTTCTGTTCGCATCTGTACACGTTCAAAAACATCTTTGTCGATTATGGCAGGGATGACGTTCTCTCGGCTTTCGCCACCAAGGGTCAAAGTTCCTATATACTTTGGACTTTTCAAAATGTGCATGATCGTGTTTTCGTGTAGAGGTCGACCTTTGCGACTTTTGATTCCGTTATCATCAATCCATTTTTTGATTTCTTTAACTTTGACCCCGCTTGCGTAATCGTCAAAGATCTTTTTCACAATCTCGGACTCTTCTTTGTTGATGACATATTTTTTTGCGTTTTCGTTTGGGTTGACTGGGACTGTGTCATATCCAACACCTAGCCCCACCTGCATTATGACCTTTTTGGAAGCCTTCATACATACCACGCTTTATCTTCTGCGACAATTCAGCAGAGTAGTATTCCGCCATACCCTCGAGCATGGTTTCCATCAAGATACCGCTTGGATCGTCTGCAATATGTTCTTTGGCGGATAATACTTTGACACCGTTTTTCTTTAAGGTGTTTTTGTGGACGGCACTTTCGTATCTGTTTCTAGCGAACCTGTCGAATTGCCAAACTACAACATACTTGAAAAGTTGCTTTTGACTATCCTTTAATAGTCGTTTGAATTCTAACCGTTTATCATTTCTGCCAGTTAATTTTCGATCATAGTATCGTCCGATTATATTATAATTATTTGCCTTACAATAAGATTCAATGTCACGGACTTGCCCCTCGATGCTTTGCTCGGTTTGTTTAGAACCTGGGCTGTACCTTGCGTATATTACTGCTTTTTCCATGTTGTTAAACTCCTTTTCCTAATAAATTAAAAATATTCATTTGCGTGACCTCGGCTTTTTTGTACCCATATGCCCGACCAAATTTCAGAAGGACATCATCATATGAAAGCCCCAAGAAGTCAACCCTTTGGTATGGACTCCCGAACCCGTGGCAATCTCCGTATTGTTTTGAGCCATCGACAGAGCAGATGTAATCATCTTGCCAAAGCCCGTTGTTACAATGTCGAGCCTCGATCCGCAACTCGATGCGGTTTGTCTTGTCGAGTTTTCGGAACTCGAATAGGTCAAATTTCTTGACCCGTTCCAAAATCTCGCTCCACTCGGTTTCTGTTAAAAGTCTGTCAAAGTTCATTCCGCACCGCCTAATTCAGCCAGTTTGTTTTCAATGTAGGCTTGCTTGTCGATATAAAACCTTGCACGCTCGATATAATTCTGCAGTCTTTCGCTGACGCTCTCGGTTGTGTCGTGTTCACCTTTGTGGGTCAAAACCGTTTCGCCATTTTCGATTTTGGCAAGTTTCAACTCTGCATTGGTCATTAACTTTCCAAGGTGTCTGATTTCTTTCTTGCATTCTTTTATGCGGTTGTTCAAATATGATGGACTTTCCATCTTTCCAAAACTCGCTGTGTACTGGGAGTTTGCGGCTCGCTCTTTGAAATAGTCACTTTTGCGATATTCTTCAAAGCCCCTTTCGTACTGCCTATATAATCGGTTGCGATAATTTGAAAAGGCTTGACTGCCAGAGTGTCCAATAATTATTGGTTGCGTGAAAAACGCAATATCACCACGATACCTGTTTAACCCACTTTGCAGGCTCTCGGCTCTTTGCTCTGCGTTATCGGCATATTGCAAATATCTTTCAGCCCTTTGCTCGGCTCGTTCCTGTGTGCGTTCCATCTGTTCCGCAAAAGTCAAACGCTCGCCGATGGTTTCGCCTTTTTCAAACCCCAACATCTCGGCAACGTGTTTTGCTCGCCACAGGTTAGGCTCTTTGCACTTTCAATTTTATATAGAGTTTGAATTTGCAAGGCATTTTAAGACAGTCAAAAAGGTTCTGCCACATGGCACGCACATTGAACAACGCAAAGGCACGAAAAAACAGGCAAGGGAATATTGTTGCAAGCCCGAAACTCGGGTTGGTCAAGTTTACGAGCACGGGGTCTTTATCGAGGAACGCCAACGCACAGATCTACACAATATTATTGCTGCAATTAAATCGGGGGTGTCGTTGAGTGATTTGCGTGATGACTTTGAAGCCCAGTTCTTCATGTTCCAAAAGAAGTTTGAAACCGAGCGTGCAATTTACCTAGACAAAACTTTTGGGGATTTGTTCCGCACGGTGACTGTCAATTATGTGCATGGGTCTACTGGTACAGGCAAAACCCGAAGTATTGCCGAGCGGTTCGGGTACAGAAACATTTTTCGTGTGACAGAGTACGACCAACGGGCTTTTGACAACTACGATGGGCAAGATGTGATTGTGTTCGAGGAATTTCGCTCAAGTTTTAAGATTGCCCAAATGCTGAATTACTTGGACGGACATCCGTGTCGGTTGCCATGTCGGTTTGTAGACAAAACCGCTTGCTACACGCAGGTTTATATCACGACCAATATTCCGCTAAGCAGACAATACCCAAACGTACAAACGGACGAGCCTACGACATTCGAGGCTTTCATTCGGCGGATTAACAATGTTTATGACTATGACGATGCAAAACAAAAACGATTGTTAGAAACTGGCGAGCCGAACCCTCGAGCGGTTGTCCAAGAGGTGATGCCTTGGTAGATATTAACAAAGTACATCTTGGTGACTCATACCAACTTATCAAACAGATCCCCGACAAGTCCGTTGATTGTATCTATACAGATATTCCGTACTTGTACGAACAAGGGGGAAGTGGTACAAGCAGGATTTCTAGGAACATTATCGCAAAATCAAAAAGTATCGAGGCAATTTCGCACGGCATTGATTACAAAATCTTGGATGAGTTTGTTCGAGTTATGAAGAAAATCAACTGCTTTATATGGTGTTCCAAATTGCAGGTGGTGGATATTCTAAACTTTTTTGTTGGTAGGGGTTGTCGGTTTGAAATCTTGGTATGGGTTAAACCAAACCCGATCCCGCAAACAAACAATACTTGGTTACCCGATATTGAATACTGCTTGTATTTTCGTGAGTCTGGAGTTCCGCTGAATAGCGGGTATCATCTGAAATCTAAATGGTATTCGGGGCTTGTGAACATAGCCGACAAAAGTATTTTTGACCACCCAACGATTAAGCCATTGGAGTTAGTCAAACGCCATTTGTCGCATGCCACACAAGAAGGTGAATTGGTGCTTGACCCGTTTGTGGGGTCTGGGACGACTGCGGTTGCGTGCAAAGAGATTGGGCGGGATTATATCGGTATTGAGATTGACCCCAAATGGCACAAGGTAGCGGTGGATCGGCTATGCAACATTGATGCCCGAGGGCAGGTGTCCTTTGTGGTGCGGTAGGTGAAGATGGAAGACCTAGAAATTTATATACATGGCAAGCCCGACTATAATGGGTTGAAGCCTGCTGATAAGCGAGCCTTGCTTTTACCCCTAGTTGAGAATATACAAAAATTTTACCGAAACCCAGAGAACCGCAAAGAATATGAAGATTGGAAAGCAAAAAATTACCCCAGCGTGTGACTGAGGTATTTTGTTGACCTCAACCCATAAATTGTGGTAATAAAACATGATGATTCACACGATTGGTTACGCAGGTATCAAATTACCGCAATTTGTTGAAATTTTGAAACAAAATAAAATCACACACCTTATAGATGTTCGCAGTACTCCACGAAGTCAATACTTCCCAGATTTTAATGACAGTAGGCTTGCATTGATGTTGAAAGATCACAATATAAAATACGAGAACTGGAAAACCGAATTTGGCGCACGCCAAGACAACCCAGAGTTTTACACCGATGGGATTCTAGACTTTGAAAAGTTTGCCCAAAGTCCACAGTTTCAGACTGGTATCAAAAAAGTTAAAAATATAATTGAATCGTGTGGGTGCATCTGTTTGATGTGTGCCGAGATTGACCCATTTAATTGTCACAGGGCAATCCTAGTCGCACGAAATTTGCGTGACCAAGGTTTTGATATTAAACATATTGTTGCGCGGAACAGCGGGGTTGAATATCAATCGCAACAGGATTTGGAAGATAGACTTTTAAAACTTTATTTTAAGCAACAGTCTTTTTTAGGTGATGAACTTGAAACCGCATACAAAAAACACAACGAGAAAATCGGCTATAAAAGACAAAATTAAATTTTGTGGCGGAGTCCCGAACTATTTTTGAAATCTCATGTTATCCCTTTGTGTGGAATTAAAAGGAGGTAACATGAAAAAACAAATTTGCATTTTAACAAAATCTCTAAAAGACAGAGATTATTGTGTCGCAGGTATCGACCTGCAAACTAAACAATGGATAAGGCTTGTGAGTTCAAAAGATGGTGGGGCGATCCCGAAGGAACTTTTGGATGACAGAAATATCAATGTGCTTGATGTCATTGAAATCGAATTGAAAGGAAGCGTGCCATACAAAACCCAAATTGAAAACTGGTTGATTGATGATATAAAACAAATAACTAAAATAGGGATAATGATTTTTGACCAGATTTTGCGCTTGCGCCCATATGATATGCCAAAGTTTATTTTCGGCACAAGAAATAGTGGGCTTACAGTCGATGAGGTTAAAAACCTTGGTCATTCGCTTGAAATGGTGCAAGTGCAAAATCTTGCGTTTGATACGTCGGTCAAAAGCGATGGCAGGAATCATCACAGGGTTGTTTTCGATTACAATGGTTATAGGTACAACTTGCCACTGACCGACCCAAAGTTCCGAGTCGAAACTATAGATAGTTTTGTTTTACCCAAAGCAACAATTATTGTAAGTATACCACCCGTGCCATATGGTGAGATGGAACTATTTTATAAATTCGTTGCAAGAATATTCTATAAAATATAAGCAAAAAATTACCCCAGCATGTAACTGGGGTATTTTATTGGGGCTTGGACGGTGGTTCAAAATCGAATGTCTTGGGCGAAGTAATTCCTTTTGACAATAAGTTCGATTACCGCACAACCATGTCCACCAAGAATGAAGACAGATAAGTCTTAGTGCGATGTTCCCACGTCAACCCAAAGCAAGCGGTTTTGATTAATTTGGGGTCGGACGGCGTTTAACCTGTGTCCGAATATTGCATGTTCCGAAGATCTATGTTAACATTGCATATGTACAGAAGAATGGAAGAAAAGTTCAAGAAGAAATCGATGTTCCACAGGGACAATAAGTTTTTCGTATTTTATTGCATCACTTGCTTGATAACAGTAATAACGCTTGTTAGCATATTTTCTAATTCTTCGTTTGTAGAAATTCTTATGATTGTGACGGTAGTTGCGTTTTGGCCGCTAATTTATTTAATTATAATGATCCGTAGTTTATTGAAAAAGCAATCAATAAGGTGGATGGAGCCAGTGAGAAGTTTAAGAGATCTTCAAAATAGTGTAGACATGAAGATTTTAATCGATATCCTCTATGAGGAGAAATTGTATACGAAAACTAAGTTACAGGAAATGTTACGTCACTACCAGTCCGTTTTGCCAAGAAAGTCTTATAGCGATAGTGGATTTTTCTTAGCGATTATTTCAGTGGTAACCGCGGTTTGCATGCTTTTTCTAAGCACTTATGATGTTCTTACTGGCGATCCTCGTGAAGTGGTCCTGTATGTGTGGCTTATTGTGGTGTTATTAATAGCTATAATCTGGTTGGGTAAATATGTCGCAGCCAGAATCTTACAATATGGAAATTTCGAATCGAGGATGGAAGAATTGATTAGTGAAATATACTTGAATTACCCAGAAGGAAAAAAGGTAGAAAGGAAGCCTAAAGCAGTCAAGGCTGTCATATCCAGTGAAAATCCTCAAGAAAATTGACATTTTTGGCGGTAAAGGAATTGTTTTACGCCAAAGAAAATGATTTTAAGCGTTTCACGAAGGACGGATATTCCCGCATTGTACAGCAATTGGTTCCTCGATAGAGTTAAGGAAGGTTTTATACTGACTGCAAATCCATTCTCTCCCAACGGCAAAGTAGCAAAGATAATGATTGAACCAGTGCGGGTAATCGAAAAAGTGCTTGGAGGAAAGTAGTGACGGGTAATGTTGATGGGATAATCTTTTGGACAAAGAATCCAGGGCCTATGTTTGAACGGCTGTTTAAGTATTAAAAAGTGTGTATTGTGAATTCGGTTTATGCGTGTTATAATCTCGCATGACTAAAGAAGAACAAAAAGCGCGTGCGAGGGCTGCCAACCATTTGAATTCAATGCTTAGTGAAGCGGGAATAACCACGGACAAATTTTTTGAGGAGATGGATATTGTCAACAAATATTCACTCGAAGAAATTTCCTGTGCGCTAACGCATTATTGCTTCCGTAATGGGTCAGTGGAGGACATGCACGCAGGTCCAAAAAGTCAGCTGTCTGACGCAGACATGAAAGTTCTAAAAAATATTGCAACGACAAAATATTCACATTTCTAACAATGATGAAGGAAAATAGGATAGCTGAATTAAATGAGGTAATTCGTTTCGATGTGATTTCCGATAACGGCAAGCGAAAGATTTATGTTGAACTCAAAAACAAGCACAACACGATGAATTCTTCTTCATCCCAAAAAAACTACATGAGAATGCAGGCTAAGTTGCTGGAAGAACCTACATGTGAGTGTTTTCTTGTTGAAGTGATTGCCAGAAAAAGTCAAGATATCGTGTAGAGTATGAGTTTGGATTCTGTGCCTACACGGAACGAAAAAATCCGTAGGGTCTCAATTGATAAGTTTTATGAAATAGTTACTGGTGACATAGATGCGTTTATGAAGCTCTGCAGAGTTTTACCTAAAATCATTAACAAGGTGGTTAGTGAAACGCTAGCTAAAGAGCGTGAAGAAGATACAGTATTCGAAGAACTCGGGCAAAAAAGCAAAGATCTGCTAAAGGCTCTTTTCCTTTTGGCGTTCAAAACTTATGAAGGGTTCGATAAGTTTTAGCCATTTCCCAATGGAAAAGACTCTAAAGTTTCTTTATACAATAGTAGGTAGTGATGCCCGTCTTTTTTGTATTGAAATTTGTATTTTAGTGTGCTATAGTATGGTACTATGTGCTATAGTAGGGAGCACGGAAGATGGAATTCAAATCAAAGGTTAGACATGTTCGAGCGGAACTGCAATTGAGTCAGGAGCAACTTGCGAAAGAGCTAGGTTGTGTCTTTTCTACAGTGAATAGATGGGAACAAGGCAGAAAGCCGAGTTTTTTACTCGAAAATAAGTTCAATAGTTTTTGTAAAATGAATGGTATAGATTTTGCAAGGGTAGGCGTATATGAATCATAATTGTGAGATATTTACACCTACAAATATAGTAAACGAAATGCTTGATTTGATTGGGTATAACGAGGGAATATTTGATCGTAGAGTAGTGGATTTTTCGTGTGGTGACGGGAATATTTTAGTGGAAGTGGTGAATCGTTATATTAATGCTGGAAGAGTTCTGGGCAAAACCGATGATCAAATCAGGAAAGGCCTAGAGCTGAACATTTATGGAGTTGAGATCAAAGCTAAGTTCGTCAAGAAGTGTAGGCAGAGACTTGACGAAGTTGCGTCTACATTTGGCCTAACGGAAGTAAACTGGAAAATTGTAAAAGGTGATGGCTTAAGGTATAAGTTTGATATAAAGTTTCATTATGCTGTGCTGAATCCGCCTTACATTGCTTATGCACTTTTGACCGAGAAAGAAAGGATTTTTGTCAAGGAAAATTTTGAAACATGTAGACATGGAAAGTTTGATTATAGTTATGCCTTTATTGAGCGAGGGATTAAGCTGTTGGAAGAAGATGGAGTGCTGGTCTGTATTACACCATCAAATTTTTTCAAAACACAGTTCGGTAGAAATTTGAGAGAATTTTCATTGCCATTCTTGGCCAGTATTACGGACTATTCAAGGGTGAAAGTTTTTGAAAAGGTTTTAACCTCTCCAGCAATCTCGGTTTTTTCAAAAGTTGAAGCTAATGTTGTGAAATATATTGACAAGTCAACTGGGTCAGAGAAAATAATACAGAAACAAAGGTTGGGTGAGAAGTGGGTTTTCTCTGATGTTGTTAATAACGGAAATAGAAGGTTTGGAGATTATTTTAAGATTTCTAATAGTGTTGCTACTTTGGCAAACAAAGTCTTCATCGTTGATGCAGCTACTACTGAGAAACATCGGATCGAGTTGGGCGCATTAAGAGAAGCAGTAAGTCCAAAGACGAGGTCGCTAGATAGGCAAGTATACATTGTGTTTCCGTACGAGTATATTGAAAATTCTTTAGTGAAAATTGGCGAAGAGCGTCTGAGAAGTGACTATCCTTTCACATATGCGTATATGGAATCAAAAAAAAGCAAGTTGGAGGAACGGGATAGTGACCAGTCTTGTATGTGGTTTGAATTCGGTCGCTCGCAAGCACTTTCTTCTCTTAACCAAGAAAAACTCATGGTCTCATCAATAATGACAAAGGCAATGAAGGTTTATAGAGTTGGGGAAAGAGTTATTCCATATTCTGGATTTTATATAGTACCAAAGAGAGAGATCGGTCTTGATGTAGCTGAAGAGGTTTTAAGAAGCCAATCTATGATAGACTATCTATTATGTGTAGGCATACCTGTGAGTGGAGAATCGGTAAGGATATCCACAAAAGATATAGAGAGCTTTAGGTTTTAGGAGGTAATTATGATTGAAAAAATTCCATTTAATGTTGATGCAAAAACGGCTCGCCTTATAGGTAGAGAAAATGTGTCAAAGATTGAAGGGGCACTGATTGAGTTGATAAAGAACGCTTACGATGCAGATGCATCAAAATGCATTTTGTATTTTGAAGAATCTACTGGGACGCTTATCCTTATTGATAATGGTATTGGTATGTCAAAAGAAATAATAAAGAAGCACTGGATGTCGATAGGCTTTTCTGATAAGGATGTTAATCTTGTGTCGGACGATGGCAGAATAAAGACTGGCGCTAAGGGAATAGGTCGTTTTGCACTAGACAGATTAGGCTCGAATTGTGAAATGTTAAGTAAGTCCCAAGAAAAAATTATTCTGTGGAAAGTTAATTGGGAGTCGTTTGAGCATGGGAAAAACATCACAAGTATTTTTGCTGATTTCGAATCTTATGCTAAAAAAGCAGAGGAATATATAGGTGAAATTAAAAATGAATGTTGCCGTACCTTTATCATTAAAGCTATGCAAGAATTGAATAGCAAAAAGGAAAAAAGAAACTGTACAATTTTTAAGATACAAAGCTTACGTGATGAATGGAATGCGAAGTTTGTTGAAAAGATACGAGACAGTTTATCTTCTCTGATTCCGCCTAGCTTAAATAACAATTTCGAAGTATATATGTTTGAAGAAAATACAAAGTTGACAGAAGCAAAAGTAAAGTCTGAGTTTGTCGAACAATACGATTATTCGGTTGAGTTTTCAGTTGATAATGCCGGGATGTGTAATATTCATATATCTAGAAACGAATTTGACTTTTCATCAAATAGTGCATATATATTGAAAGAGGCTAATTTCAGCGATGAAGATAAGAAAATTTTTTCTGGAAAGAAGATACATCAAAAGATTTCAGTTGCGGATATGAAGATAGGTGTGTCGGACTCTAGTGAGTATAGGCTAGGAGATTTTTCAGGCAAAATATTCTTTTATAAAATTGTGGCACAGGAAAAGAATGAGAAGAAATATTACTATAAGCCTTTTGAGAAAAGAAGAAATTTAAAGAAGCTAGGCGGGATTAAGATATATCGAGATGGGTTTCGAGTTCGTCCATACGGTGAGCCAGAAACAACACAGTTCGATTGGTTAAGGCTCTCGCCTCGGCATTACAACTCGGCTTTCGTTCCATCATCTAAGACAGGCAAGTGGACTGCAGATTCATCGCAGCTAATAGGTGAAATTAATATTTCTAGGTTAAATCATGAGCTTTCAGATCAAGCAAATAGAGAGGGAATTTTTGAAGACAAGAATTTTGAGATATTTAAATCCATAATAACATTCGCTCTTTCTAGGCTGGAGGAAGATAGGCAATACGTAATGAGGAAGTTAAATGAGCTCTGGGAAAGGGATGACGAGGCTGCAAAAGCTGAAGAAGAAATAAGAGAAAAATTCAAGAAGTATGAAGAGAACAAGAAGAAAAAACAGAAAGCATCAAATGACGATGAGTATGTACATGTTAAAGAGGCAAAAAAAGCAATTGAGGGAAAGCAAGTTCAGCTTCAAGATTTAGAAGATGAAAACCGCCTGTTAAGATCTCTTGCAACAACAGGTATTGCAATAAATACATACATGCATGAGATACGCAACCTGATACACGATTTAAAAATGGATGCAAAACATGCTTCAGAAGCTTTGAGAATCAGGGATAACAAAGAAGAATCGCTACAAAAAATAAACGAAATTAGAAATATTACAAATTATTTTGATTCGTGGTTCCAAGTTACAATCGAATCAATAAATTCAGACAAAAGAAAAAGAAAAAGAGTTGACATCGGAGCGTTGTTGAGTGGTTGTATTGATTCTTGGAAAGATTCCATTGGGACTGATATCAATTTTGAGAAGGAAATAGATGAGAAGCTTAATCTAGATTGCTTTCCATTTGAAATCGAGTCTATACTCCACAATTTAATCTCTAACAGCTATAAATCATTTAGGGAGAAGCCTGTGGAGGGAAAGACTATTAGAATCAAAATGTATAAAAAAGATAAGCAGGTTGTTATAGAGTATGAAGATAATGGATTTGGTCTGGTAGAAGAATATAAGAAGAAGCCCGATCTAATATTGCAACAGATGGTTACAAGTGATACAAGAGATGGAAAAAAGATTGGTACAGGACTTGGACTATGGATTGTCAACAACATAGTTAGTGATTATAAAGGGAATATAGACCTAAGCAAAAACATAAATTCGGATAAAGGCTTCTTTATTAATATTTTTTTGGGCGAGAAAGGAGAAATTGATGTTTAAAGTGGGATATTACGATGATGAAAATAGGCAATATGATTCATACAGAAAAGATTTTGCATTGCATAAAATTGAATTAATTAGAATTGAGAATATTTTCTTAAAAAGCGAAATCAGAGATTTCATATTAGAAAACAAATTTGATGCGATAATTATCGACTTTTGTTTAGATAAATTTACCAAATTGGATTTCAAAGATGGAAATGAACTGACAAGATATTTAAATACTGAAATTTTAGATTTTCCTACAATAATTTTAACATCTTACGCCAAACAAAGTAGAGAGGAGAAACTTGTTTCAAACACATTAATCTTCGACAGGAATGTTTTAGCAAGTGATACAGACGGGATTGAATATACTGAATTCATAAACTTGATTCTAAACTCAATTGAAGTATTTCGAAAAAGAATGCTAGTTAACAAAGAAGAATTTGAAGAATTATTTGCTAAAAAAAAGAAGAATTCTATTTCGTCATTTGAAGAAGACAGACTCATGCAAATCTATAGGAATTTGTTTTCGTACGAACTGATCGATGAGATTAATCCTGAACTTTTGCGTAGAAGCTTGGAGAAGAAAATGGATGATATTCTAGTAGAACTAAGAAAGATAACAGGAGAATAATTTAATGAAATACGAAAGAGTCCATGGGGAAATTAGGGTGCAGAGACGATCACTAGAAATTACCAATTGGAAAGAACATAAGGAAGATTTGGTGAGAGATTTTTCTAATATTTGTGGATATTGTGGGAAAAACTTCATTGCTGTTAGGGGCAAAAGTCAAATTGATCATTTTATCCCAAGGAGTGATTATCCAGAGTACGAGAACAAATACTCAAACTTAGTGCTGTCTTGTCCTACTTGCAACAATAAAAAACACGGGGACTGGCCATCCAAAAATCCAAAAATATACATAACAGAAATGAATGAGGGATATATAGATCCAGCGGATGTTACATACGATGATCATTTCAAAAGATTATCTGATGGAAATATAGTCGGAATCACCGACGTAGGCAAATATGTATATAAAAGATTAGGATTTGACAGTAGACCTATAGCCATCTGCTGGAAAGCTCTTGAGTTGCATAAAAGAACAGTTAAATTCCGTGAAAAAGTATATGGTTGCAATATTTCTTCTGAGCAGTGCCGTGATTTAAATAAAATATTTTATATGCTCGAAGAACTCAGGGATCATATTGCTTATGCCAAAGAGAATTAAGTGTGGTGCCTATAGGTCTCGTATGGTATACAAAATAAGTGAAGTCGTTACACAACGGCTTGTTTTAATTTAAAGGAGGTGGTGCAATAGAGAAAAACGATGATTTATGCGTTGGTTTTTTATTGTTTTGATTTCGACTAAAAATTAAAAGGAGAAAAATCAAAATGATAAATTACAAACAATTTGAGCAGATAAAAGATCTGCAAATACTAGGAGTTGAAAAGAAAGAGATAAGTAGAAGGACAAGAATTGGAAGAAGGGATATCGATAAGTGGTGGGAGAAAAGCGAGGAAGAGTTTTTCAGTATTGAGAAGCAAAGCATCCATGAGTTGGAGAACTACCGTGAGTATATCTTGGATCAGTTGAGGCTCACGCCGCAACTTCGGTGCATGAATATGTTGTATAAGTTGAAAGAAAACTTCCCAGACTTTGCGGCGAGCACTTCGACATTTTATCGCTACATGAGGAGGCTTAGAGAAGAAGCGGGGCTTGTACCGCTCTCCAAGCGAGTGATGAGTACGAGAGTTAGGGAGATTGCAGGGGAAGAGGCGCAGGTTGACTTTGGTCAGTTCAAGATGAAAACTGCGTACGGCACGAATGTGAAAGTATATTTATTCTGTATGGTGCTGAGTCACAGTAGCATGCGATTCATCCACTTTGAACCGAATCCGTTCACGACTGCCACGGCGATCAAGGCGCACGAGTATGCATTCCAATTCTTTGGAGGGATAACTCGCTCGATTATGTATGACAATGACAGGGTGTTCGTTCAGGCCTACAACTATGGCAATATCATTTTCGTAAAAGCATTCTAAGAGTTCGCACGGAGAGTTGGGTTCGCAACGATGTTTTGCAAGCCGAGAGATCCGAACACAAAGGGCAGAGTCGAAAACCTTGTTGGTTTGTGAAGTACAACTTTCTGGAGGGGAGAACATACCAAGGAATCGACTCGTTGAATGCGGCTTGCCTGCGATGGTTGGACACGACAGGGAACGAGGTTATTAGCGATAAGAAACAATTCTCGCCAAGGGAGATGCTTCGGGAAGAGAGCAAGCACCTTGTACCGCTTTATCTAGAGAAACCCAAACGGCAACTGTTTGAAGTCAACAAAGGCAACACCGTCAAGTACCAAGGTAATTTCTATGAGATGCCACGAGGAACTCATTTGCTGACAAACAAGGTAAGGGTGGAGGAGGCTAATGGTGAATTGTGGTTTTACTTCCTACACAAAGTAATTGATGACGAGAACAAGATCGTTGCAATCGAAAATACGCCGCGAGTTGATGTTGCGACAAGGCAGATGGACGAATACTTTGGTAGTAACGAATAGTACGAATCCTACATGAACGCAATCAGGAAAAAAGAGCCTAGAGGCTTGAACAGGCAATGCCAGGCACTTAAGAAGATTTTGAAAGTGTATTCGAAAGAGGAAGTGATGTTGGGGTTCAAGCATTGTGTGGAGGTTAAGAGGTGCAAGCAAGCCGAGTTGAGACCGTTTTTAATCTACAAGTTCGGTCGGGATCGTGCAAGGAAGATTGTGTGCCAGGCTACGATCTATGAATGTCAGATCCGCGCAGGTGAGATTGCAAAGGAGGTGGTCAATGGCGAACAAGAGTAGAATTAAGTCTATGGCGAAGGAGTTGAACTTGCAGACGATTGCGAACGGTCAGTTTAAAGAACTTGGCATGGGCAACTTGGATTATCTCGAAATGATGCTTAAGCAAGAGTTGGAGTACAGAAAGAGAAATGTAATTGCCAAAGTTAGGAAACACAGTAACTTGCCTACAACCGTATTCGATAAACAAAGGCTGAACAGTGGTTTGCGTTACCAGGTGGAAAAGCTGATTAGTTGTGAGTGGATTAACAATTGTCGCAACCTCGTGATTATCGGTGGACCGAACACGGGGAAAACTGCATTGGCAACATACTTGACCAACAACGCTATCGAGAAAGGCTTCAAAGCGATGTACATCAAGATGGACGACATATTCATGGTATTGCAGCAGAAAGATAGTCTGTATGGTGCTAACACAACATTCAACAGAATAAAGAATACTGACCTGATTGTGCTTGATGAAGTGTTGTACTTCGACATCAGTAAGGAAACCCTGGAAACGCTCTACAGAATAATAATGTCCTTAAACGAAACAACGAGTATAGTCTTTATTGCCAACAGAGAAATCTCGGAATGGTTGGCGAATGCCGAAACTATCAAAATGGGCGAAATACCTAGTGAAAACCTTGCAAAATTGTCACAGATGTACACTGAGTGTACATTTGTGACAAAAAATGCAGGCAGGGGGAGGCTAACCCTAAAAGCTCATCAAGAACACAGCGAACGCGGCCAATCACGCAAGACGTCGCACAATCAAGTTTTGGTTTTTGATTTTTCTTGTGTTTTTTGATCGTTTGATTTAAAATCAAAACATGGTTGAATTAATCAAAAGAAGGCGTTCTTGCCGTAAATATTTAGACAGAAATATTCCTGAGAAAATCATAGAACAACTCATTTTGTCGGCGGTACATGCACCTGGCGGCTGGCTTAGCAAGCCCGGCAGCCAAGGTTTCCGTGCTATTATTATTCGCGATGATTCCGTGAAAGGAAAACTTGCATTGCACTATGGAGATAGACAGTTTATTAAAACTGCTCCAGTCATCATTGCATGTCTTTCAGACAAAACTACTGACCCGAAATATAACGAATGGGATATCTCTTGCGCTCTCTCTATCCAAAATTTGCTCCTTGCGGCAGAATCAAATAATCTCGGTGCTTGTTTTATAACATGCTTTTTAAATTCCAATGATAATACTCACAAGGAACAAAAACAAATCTTGCGCAAAGTTCTTGGTTTACCAGAAAATATAGAGCTTGTCGCCTTGATAACTCTTGGTTATAAAGATAGCTCCGAAATAATTGAAGAGAAGTTATTACTCGATTATGATGAGGTTGTTTCACATGAAATGTTTGGAAAGCATAAATGACGCAACTTATTGAATAAGTTATCCAAGAATAAAGACGATAAGTCTTAGTAAGAAAAACCCCGTATACAGGGATTTGTAGAAAAACAGCCAAAAGAAAAGTCTTAGTGCGATATTCCGCAACCGCCCCAAGACAAGCGGTTTTGATTGTTTTTTGATTAAATAACGGTGCGATGGGATTTGAACTTTCGACACACTATACTTGTTTACATTGTGATGATATGTTAAAATGAACCTACATTTAGGAGGAAGGAATGATGAAGAAAATATTGTTGTATTTCGGACAGAACCCAGCTTTCCCGCATCTAGTCAAGATAGGTTCGACATCAAAGCTAGTTGTTGAGGACAGAGGTCTATCTGCAAGTAATGTGCCAGAAGATTTTGGGTATCTTGCCGTATTTAAATGTGACTGCGCAGAAACTGCCGAGAAGAAAGTTCACAAGCAATTTGCAAAATATCGGCACTTTACACAAACCAATAGAAGAACAGAATTCTTTTGGATTGGTTGCGCCCAAGATGCCATTGCATATGCGCGCGACCTGAAAGGTGTTCACGAAAACACCGAAGAAGAAACAGAAGAAATTGAAGTTGTTGACAAAACCACTGGCGAACGTAAAATCAAAAAAATTGCCGCAAAGACTACTTTCCAAATGATTGGGTTGCCAGTAGGAACAGAGATATATCTGCAAAATAACAAAGGGCGAAAAGCTATCGTTATGGACGCGACAAACAAAATATCTTTCGAAGGCCAAGTTGGAGCGATTTCAGAAATAGCAAAATGTGTGTTGAATTATAGCGTCAGTGGCTTTATTGCGTTCTATCACGAAGGTAAAAGACTTTTTGATTTAAGACCAGGCCAAGAAGATAAGGAGTAAAACATGAGCATATGGCATTGCGAAGTTTGCGGAATGGATTTGTTGGACGATGACAATATGTGCCCCGCGTGTGGCGGAACACCAGTCGATGAAGACGAGAGTGAGAGTGAGGTGAAGACATGAAGGAAATCATTTCTGGAACTACATTTAATTCAGAACAAACTATGCTAAGGGGTGAAATGTTTAATGTGCTTGGTGTTGTTGGCAGAGAAAAGCATTTTCGATATAGGATAATTGGAGCCTCTCCATCTTGGAAAAGTGAATTGGTTGGAAGATTAAACATTGGTCATAACAAGCCAGTAGTTCTAGAGGCAATAGAACTTGAGAGAATGCTCACTGTTGAAGGTGAGATCCGCAACTCATTAAATAGTATTGGCATTGAGGACGGTTTTGTTATAATCAATTCAATTGACAAGATGAGTGATTATCAAAACATATACAAAATTTTGAGTGAAATTGACCATGATAATGTCATCTGTTTTACAGATTCAAGCTCGTACTCTCTCCCGTACAGAGAAGGTACTTTCACACATACAAGTAGGGTTTCAATAATGGCAAAAGCATATCAATTTGAATTCTTCGTTGCTAAAATGTTGAAATTATATTTCAAAAACATTGTAAGCTTTCCAACTGCGCGTGAAAACTATGACCTTAAAATTGATGATAACTCTGTTGAGATCAAATACATTTTAGACGGCAAGATTAGGATGCAGAACATAGACGCTGTTATTAAACAATTCTCTAGAAAAGAAACTACGAGAGCATTATTGGTCACCAATGGTTACTTCGGCGGCGAAAGCGAATTGGACAGAATTAATGAAAGAATCAGTCCATACAATATTGAAATTATATCCCTGAATCATCTACTTTATTTTGCTGAAGAAACTGACATAGAACTTATTAAGGAATTAAACGAATATTTATCATTCTCAACAACAAACATAGTTAGGTATAATCCGAGTGCAATATTCGAGAAGCTAGGTTTGAAGCCTATAAAAAAGCTTCTAAATCCGCCGTACAAAATAGCAGAAAGTAAAATAAAGAGTGGTAAAAAAGACTTTAAAAAGTATGAGGAGTATTGCCGCTCCATTATTGAATTTTTGTTCGGCGATTCTGTACAAATGACTAACAAAAGAAATGTAAATGCTAATTTAGCGGAAGCGGACGCTATAGCAAAGTTAAAATGCGAAGATACGCTAACTGGATTTTGGAAGTTAATTTATGATCGTTTTCGCACTAACTACGTTGTTTTCGAAATGAAAAATTATTCTAAACCCATCTCACAGAACAACATTTATGTAACTGAAAAATACCTGTATGATACAGCATTGCGAAATGTAGCTATTGTTTTCACAAGAAAAGGGGCTGATGCTGGTGCGTTCAAAGCACTTGAGGGCTGTCTCCGTGAACATGGAAAACTGTTCATAGTTCTAGATGATGGAGATATTAACAATCTCATCGACATAAAAATGAAGAATTTGAAACAGGCGGAGTTAAACGAAACGCCGTCTACATACTTGCTTCAAAAAGTTGACGATCTATTGGTTAATCTTGGAAAGTGATGCACTTTTCACTTCTGCAAGTTCTCCCACAGATACTCAGCGAAGTCATCGGCTCCTCAATGTTAAGTTCCCCTGCGATAAAGTCGAGTTTCATGTACTCTGCTTTTTGTTTGTCATCAAGAGACTCAAAGAATTTGAACTCCGCCGCGCAGTATTTGTTGAGCGCAAGTTGATACTCCACACTTGGCTTGTGATTTTGATAACCGTCAATAAGCAACTTCAATATTTTATCCATATACATCTCCTTTCTCTCGCATGCGCATTGAAATCAAGAAATTGCTGAGGAAATACGACTATCCACCACAATACCAAGAAACAGCAGTCGAGCGTGTTATTAAGCAAGCAGAGTATATGATGTGAGGTATGCATGTGCTAAGGAAGAAATGAAAAATGTGCATGCCGTAGTGGTAAAAAATTCAAAAACTGTTGTCCTGTTGTGACTCCCGAAATCTATTTAGAATTAGATTTCTGCATAACTACAAGCCAAGCCCTTATCAACTGTACTAAAAACGGTTCAAAGGAAATTGGAACATATCAAGAGTTTGAAACCTTTTTCAAGATTTTAATGGTAACCGCCTTGCGCTGACACTTAAAGAGTGTGGAATTAAATACGAAAACTGGAAAACTGAATTTGGTGCACGGCAAGATAGCCCAGAGTTCTATACGGACAATATTTTGGACTTTGAAAAGTTTGCAAGGAGTTCCCAGTTCCAGACTGGTGTTAAAAAAGTTTCTAATATCATCAAAGAGGGCGGTTGCATTTGTTTGATGTGTGCCGAAATAGACCCACTTAATTGCCACAGGGCAATTCTTGTGGCAAGGAATTTGAGTGACCAAGGTTTTGTTGTTACACACATAGTCGCACGAAATAGCGGTGTCGAATTCCAGACGCAACAGGATTTAGAGCAACGGCTTTTGGAACTTTATTTTAAACAACAGTCTTTTTTAGGTGATGAACTTGAAACCGCATATCAAAAACACAACAAAAAAATTGGATACAAAAAATAAAACTGAACTAGGTGGCGGTCATCTGTATTACTTACAAATCTAACCGCATTTTTCTTTGACGGTTTTGTTTTCGCGTGATACATTTTTGTATGAACATTAAAAGTGATTTGCTGCTCATGATTCCAGGTTACTTTGACGGTCTGGAAACCCTTGCCCCAATTAAACATGAAATAGGCGGCGCCCTAAACGCCCAAATACGTGACCAAGCAGCAGAAGAATTTTCTGGTAAATTTATAAAGGATAATTCTCGTGTTACCGTTGCCGAGGTTGTTTTGGAATGCGGAGGAAATGACGGTTTGCAAGAGGCAGTCGTCAATCTTATGTGGCACAACAAAACATCGCTTTGTGTCGTGGAAATTTATGCTTATGATTTAAAAATCCCGCCGCAGACTCTTTTATCTTATTACAGTGCACGAAAACTTTTTATAAGGTCGGGGAATGAAAGAATATCACTAAGTGACTATCTGCTATCTTTGGGAGTGACGGTTTATGGTTCAAAGCGTTCAATGGTTTTTGTAAACCAAGAGATTAAAGAAAACGAACTTTTGAATATATTGACCAACGAGGAAAAGCCAATGGGTAAAATAACGGGGACTCATTTCAAAAACATTATAAACAATAATTTGGCACAATATGATACGGCACGTGTATACGCAAGCGAAACTACATTTGTGGAAATAGTAAAGAACCCGCTGGCATCTGTGAAGGACCGATTGCATTATCAAGCAATCGAAATCTTTTTTATCGAGATGTTGTTGTTACAAGACGCCGCGGTAAGCAAAATGAATTCCGTAGTAAAAGAAAAAGTAGAGTACGAACGCGAGAACCCATACAGCAAGCAATCGCGCGAGGTAATTTATAGGCTGATGAGTGAAATGGCGCACGCGTACAACTATGCCGATTACACACAATTTTATTTCCCAACCGTTCGTGTATCCGCAGAACGTGTCGCCGAAGCGTTCGGTATAAACTTTATTGCAAACAAGTTCGAGCAAAACAAACAACTCTTGGAACAGATGTTGGAGTCAAACAAGAAGAAACTTATTGAAAAAGAAAACTCTTTGAAAAACGGTCTGTTGTTTATAATAACATTTTTAACAGGTATAAGCATCATCGCGGTAATCATGGGGGATATCCTGAACGACATACTTCTGGGTTATTCAATCGCATTTGGTGTGATGACGGTTGGTATTATTTTATACTTTTTTATAAAAATACTTGTTAAAAAATCTCTGCGCAAAAGGACCTCCATACGCTAGTACAAAAAAAAGTTTTTTAAAACCATTGACAAAGTGTATATATACTGTTAATATACGATATGTACAGTATAGTGATTTCAAACACGCTGACCCTGCCTATTTACGAGCAGGTCAAAAATCAAATCCGCCTCGCCATAATTAATGACGAGTTGGCGGTTGGTGAAATGTTGCCTTCAATTCGCCAACTTGCCCAAGATTTGAGAATCAGCGTCATTACCACTAAACGTGCATACGACGAACTGGAAGCCGAGGGCTATATCACAAACGTTCAGGGCAAAGGATGTTTTGTAAAGCCAAAAAACTTTGAGTTTATACGGGAACAAAAACTTAAAGAAATCGAACAACATTTTTCGGATGCAATCTCTTGCGGTCAGTTGATAAAAATTGGCGGGGTAGAATTGCACGAGATGTTGGAAATATTATTAAAGGAGAGTGAAGATGGAAAATGCACTGGAAATTAAAAATCTGGTAAAGCGTTTCGGAAAGTTCGGTGTTCACGATGTTTCGTTTTCGTTGCCAAAGGGCTATATCATGGGCTTTGTCGGCAAGAACGGGGCAGGTAAAACAACGACTATCAAAGCGATTTTGAATATGCTTAACCGTGACAGCGGTGAAATCAAAATCTTTGGCAAGGACAATTTAAAAGACGAGGCCGAAATCAAACAAAAAATCGGAGTAGTTATGGACAGTCCTTTTTATGAAAACGAATGGACGCTTGTCCAAGTTGGCAAAGCCCTAAAACCTTTCTACACAGATTGGTCTGACACAAAGTTTGGTGACCTGTTGCACCACTTTAACCTTGACCCGAACAAAAAGATTAAGGAACTATCGCGTGGTATGAAGATGAAAATCATGGTAGCGTGTGCATTGGCTCATGACCCAGATTTGTTAATTTTGGACGAACCAACAGGCGGTCTTGATGCCGTTGCGCGTGACGAGTTATTAGAAACGCTACAGGCATTTGTCAAAGATGAAAACAAATCTATCTTGTTTTCAACACATATCACAACCGACCTTGAAAAGATTGCGGACTATTTGACCTTTATCGAAAACGGAAAAATTGTCCACAGCGATACCAAAGACAACATGCTGGAAAAATATGTTGTTGTCAAAGGTGGTCTTAATGTTCTGTCGCCAGAACAAAAGAAACTGATTATCGCTTATCACGAAACAAAAGTGGGCTTTGACGGAATCACGGACAAGGCAAACCTTAAAAGCCTGCCAAAACTGGTGACCGAGCCATGCACAATGGACGAACTTGTTGTGCGCTTTAACAAAGAGGGGAGGAATAACAAAGAATGAAAAACATGATGGCATTATTAAAACTTGACTTGCGAATCATCGCACCATATTGGAAATGGCTTGTGATGTTTACGGGTATGGCCGCGCTTATGGGAATTATGGCGGGCGACGGATTGACATTTATAATTTCTTTTGCAATGTTTGCGGGAACCTTT
>JGI24694J35173_10000697_pt1 | contig 32031 bp, 18 predicted proteins | sample TergutCo191P1_FD_35173 | JGI IMG/M metagenome (IMG submission 35173) | reverse complement strand
GACTGGGAAAAACTGCTCCCCTGGAATATTTTCAATTCTTAATTTGTTCAATGAATTTTTAGTCATTTGGGTACATTTTCACTGGTTGTTTTGACGGTTACGTTAATTTACAATAAATCGTCAAGTTTATAAAAAAATTGAAAATCTCAACTTTTTCAACTTTTGTGCGTAGGTAACCGGACAAAAAAAATCCGCCCGAATATCTCGGGCGGATTTTAAAATTGTTAAAACTTTACTGCGTGTTTATGCCGGGCCATGCATTGTAATCCGCGTTCAGGCTGCTCCTCGCGGAGAATGTACCTGAGAAATTAATCGCGTTTTTGCCGGCATGATCCTGTCCTGCGTCGCACCAGCGGTGTTTACCGGGATAAATCGGATACTGGTACTTGAAAGAGGTCCAGCCTGCGCGCTGATAAGCCCAGCGGCGCGGTCCGTACTGCCATGCCTGAGCGGCTGAGGAAGCGGTATATTCGCCTTCCGCAAGATCGCGTCCCCTTATAAAGTCTACATAAGCTGTTGCGTTTATATCCCATGTTACAAATCTCCATACAGAGTTATTCAAATTTGAAGAAGATCCTTCGATAGAAATAGGGTAACCGGCGATATTTAACCCTGTACCGGTAGTAGTTGTGGCGTTATTAGCGTCATTTTCGTTAGCAAATACTTTAAAAGATCTGTTTGTATTGGAAAGAACTCTTATATAACGCGTTTGCCCGTTAATTGTTACCGTAACAGTGCTGTTGGAATTTCCGGGACTTGAAACTCCGACATAAGTGTTTTGATCTAAAGCATTCGCGCCTGACATATTTTTAGCGGGACCTGTAACAGTTAAAGTGGTAATACCATTCCCTGCATTAACTCCATTACCGGCACTATTTGTTTCAGCGGCTGCCGTTGTTTGATACAATCTGAATGTATTACCGCTACCGGATATGACTCTCAAATAACGCACTGCCCCATTTACTAAAACAGGCATAACCAAGCCTGTATCGCCGATTCTATCAGTAGCTGTATATTCATAAGCGGTTGTATTAGCCGGGGTGCCAAAGGTAACATTCACAATTGTACTGATAGCCGAGTCAGGTACTTTTGTCATTAGCCTGATGCCTGCTCTTCTTCCCGATAAACTGCTCCAGTTATCTTCCCATGTAAAAGGAAAGCCGGGTATGGAGGAACTTCCTATAGCGTCTCCTCCGCGAAGCCAGATTTGATCACCCGATTCCATAATTGACTGACCTGCCGAAGCTGTTATTGCGCTTGTACCGTTGCGCAATTGATAAGTGATAACAGTACGGTATGCCATTTCTTCCGTTTCATAACTTATGTAAGCGGTGCTGTTTATTGTCGCTGTCGCAACCGCTCTTGTCCACCACTGATAACCCTGATTAGCATTTGTTCCTGAATTTGTGCCAAGAATTATTTGAACAGGGGTATCGGGTGTTGTCGCGGTCGGATTTGAAGGACGCGTTGCTCCTCCTGAGGAATCCTGAGGAGTGCCGCCTGTACTCCAGTTATTGCCGGTAGTAGTTGAATACCAATCATTTACAGTATGCCTGACTGTCGCGTTCGGGGTTCTTGAATCCATTCTTGCGTAGGCTAAAAGCGGTTGTGTCGCGACAAGCCTCGGTTGTGTCATAGACGGGCTGTCACTCTCAACGATTGTATCCTGCGTTTTTCTGATTCTGACAAAAGGTTTTGCGACTCCGGGAAGAGAAACCGCGTTATAAGTTAACGCCGCGTTTGTATTGCCTAAACTGTCTATTACTATACCTGCAGGAAAGCTGACAGTATATGTTGCGCCCGGGACCTGCGGAGCGTTGGAACCTGAAAGACGAACAATCACCTTTTTATCGTCTATTGTTACGGTTTGAGCGTTAATGGGAATTGTAATTCTTTCCGCAGCTCTGAAAGCTGTCATAAATGTGCCATGGACTGCGGTATCTCCTGTGATATTGCTGTTTGCTGTACCTGACGGATTATAATTGTATTGCAAAATGTATTTTGTTGATATATCCGCTCCCTGATTGTCTATATAGCCGTTTGTTCCTTTCTTGTAATATGTATCAAAATTCTCCACGCTTCTGAACCTGTTGTACTGCATTTCCGTTAAAACTGCCGGTAAACGATAACCTGATGAGTTTTGTTCTATTGTAATATTTCCATCATTTTTTGAGACCGCGTGATTAAACGAAAATTCCAGCGTAGTCCAGTATGAGCCGTCGTCTGAACGAACGCCGTGGAAGTTGGAATTTGTTTCAATATTAAATCCTGTTCCGGCGCTGCTGTCACTAATAAATTGCGGCGCGGTATCAATCGAAAGACTTCCGGTTTCTATTGTAATGTTCTTGTTTGTATCAAAGGCTGGAAGAATATGCCCGCTTACAGCGTTCGGTATACTTATTTGAACACCGTTAGTTGTACTTGTGCCGTCTCTTAGAGTAAGACCAGCTATGCTGTAAACATCAAGGCGGCTTCCTCCGGGAATCCCGTCTCCGTCTTGTATTCGATATGTAAACGAAAGAGAACTCATTTGCGTTGTTGGCATAGAACCGCCTGAGACTTGCGCCGTTCTGCGTGTTCCGCTTGTTTGTCCGTTGTTCGTCGCGTTAAGCGTTATTATGGTATTTGCGTATGTACTGCTTACATAAACAGGTTTTCTGAAATGCACGGTAATATTAATATCGTTTCTGCCCGAAACATGAGTATATATGCCGTTCGCGTTTGTAGAAGTAACCCTGCTTATAATATTTCCGGGATCCCAGTTAAACGAAACAGCGGGAGATATACCTGCAGGCGCAGAGCCTGTTCCGTTAAAAACAACATAATTCCCTGCGTAATCCACCTGACGCGCAATTATATTATTGCTGCCCAGCTTGGTAAGAGGTATTGGGGTATTACTTATATTTGTGAACCTCGTCCAGTTCGCTCCATTGTCTAATGAATACTCAAGATACAAACAATCAAACGCATGAGACCCATCCGCTCTTTGCACAGAGAGCCATAGATTTTCATTGTATACATTTGAAAGCGCTCTGTTTGCCTGCGTAGAGCGCGCTATATGACTTGTCCCGCTGACATTCTGAGAAAGCACATTAGTATCAGCGGAAGGATTAGCGATATAAGTATGAAGCACTCTAACCGTTGGAGCTGCAGGCGCGACTGTATCAGCATAGATACCTGTAAGAACCTTAGTTACCTGTGAGGTGGTAATGCCGTTTGCGGGGAATGGAGTTCCCGCCAAATCCGTTATGCTGCCCGATATATTGGCGTTAGTTAATGAAATTGGATTTTCAGCAGAATTGTCGCCTGCCTGAACTGTATACGCGAAGGTTATACTGTCACCGTTAAGCCTTATGTCTTCAGGGTTACTGCTTGTAAGCCTGGTTGTAACCGTACCAACAGTTAAATTTAACCTTGGTATATTACTGCCGGTTCCGATATTTACAGGTTTTGAAAATTTAACGGTAAAATAAATAACGGCATTCGTATTGTAATGACCCTGCGCGGTATTCGCAGTAACGCTTACAACGCTTGGAGGTTTAGTATCAACTACGATATTTTTATTTGCGGCAAGCGTTTTAAGTATATTATCCTGAGCGCTTATTGCCGTAGTGGGAATATCCCTTACATAATAAGCCGCTCCTGAAGGTATTGTATTGTCTGTGGTATTACCTGTACCTCTTTGAGTTATCCTGATTTCTTCAATTTCTCCTGAAGTCCCTGTCCTGTTGAATCTGAAAGGATAATTGTTTTGCCCGACAGAAGCTGAAGATCCCGGAGTGCTTATATTGCTGATATCAAGATAAACAATTGTATTTGGAACAGGAGTATTTAATATGGGAGTATTATGCCCCTGTGATACAATATAATCAAAATAATGGCGCGTATTTAACGAAGCCTGACTTGCGCGGTAAACGGCAAGACCTTGAACGCTTGTACCGCCTGCGTCTACGAGATTTAGAACTAAAGCGGCTTGAGTGTTTTGATTATAATTTACCATTCTTACCGGTTTATTGAATTCAATAAATACGTTTATTGTATCTCCTTCTTTATACGTTTGATCCGGATTATCAGCGGAAATACGGTTTATCCTTAAGGTATCGGTTTGAATTAACCACGAAGCGCCTGTTTCCGTTTCATTGCCGCCAAAATCGCGCGCGTTCACGCTTATTACAAGCGTATCCCTAAGCGTTTTTGCAATATCATTCGTTACAAAATATGACGCAGTCCATGTTCCTTCAGGCGCCAGCGTTGAAGGCTGTAAATTTATGATTATACCTGAATCCAATACTATATCTTTTTCCGGAACCGCCTTATTACCTTTACTGTTAATCGAAACTAAAAAATCCGGCGAAAAATAATTGTCTATGGCAAGAAACTCAGCGGAATTTTCCCGCCATTTTCCGGTTACGGTTATTGTCTCTCCTCCCGCGAATTTGGGAATTTCCGCGAATTTACCGGGTTCGCAGGGCGGTATAGGAACAGCTCCTCCCGTTATTTGCACATTTAATATTTCTATAAGAGGAGGACTTGTATCTCCCTGAGGCGCGTATGTAATAATAGCGCATTTTCCATCGTTATTTTCCACTCTTAAAAGAAATACCTGACTGCTTAAAGGCTGATTATTTAAACCTATGTTTAATTCTGTAAGCGGAATTAAAACAGAATACGAATAAACCTGTCTGTATGTATCAGGATCTTCCTCCTTGTACTTTGTAAATATATTCCATAATCTGTTTGGGTGAGCCGGATCAAAAGGATAACTCGGATAAACGCTTGATCTTTCCAGACGAGTTCTGCTGTTTTGTGATTCAGTCGGAACGCCAAGATCCTGCGCATCCTTCCAGCCGTTGTATTCCTTATCGCGGAAATATTCAAGCTGACTCATTGCCGCATACTGCGCTGAATTGGGATTTATCCAAACCATTGTAAGACTCTTTATGTCTTTAGCATCGCTTACAGTGCCTGAAATCCTTATTGTATCAGGAGGAACATTATCAAGCGCATTTTGATTTTCGGGACGTCCGATAAATTGAAACAACGGGACTGAAGCCGCAGGGCTTGGAGGTTCCGGGAAATCGGGAAATGAAACATCCTGTATTTTAAATATTGATTTGTAAACTTCACTTTGCTGCCCGATTTTACCGTAAGCAACAGCCTCTATAATGTAAAAACCTGCGCGGGGAGGAGGCGTAAATTCCCATGAAAATATTGTAGAATAAATATTCTGGTTGCGCGGCGGGTTTACTATAATCTGATTTTCAAAACCATCTACAGGATTTGCTTCGTAATTAACGCCAAGATTGCCGCCTGCCTCTGAGATTTTATACAATGAATATATAACTTCCTTAACGCCGTGAGCCTGATAGGCTGTAGCTTTTATGCCTTTATTTGGATAAACAAGGAATATATCATTTTGTACGGTTGTAATCGGTTTTCCAAGATAATCATTTAAATCTATGCCTTCCATATTCGCGCTGTAGGTTATCCATGGTTCATCCGCTTTTTCCCAGTAAATAAAAAATCCTATTGTCCGCTCTTCGTTATAGTTTCCGGCAACATCATGACAAATCGCTACAACTCTTATTGTTGTCTTTTCCGTAATCGGATTTACAATTTCTCCCCTGTAACTGCCGTCGCTGTTTTGATAAGAACCTTGACTTGAAGAAAGAGCCGGCACAAGCGTTCTTCCGTTTGGTTTGGGATTAATATTGCCGTTTGATAATTCCGTGCTTGCGAAATAACGGTATATTAATTTATTATAATCATCGGTAATAGGAGTTGTAGGGTCTTCATCGACAACAATATCATACTGATATAATAATATTTCGACAGAATCAATATTATGATTTTCTTCTATTTGCCATACAAGATCAAATTCATTTGTAATGAATTTTCCTATGTTTACGGCTTTGAATCTTTCATCCGAATTATCCGCAAAATCATGAAGAGCTAAGAGATCAGGATTTGTTATTACGCCTGCATGGGAAACGGAAGTTCTGCTGTACAGATACGGATTCGACACATCAACGCTGGGCTTGGAATTATCAATAATAAAAACCCTCGTTTTAAATGAATTTTCATTTGTAGAACTGCTTGTATCCCATGCCTGAACCGAGAATAAATATTCTCCATCCAGCGGAGGAAAGCCGTTAATACTCATGTCAATTTTAACTTTCCATGTATAAAGAAATCCGTCTTGCGAAGTCCATTCCGCGTCCGTATAATTGTTCCATGTATTGCCGAAATCCGCGGAAATTTCCCATTTGTTTTTATTGTAACGCCATTGTTTTCTGAAAGGTTCATTGTCTATATCCGCTTTGATCAGCAATTGCGCGACGCTTGTATTATCGCTTGCGGTTCCTTCAAGATCAAAAACCGCGCTTACAGCTTTTCTTGAATAAGGAGCCGTGATTTCAACGACAGGACCTTCCAAATCCAGCATGGAACCTAGCCCTATAACATCGCACGCGGAGAAGAAAATTGCCGTTATTCCAAATAAAATAAATGTTTTAATCGTTTTCATTTTTTCCTCCCTAGTTTCCTGCGCTTTCGTTGGAATTATTAACACCAAAGCCATAGGTCATATCCCCGTAACCTGCCATAAGATAATTGTTCGCTTCGCCCTCGCTCATGTGCGTCCCTCCGCCTCCCCATCTGAGGAAGTACCATTCGCTTACAATTTCCGTGCTTACCCAGTAATATTGCTGACGGGTGTTCATGAAAAATGTTTTTACAAACCTGTTATCGCCAGATTCTTCGGCGTCTCTTACAGGGAAACCCGCGATACTTGGCATACCGTTTTTAATATTTGAACCTTCAACAAGCATAAAATCATAATTAGTTGCACTACCACTACCGGTAGTATTAGTTCTATCAGCAGAATAACGCAGCGCGACAATTGTTCTGAAAACGCCTTCATATCCTGCAACAGCTCCCTGATTGTTTACATTCGCTGTCGCTATTATATAGTTCTTGCTTGCTTCTAAAGCGTTATCGAATGTCATTACACCCTGCGTTCCTGAAAGCGTAACAGAGCTTCCCGTTCCCGCGTTATCTAATGTGGCTTTTGTAAGGTCATTGTTATGCGATCTGAATACCGCGAAATTCCCTACCAATTGCCGCAATTCCGGAGTTCCGTTCTTTGTTGTCGCTGTATATGTGGGACCATTACCGGAGGCATTGTGTGATCTTCTTATTAGATTGGATAATATCCATTGACCGGCATTGCTTGTTGTTGCCGCGTCCCATGCCATATTGTTTATTAAATGACCGGTGCCTCCGCTATTTAACTCTGAACCTGATGTAGTAACCTGAACATTGCCGGTCCATGCGCCTGTAAGAGCTCCTCTGTTAGCGGCGGTTCCTCTGTAAGCGCGGGTGTTTATAGTAGCTGTCGGGCTTTCGCTTTCTACGCGGTAATGAACCGAATTAAAATCTCCGATTCCCCAGCCGTCATCATCAGTAACGGCAAAACCTGCCGTATTCCAGTTCGTTGTATCACCCGGAACGTTATAACTCCTGTTTGTATTTGAATGCCAATTGCTTGTTCTCATGTCGGAACTTCTGCGGTTCACGCGTATTACAGGAGCCTGCACACCGTTCGACCAGAACCAGTAATCGGCTTCCATATTACCCTGCGCGTTGTTGGCGCCGGATGATCCTACAGCCGAGTTTCCAGCCATATCCGTAAATAAACCCTCAGGAAAATGAACATCCCATTGCAGACCTTTTAATAAGGGTTCGTTAAGTGCAATGGTAACAGTTCTGTTATCGCTTGAAAGACTTGTAGTTATAACGTCTATTTCCTGCCATCTGTATTTCGCTTTGTTCAAAACCGATCTTATTCTTGAAACAGGGCTGCTTGTTGTTGTATCGGCAATAACATATTTATAATCCAATACCCATTTTGTCGCCGTATCGGGAACCATTCTTCCGGCTGTCGGCACAGGACCATTTACGCCTGCCGCGGTTGTATAAGCGCCGGTAAACCCGGGACCTTCCATTAAACCTTGTGTCATCATTTTATAAGGTCCAACAGACTGCCCTGTTCTCAGATCTAATCTGAGACGGCTTAAACTCGGATTCGCGGAATCAAGCGCCGAGAAAGGAGGCGATTGAGTTGTAGATGTTGTAGTTCCCTCTGTTAAATAATTACGATCAGCTGCGTTTAGAGCCGAATTATTATAAACGTCGTATAAACTCGGAACATAAGTGCTGTTCGCTGTCGGCGAATAATATTTAGCGCCGTTTGTTCCAAGCCAGTATCCCGAATCTTCGAAAACAGGAGGAATAGCGAAATTACCTCTTGGTCTTATTGTAATTATTCCCGAACCTTTCATTACAGGTTCGTTAAACGTAAGCGTTATACTCGTGTTGTCGGATGATACGCCGCCTATCGCAGGCGCTCTGCCGTTAGTCGTTAATACAGGAGCGACATGATCTACCCTGATTATCGCAATAAGGTTTGCGCATTCATAATTCGCAGATCCGCTCCTTAAAACTGTTAAAGGATTAGCGCTTCCGGCTGTAGAAGGATTTGTTGCTGTCGCTGAACCGCCTGTATTTCCGTAACGATCTTCCAAACCTGCGAAGTTGATCGAGCTTATATAAAGACCGTCGCGCATTTCTTTTCTGTTGGTTCCTGTAAGAGTTGAAATATCATCGGTTTCAAATCTGATTGTTGTATTATCATCTCTGTTTATATTGGTCTGCCCTGCTATCAGATTTCCCGTTATTGTATGAGAGCCCGCGATGCCGTTTCCGTTTGTTCCTGTATTACTTGTATTTACAGCGGCTGTATTTCTGTTTGTAAGCTGTAATGTAACGGTTGCAGCCGTTTGAACGCTAACAGGCTCCGAAAAGCTGATTCTAAACTCAAGTTTCTTTACCTGAGCCGAAGGATACCATCCGTTAGGCTGAACCGCGCTTACGGAAGTAAGGGTCGGGAATAAGGCGTTTATATCAACAGGCTGCGACGCGGTGTTTCCTATGTTACCCGCTCTGTCTGTGTAACGCGCCATTATTGTAAATTTTCCCTGCTCTGATACGTTTAAATTTGCCGTAAAATTAAGCCATGTAATGCCGCCGTTTACAGAATACTGCCTTACATCTTCCCATGCATTATAAGGAGCTGTAGCTGCGGATACGGGAATCACAAGCGCAGGCTGCGTTCTGAATTCTTTTGCCGTTGTATTATTTGTAAACGCGACGCCTGCCAATGTCGCGGCAGGAGCCGCAGGGAGAGTTTTCTTAATATAGATTCGTCTTGTAGACGGAAGCGCGGTATAAACATTAAAAGCTGTATTTACAGTATTGCCTACATCATCTTCTATCGCGCCGTATCCATCGCTCGGAAGCACAAGATTAATGGCTGTAATTTCACCGTCTGACGGAATATCATCAACAGGCAGACTGAAAACAAGCGCTTTTGATCCTGAAGGTCTCAGATATTTGAATGTAGTATTGGCGGCGCTTACTGTTGTTCCGCCTATCGTGTATGTAAGTCTCGGCGGTTCTGTTGAGGGCTTTATTGTTTTTCCGTCTGATGCCGCCGTATTAAGAGTAACAAAAATTGTTTCACCGGTTTTAAAATAATATTCGTTTCCTGTGTACGGCGCTTTTATATCCGCTGTAAACGAAGCGCCTGTAATAACAGGGCGTCTTCCGTCCAATCTGATGTTTTTTGTCTGCTGCAATGATCCGCCGTTTGTAGTCCAGTTAGGCATTGACGCGTTACCTGATAAATAATCGGGAACGAAAGCGGGCTGAGGATCGCGTAAAACATCGATAATCGATCTTTCCGTTGTAGGATATGTTATCGGACGATTATTAGTTCCGGGTGTTCCTCCGAGACCTCCTCCGTTGTACATGGTTTGCAATATTCCGCTCGGGTCTGCGCCTTCAGGCACCGTAAAAATAAATTTCAATGACATGGCGTTGCCTGTGAAATTTTCACATTCTATCGACTGATACGCGAAATTACCGGTTATTGTAGTTGATGTATTTGCAACAGATGTGCTGTCTATATTCGTCGCATTAGCGCTTGAATAAACAGGAAAGCGCACATTAAGGCGCGGTCTGTTTGTATTGGAAGATAATTTAACCTGACCTGAGAAATTGGCGTTAAGAGTGATTTGCGCGCCTATTCCGTAAGAGCCGTCCTGCGTTGTTGTAGTAATGCTTTCAAGACGCGCCGCGTTTGTTATAGCGACATTTCTCATAAGGAAAGCTTCATTTCCAAGAGTATCAACGGCTGTAAACAGGAAAGTTCTCGCCGATTCATCCGGGAAATATTCAACAAATGTCATGTCCTGATTGGTTATATTATAAACGCTTCCAGAGCTTTGCGGCGTATCAAATGTAATATCCTGCATTGTGATGCTTTGAACGGTAAGATCTCCCGCTCTTGCCGCCGTTATGTAATACTTTAATATCGTTCCTCTTGAATGCATTTTGAAAGGAATCGCGACATCCAAAGGATTCATCGGCAACAATGTTCTTATCTGATTATATACCGCGTTAGAGCTTCCTCTGTTAAAATTAAGCAGCGCAGTGTAATAAGAAGGACTTGCAACGCCGTCGTAATGTGAATTAATGTTTGGAATTCCGTCCATGTGTTCCATTATTCTTTCCGACACATCGTAAACAGTAATTATAGGAGGAGTTTTATTCGCTAAAAGACGCAACTGCCTGAAAACCTTATGACTGTGATTGTCTTCGGCGTAAAAAATAAAAAGTTTATTTTCATTTTGACGGCATTCATCATAATTAAGGCAGGCAGGATCGCAGTTGTAATGGAAATTCTTGTACTCGGGTTTTATATTGTCTTGTCCGCCCAAAATGCTTAATTCTTTATTGAAAGTTTGTTTTTTATATACGCCGCCCGAGGCAACAGACGAATTTGTTCCCGTAACTAAAGCCCCTTTGCCTGACGGAGGAGTTATTATCTGACTGTTGCTTGTTGTTGCCATAGGCTCAAAGTCCCAGTGCTGAACTCCTTTAAGGTCTGTAATATTATTGAATCTGGACGGATAATTTATGTCACTTAACGCTTCTTGAACCTGCTTTATGTAATTTTCCGCGCTATGTCCGTTAAGGTTTTCCGGTATCCATGCCATGCGGAATTTAGTTACGCTGTTATTACCGGAAGCGTTTTCTCTCATTGTATATCCGCTTATTGTGAATTTGCCGTCGCTTGTTAATTTAGGGAAGGTATTTTCTTCCGGGCTGTCTCCCGTAATCGCGGCAACTATAACGTCAGGACTATCGGTTCTTGCTGTTGTATCAAAAGCGATAAGAGGAGTATTTTCATCTACTACCGATATTCCGTATTTTCTTAATGTCTCTCTTCTCGTGTTTGTTACTTCAGGACCTGCTTCATTATGCGGTTCCAGTTTTTTATCGCTAACCATTGTAAATAAGACAAATTTTCCAAAGTCTACTTCGGAGTTTCCGGTAAATACATTTTCGATTAATTCCGCTGTCTCGCCTTTTACTTGTTGTTCGAATTTAATATGTCTTGATGCGGTGTTTGAATAACGATCATATTCCCAGTTGTAAACAGGACTCCCCTGCCTAAGCCTTGTTTTTATAAAATCAAGTTTTAAAGCATCATCGCCTGCGGGAATGAATACAGCTCCGGGTGGAACATTGTTACCTGTAAATGTTGAAGTTCCGTAAATCGGTTTTTCTCCCGCCGCGTTATTTTCGCCCCATTGTTCAATTGTAAAAAGTCCCGCGTAAGCCCAATCAAGAGAATCATCGTCAAAGAAATGCACTTCCAAAGGAGCGCCGCGGGAGACAATGCCGTCTCCTTCAGGTCCTATTATCGATGAATCAAGAAGCCCTTTTGGAATATCGCCGTTAGCCCACATACACATAAAGCCGCCAACATCGTTTAAAACTCTGTCATCTTCTGCGCTGCTGTTTTCGCCTCTGTCTATCGCGACTATATCAACACGGTAATATTTTCTTTTATTTTCGTTATAGTATTCTGTTCTATAATTGCTGCCGATTTGAGAAACGCCTGCATTTATAATATCTTCTTCTTTAATAAGCCAGCTTGGCGAATACTTGGATGATCCCGGCATTTGATTTTCATCAAATAAAGGAATATCTATATAATCAACATCATATATTTTTAGTCTGACATCTTCTATTCTTGTTTCATTTTCCGATAATTCCGCGTTAATGTTAAACCAGCCGTTTTGGTATCTGTTTACATTACCGCTTTTAATGCCATAAGGATCCGTTATTTCAAGGTCTATTAAATCTTCCAATGACTCAAAGATAGCTTCTTTTGTCGCCGTTCTTTTAATTACGATATCGTCGATCATGGGAGGTCTGATATCAATAATAAGCGTTATCGCTTTAATTGCCGTTTCTCCTGAATTTTTCATTCTGTCAAAGGCGACAATTTCCACGGGAATATTATCTCCGTTTCTATCTTCATCAAAAATCAGATCTATCGACCAATGAAAATGAACAGGCGATGGCGCGCTTATAGGATCAATACATAAATTTTTTGTGCATTCTTCCCTGTCTATATGAGCTTTAAAAAGCTCATTATCCGTTCCGGCTTCCCGCACTATTACTTCATAAACATATATATCGTCTCTGACAGTTCCTTCCAAAGTGGTTTTGAGCCCTACATACATAGGGTTCGAATATCCCTTGTTCAGAGTCAGTATCGGCGGATCAAAATCAATCGGATCTCCCAATCCGAGTCCGAACATTTCGCAGGTTGTTAGCGTTAAAACGAAAGAAAGGAGTATTAACGCTAAACTCCCTCCTCTTAATAAAAGTTTTAACATTCCTTTAGATTCCTTGTTCATAAGAGACCCCCCATGAAATTAAGAATAAACATTGCGGATACAATAATAATGATTTTGAAAGAGCGGAAGCATACGCTCCCGCTCTTATTTTAAGTGATCTAGAAAATGTATAATCTCGCGCCGACTACAAGGTGCGGTATAACCGTAGAAGCGCCGCTCTTTGCGGTTTCTACGTCTGTCGGAACAAACCACAGTTGTCCTTCCCAGAATAAACTGAATGTCCTTAAGTAGTTCCTCTTTGGAAGCGTTACGCGCGGGAATTCAATTTGCAGCAGCAGGGCGCTCATCCATGTTGGTTCGCCTGACTGCGTGTATTTCTTATCCGGGAATTTCGGGTTGTTTTCGTTCGGGAAGTTAAAGTAAGAGAAGTTTGCGCCTAACGCGAATGTCGCCGATAGCCATTCCCAGTCGGGACCTGCGAAGGAACCGAACGGAAGACGATATACGCTTGCAAGCAGTTTAACTCCCAATACATGACCGCCGTATCTTACAGGTTTCGTTGAATCGCCGCCGAGGGATTCATATAATTCCTGCGTAAGGAAGCCGTACTGTACCTGAATCTTTACATTATCTTCGAAGAAGCTAAGACCAAGACCGAAATCTGTGTATGTCGCGCCGCCCGCGAAAAACTCGGGAACATATTTCTGGAAGTTGTTCTCAACAGCAATCTGCCTTAAGAACGGAGGAATAATTCCTTCAAAATAAAGTCCTTGCAGGAAGCCCGGTACTTCGTAAGCCGACTTATCGCCTTTTCTGAGGTGATAAGTAAGACTTACAAGATCGTTGTCGTCTGTAGCGGATGCCGAGTAGGCGATTTCCTGATTGTATCTGTAACCCATTTCAGGCGATATAAGCCTGATAACAGGAGCTGTTTTGTCAACCTGTAAAAGCATGCGCGTAACGGCGTATTCACCGTTTTTCATTGTCGTTCTTACAACAATGTAGTGATATCCTTCCGACATATCGCCTGTTTCAAGTCTGTAACGGTAATCTTGATTCCTTCCTTTGCCCTTGTCGGCAAGTATGAATGTTCTGCCGTTATCAAAACTTATTTCCGTAAAGTTAGGCGTTTTCGCCTGAATCTTTGCTCTTATATCCTTGTCTGTGCTTCTTTCCGCAAGAAGAGCTTTATCTTCTTCGCTTAAGGAATAACCTGTGCGTCCGAAGAGGTAGGGTCTTTCGTATGCGAAATCCGCAAATTCAAAGGAGTCTATTGTTACCCAAGGACCGCCGTCTTTGTACACAAGATTAAACGGTCTTGACTGCGTAAGAGTCGGACCGCCGAAATTGCTGTGTACGATGATCGCGTTGTTGCCTGCGTTGAGCACTTCTTTATTTAGTTTGAAGGAGAAATAACCGCTCTTGTCTATTTCGATGGTTTCAGTATCCTTTCCGTTAATTCTGATAGTCGCGTTACCCGCAGGAACAGCTCCCGCCGTTACGCCGTAAAGGAAGAATTCTCCGCTTGTCTCTTCGTTTTCAAGAGGATAAAGAATTTCTACGGTTGGTCTGTAAGACTGGCGCGCCATCTGAACGTTACGTGAAGTTCTGGTCATGTTGCCGGCTTTGTCGTAGGCAATAACGGCGATATTATACTGACCGTCCGCAAGGCTTGAAATATCGATGTTTTCGCGAATCATTGTGTTTAATTCAAGAACTCTTCTCTGGAAGTTCGCAGGAATGTTGATTCCTTCAAGACTTCTAAGTTCGATAGCAATGTCTCTTAAATTGGGATCCATAACTCGTCCCATAACGGATATCTGACCTGCTGTAACTGAACCGTCACCCGGGCTGTCTAATGTAACATCGGGAGCGGTGTTGTCTACGTTGATCATATTAGCGTATGTCGCGGGGATTCCGTATCTGTCTATAACTCTTATGAAAATAACATGAGGTCCGTCTTTTAAAATTGAAGTATTAAACTGATAAGTCCAGTTGACGGTTTCCGCCGCTGTTCCAAAGTTGCCTCTTACATTATTAAAAGTATTTCCGTTATCTACGGAGATTTTAACTTCTTGAATTCCGTTTTTGTCGGAAGCGTTTCCTCTTACCTCAACCTCGCCTCTTAAAACCGTGGCGTATGTGGGATAAATAATGGTTCCCGCCGGTTCCGACAATGAAACTCTGAAGTTTCGCGTAATAGCCTGGCTTCTTACGCCGTAAATATCTTCCGCGATGATGCTTATTGAATGTTCGTTATCTGTAAGCGTATTTAAAGCGACAGGAATTGAAAATCCATTTTCTGCCTGTAATGTAAGAGTCGGTCCGTTGTCTATTCTCCAGTAAATCTGCTTTATTGCATCATCGTCAAACATAACGCCTGAAATAACAAAGTCTGTTGTAACTACTTCGTTATCAAGCGGAAGAATTATATGCACAACAGGAATATCCATTTCACGGTCTATTTCGAAATTCCACGCGGTGACTTGGCTGGAATTTCCAGCTTTATCTGTAAATGTAAAGCGCATATTTTGATCAAGAGGCATTTCAACAGCGTCCATCAGGACTTCAAAGAAACGCGGAGCGTAATCTTTTTCCCATTGGGTATCGTTGAATACCTGTCTTTGAGCGCCTGTTCCTCTTGAATATGAAATCGAGCTTAAAGCGCCCATCTCTTCAACAAGGAAAGCCATGCGAATAGTTCCGTTTACCTTCGCTTCCGCGATAGGCATAATAACGGTCGCGCCGGGCGCAGTCGTATCTTTTAATACCGTAAAGTTCGCGATTGAAGTAAGACCTGTATTGCTTGTTCCGCGAAGTAAAATATTTATTGTGCCGTCCAATGCCGCGTTCAGGTTAAGAGTTCTTGAAACATTGCTGTTTGTCGGCACTGTCATGGCGGCTAACTCCGCAGATGTTACCACATTCTGCCATGTCAATCCCATATCAAGGGAGTATTCTACAGCGCTTACCCTGTTTCTGCTTGAAATATTAAATGTTACGGGAATACTGTCTCTGACAAAACTGCCGCTTGTAATATTTTGAATTGTCACTCTCGGACCCGAGAAATCGGCGGCAATCCTGAATGAACTTGAAGTGTAGGAGTTTACTCCGTCTACATCGAGTCTTATTGTTAAGGGACCTGCTTCGCCTTCTTCAACCGCTGTCAAAATAACTCTGCCGTATTGATCGGTTTCTACGCTTACTAAATTGGAACCTGCGCCTGAAATTGTTGCGCTTCTTACGGGAATTGTGCTTAAACCAAGGAGTTTTTCTCCTTCTTTAAGAAGGATTCTGCCGTCGCTTAAAGCTGTCTGTCTTACCCATGTTAATCTGTGATCCTGCGCGCGGAAGTTAGCCGCGGGAGCAGCGTACTCATCGCTGAATCCAAGAGCCTGTGAAGCCGCAAGAAGCAGACTGTTTACAAACACGAATTCGCTGTATGCCCATTCTTTTCCGTTGCGATCCGTTCCGGCTAATTTGATCTCTAAAAGTCCGTCCGCGATATTTTCAGGGACAGGAACTGTAGCCGTATATACGTCTCTTGCGGCTGTTAATCTGACAGGAGAGGGCGATTCATTACCGAAAGCGACAGTCGCGCTTACAGGAGCTGATGTCGCCTTGAAAGCCAGCTGCGCCGTCATTCTCGGAGTGATTTTTATCGACATACCTGTGTAGAAAGGAGCTACAACATTGTTTCTGCCTTCAACCGAAGTGAAGGACGCGATACCGGGCTGTATGCTTCCGCCTGATATTACAATGCCTTTGAGCTGTACCTTGTTGCCGATAACGCCGTGCACGTCTTTCGCCCAAACATCGATACTGTGAGTTCCCTCAGGGGGAGTAGGAATTAAAAATTGGTAATATCCGGTGGTTGCCGCGATTTCTGTCGCAGCTCCGCCGTTAAGAGACCAGAAAAGTGAAGCAATGCCGTCGTCATCGGCGGCATTGCCTCTAACAATAATGCCTAAAGGATTATCGTAATTGCCTATTGCGGGCTCTGTAATTGTTACAACCGGTAAATCCGCTATCGGGTTGACTTTGTAACGCTGTTTTTCGATGGTTACGTTACCTGAAACATCTGTCGCTTTTATTTCAACGTCGATGGTTGATAGCTTGCTGTTTCTTAAATCGATATCGGCAGACCACCAATGATTGCCGGCAAGAAGTTCAAACTCGCCGCCTGCGGTTCCCGCTTTCCATGAAACCGAACTCAAGCCTACAGGATGTTTCGCGTAACCGGCGATAGAGAATATTCCGTTTACGGTCGCATTCGGCTCGGGATATACGATTTTTACCTCAGGTCCTGTGTTGTTTACGAATAAAAGGTGAGCCGCGGTTCCTATGCTTCCGTTTCCGTCAATCGCCTGAAACCAGATTACGTTAGGACCGTCTGCGAATTGTTTTGTATTAAGGTTTATTTCCCATGTATTGTTTCCGTTTTTCTTATCGGTTGCGATTTTAACAGGTAAATATTTTACGCCTTCGTCTGTTGAATAGTTAAGAGCGGCAACGCCGTTACCGTCTGTTACAGTACCTCTCATCTTAATTGCGCCTGAAACAAGAGCGCCTACGTCATGGCTTGTAACAATAGTTTCCGGTTTTTTACGATCCAAACGCCAATAAACCCTGGAAACCTTGTGTTGTTTCGGCTTAAAACTATCTGAAATGCCTGAAAGTCCGTTTATATCGGTAGCCCAGGCGGAAACAGTGTAATTTCCGTCCGTCCATATTTCTCCGTTTGTCGTATCAAGAAAATACGACCAGTAATCGGTTCCTTCGACTGTAACGCGTAAAAGCTCTTCGCCCTTACCGTCTGTGCCTCTGTGAATGGCGATTTCGACGCGCTGTACGCCGTCATCGTCGAACGCGATACCGACAATGTTCATATTGCCCTGAACGCGCATAAAGGGAAGCGGATTTATGATTGTTGTGCGGGGTAAATCCGACTCAGGATCAATGTAGATATTATCCGGACCTGAGCGTGTAGCGTTGCCGGCTCTGTCTTTCGCCTCCAGGTAATAATTGTACTTACCGGGCTTTTTGTCGTTTACATCAATGTTTTTTGTAAACCCTGATTGATCTTCGGCTGTATGGGATTCGTTGGCATCTCTGCCGCCTGCCGCCCACACGCTGGCGCTGAAAACCACCAGCAGGATAACGATAAAAAGGTTTCTTTTAAACATTACTTCCCCCTATGTTCCCGTGATAATATATTTTCTTATTTTCAGTATAATGAATTATTAAATGATGTACACTAGTTTTCCAAAAAAAAATGAAAAAATATTTTTATTACTACTTGTCAAAATTTTGTAGCTATGCTACACTAATTGCTATGAATAATGCTTTTTTTCACTTTTGACCCATAAATATCCGCCTATAGGCGGTTTTTTTTTGGTATTTTATTAAAAAAAATGGAGGATTAATGCTTAAAGGACGCTCTTTGGTTGAACCCGAGGATTTCTCGCTAAGTGAGATGGAATATCTTTTCAATCTGGCTGAAAAGCTCGAAAAAGACGATAAATACCTCAGGGAAGGCTTAAAAGGTCACCTTTTAGCAACACTTTTCTTCGAACCCAGCACCAGAACCCGCCTTAGTTTTGAAGCCGCCATGCTTCGTTTGGGAGGTTCTTGCCTTGGATTTGCCGAACCCGGTTCAAGTTCGGCGGTTAAGGGTGAAAGTCTTGCCGATACGATACGAATGGCGGCAAGTTACGCCGACGCAATAGTAATGCGTAATCCTAAAGAAGGAGCGGCTCTGCTCGCCTCCCGTTATTCTGATGTTCCTGTAATAAACGCAGGAGACGGCGGGCATCATCATCCTACCCAGACATTAACAGACCTTCTGACTATAAAAAGGCTCCTTGGAAAGATTGATAATCTTACGGTTGGATTCTGCGGCGATTTAAAGTTCGGCAGAACCGTCCATTCCCTCGCAAAAGCGCTTTCACGGTATCCAAAAATTAAAATGATTTTTATCTCTCCCATGGAGCTGGTCCTTCCTGACTATATTAAAAGCATTCTGGTAAAACAGAAAGTGGAATTCGATGAAAGAGAGAATTTCGAAGATTCTATGGCGGAACTTGACGTTCTTTACATGACAAGGGTTCAAAGGGAAAGATTCTTTAACGAGGACGATTACATAAGGCTCAAAGACACCTATGTTTTAAATCCCGAAAAATTGACTCTCGCGAAGGAAAAAATGATAGTGCTCCATCCCCTGCCGCGCGTAAACGAAATATCCGTGGAAATCGACAACGATTACAGGGCGGCGTATTTTAAACAGGCAAAATACGGAATGTATGTAAGAATGGCTCTTCTCGCGTCAATTTTAGGAGCTGATATATGCTGAAAATCGCGGAAATAAAAAACGGAATTGTAATAGACCATATTAAATCCGGGCTTGGTATTCGTATTTTCAACTGGCTTGGGCTTGATAAAGCGTCTTATACTGTCGCTTTGATTCAAAACGCGAATTCAGACAAGCTGGGAAAGAAAGATATAATCAAAATAGACAATCTGATTCAATTTAATCTTGATTTACTTGGTTTGATTGATCCAAACATTACCGTATGCATTATAGAAAATGAAAAAGTAACAAAGAAAATCACTTTACAGCTTCCCTCAAGAGTCGAGAACGTACTTATCTGTAAAAATCCGCGCTGTATAAGTTCCACCGAAAAATATCTTAATCATATTTTCCATTTACAAAACGCGGACATGCGAACATACAGATGTGAATATTGCGACGAAATAATTCTGGCAGGTGAATTCTAAAATGAATATGGATATTCTTTACGAAAGCGTAAGAAAGAACGGTCATGTCTGCGTCGGACTTGATACATGCGCGGATTATGTTCCGCCTCTTGTAAGAAACAGGGTAAACTCAGACGCGGACGCGGTTCTGGCTTTTAATAAAGCGGTGGTTGACGCGACATGGGATATTTGCGCCTGTTATAAAGTTCAAATCGCTTATTACGAGGAAATGGGCGTTGAAGGAATCCGCGCCTACAGCGAAACTTTAAAATGCATACGCGCAAAAGGTTGTCTTGCCATTGCGGATATTAAGCGCGGAGATATTTCAGATACGGCTGTCCGTTACGCGAAAGCGCATTTTTCAGGCGATTTTGAAGCTGATTTTGTAACGCTTTCTCCTTACATGGGTATGGATTCAATTCACCCCTGGCTTGAAGAAGCAAAAAAATCGGATAAGGGCGCCTTTGTTCTTATGCGCACGAGTAACGCCGGTATGCGCGATTTTCAATATTTAAATGTTACAGATATGTCTAAAAGGCTGTATAATGTTGTAGGTGATAATATGGCTTTTCTTTCCGGGCAGAATTGCGGAAGCAACGGCTACGGAATGTTCGGCGTTGTTGTCGGTTGTACGGAAAGAGACGAAGCCGCCATGATAAGAAAAAATTATCCCAATCTTTTTTTTCTTATTCCCGGTTACGGAGCTCAGGGCGGCGGCGCGAATGACGCGGCTATTCTTCTTCGAAATAAAAACGGCGGCGTTGTCAACGCGTCGAGGTCTATTATTACATCGTGGCAGAAACTTGAAGGCGCACAGGGCGCAGACCTTTCTTTTGTTGCGCAGGAATCGCGAAACGCCGTCACAAAAATGCGGGATGAAATATTGGAAGTGTTAAAATGAGCAGTAATTTAATTTCCGAACTTATAAGTAAAAATCTTATAAATGACGAATATTTTACGTTACTTTTCACATGGAAGGGAGCTGTTCCCAAGGCAGGGCAGTTTTTCATGATTAAACCTGTCCGCGGCTCCTGCTTTCTCCCCCGTCCCTTTGCTGTTTTTGATTATTTCCCGGACAATAAAACCGTTAAATTTTTAATATGCAGAAACGGAAAGGGAACAATGGAACTTGGTTTACTTAACCCGGGCGATAATGTTCAGCTGACAGGTCCTATGGGCAACTGCTGGGAGGAATTTCTTCCCAAAGGCGCTTCGTTTAAAGGAAAAGCGGCTCTTGTCGGAGGCAGCGCGGGAGTCGCTCCTCTTGCGGCTTTAGTCTCTCAGAAACCTGACTGCTATTTTCATTTTTTTGCCGGTTTTAAAAAAGGGTTCAGGGAAAAGGAACATGAAAACGCGATAATGGGAGCCGCGGTTAGAGCGCAGAAATTTTCGATTTCAGCGGAAGACGGCGGCAACGCGCTTAACGGAAAAATCGTCGACTTTATTTTTGAGCCTGAAAGTTTCGATGTAATTTTCGGCTGCGGTCCTATGGCTATGCTTAACGCTTTAAGAAAAAAATGCGACGCGAAAAATGTTCCGTGTTTTGTTTCTCTGGAAAGCAGATTCGCCTGCGGAGCCGGAGTCTGCCACGGCTGCACAATTCATACTATCAACGGAAACCGCCGCTGCTGCAAAGACGGTCCGATTTTTCCCGCAGCGGATATTAATTTTAACGAGTGATTATGGGTGAAAATATAAACGAGAATACAATTGATATGTCGGTGAACTTAGCCGGCGTTAAACTTAGAAATCCTGTTATCGCGGCTTCCGGCACTTTCGGAAACGGCAGCGAGTATAACGGAATTATCGATATCTCTCTTTTAGGCGGAATTTGTTCCAAGGGATTAACATTAACGCCGCGTCCCGGTAATAACGGAGTGCGCATTTGGGAAACTCCTTCGGGATTATTAAATTCCATAGGTCTTGAAAATAAGGGCATAACTTATTTTATAGAAAATGAACTTCCGTTTTTAAAACAGACGGGAGCTGCCGTAATCGCAAATCTTTCAGGCGGCGAATCCGCCGAATACGTTAAGGGCGCGAAACTTCTTGATGAATCTTCGGTTGACATGATAGAACTTAATATTTCATGTCCCAATATCAAAGAAGGCGGAATGGCTTTTGGCTTAGATACGGGAACCGCCGCTGCCATTGTATCTGCTGTCAGACGCGCCTGCAAATCAAAACCTCTTATGGTAAAACTTACACCTAACGCGCCTAATTTGAGTTCTGTAGCGAAGTCGTGCGTCAACGCAGGCGCTGACGCTCTTTCTCTTGTAAATACTTTCACCGCGATGGCGATTGATATAAAAAGCAGAAAACCTGTTTTTAATAATACAATAGCGGGACTTTCAGGACCCTGCATTAAGCCCATCGCTCTTCGCATGGTATGGGAATTATTCGACGTTTTGCATGACGCGAAAATGAAAATTCCGATTGTAGGGATAGGCGGCATATCCAACTGCTGCGACGCTCTTGAATATTTAATGGCAGGATCCAGAGCAATTCAGGTAGGCTCCTCTACATTCGCGAATCCCAACGCCATGATTGAAATAATCGAAGGTTTACATAATTACATGACAGATAACAAAATAAATAAAATCAGCGATATATCGATAAAGGGTTAAAAATGGAAAAAATATACGAACTGTTACGCGAAACAGGCGCAATGCTTGAAGGTCACTTTCTTTTAAGTTCGGGAAGACATTCCGATAAATATTTTCAATGCGCGAAACTTTTTCAGTACCCTGAAAAAGCCCGCGCTGCTTTTGAAACCGCGGCTGAAAAAATCCGCGCGCAGATGAAATCGGGAGCTCTTAAAATAGATCTCGTCTGCGGTCCTGCCATGGGCGGAATAATCGCAGCGTACGAAATGGCGCGCCAGCTATGCCTTCCCTGTATTTTTACGGAAAGAGACGACGAAGGAAAAATGACTCTACGCCGCGGTTTTGAATTAAAACAGGGAGAAAAAGTTTTAATTGTCGAGGATGTTGTTACAACAGGCAAATCTTACCTTGAATGCGCAGGCGCATTGGAACAGAAGGGAGCTGTAATTTCCGCTCTCTCCTGCATGGTAGACAGAAGATCCGAAGATGCTCCTGACGCGCCCTACCCTTTTTTCCCTGCGATTAAATTAAAAGCGGAAAACTGGGACTCAGGCGAGTGTGAACTTTGCAAAAAAGGAATTCCCGCCATTAAACCGGGATCAAGAAAAATTTAATATTAAGAATATTTTTCCAGTTGTTTAATCAAGCTCGACATATCCTTCGCAATAGGAGCTGTTAAAATTTCCGCCGAAGGCAGAGTAATTTCAAGCGCGTGAAGAGCGAGTCTTGAAAGCAAGGGACGCTCTTCATGAGGGTCTCCCCTGTAGGCGCGTTTAAACGATGACAATTTCACGGGAGAAAATTTACCGTACAGTTCATCGCAGACTACAGGATGTCCTAAAGCGCTGACGTGAACCCTTATCTGATGTATTCGCCCTGTTTTAGGACGCGCTTCCAGTATCGAATAATTTCCCGCGCTGAATATTAAATTAAAATCTGTTACAGATTCTTTTCCTTTGTATTTATCTATGATCGTCATGTGCTTTTTGTTGCCGTTGGGAACAAGTTTTAAATCGCAGCTAGTCTCTTTCCACGAAGGTCTTCCGTGAACAATCAGCATATAACGCTTTAACACTTCTCTTTTTTCGAAAGCAATAGAAAGACTTCTGTGCTTTTCCTTATCTTTCGCGAAGATCACTAAGCCCGATGTTTCTTTATCTATTCTGTGAACCGTATATATTTTTGGAATTTTAAGATCATGCTCAAGAAGTTTATCAAGTCTTTCTTTTGATTCGTCCCATCTGTCGCCGCCTACGGACAAACCTGAAGCTTTGTTGACTGCAATTAAACTTTCATCGCTGTGAATAATCGCGTAGGATGCGTTTTTTTTCACTTCTTAAAATCGACTTTAGGAATAACAGGCGCCGATTTTGAAGCTGCTTCGTTTTCGGCTTTTATCGCATCGAATACTTCCTGTCTGAAAACCTTTACTTTTTTCGGAGCGTCTATTCCTATGCGAATCTGATCTCCCCTGATTTCGATAATAGAAACGGTAATATCGTCTCCAATAACGACTTTTTCATCTACTTTTCTTGAAAGTATCAGCATTTTATTACCCTTTCACGTTTAGTTCAGCAAGGATATCATGTCTTGTCTTCCATTTCATGTCAGAAAGAATCGCCTGTTTCGCTGTCATGTTTTTATCGTTTATAACGATGGGACCCTGCAGATTGGCGGTCATCGGACTTCCGTCAGGTGGAATTGTCACAATAACGTAGATTACAAGGTGCTCAGGCGCCGTTATTCCGATTTCGGCAAGTTCTTCATCCGTTATATTCGCCTCATAATCTTTTCTGAAAAGAAAGGGATCGATTAAAACAAAGGCGATTTCTTTTTCGTCAATGGACTGAAGCCAGTAAAAAGGTTGGTGTTCCTCGTCCGCGAGTAAAACGTAATTATTGTAATCCTCAAATCCGAAAAGACCCTGCGGAATTTTTACTTTAAATTTTTCATCAACATCAATTAAACCAAATGCCTTGGTATCTACGTTCATTTTATCTCCTCGTAATTTTGCGTAACTAGCGCAGGAAATTTAAAAGTGACTGCGGTAAAAGTTTTGCCGCGGACGCTAAAATCGCCTGATGCGCGTTCTGAGCCATCTTTAAATCGGTAATCGCCGTAGCCATATCAATGCCTGCTTCCCTGTCGTACATTCTTGTAACGTTTGGAATTTGCGCGTTTATGCGATTCCACGCGGCTTCAGCTCTTTCATAACGGCTGCTGACATCCGCAAGCCTGTATGCAATATTATTAATCGAAAGGTCCATTCCTGCAATACCCTGACTGCCTATAAAATCCTGATCACCTCTCAGCATTCCGTCTCTCAGGCGGATTGCCATATCAAATATGGAGCCTCCAGCCACTCTCGCGCTTTCGCTCCAATTGGGAGCGTTATTTGTCATATTACCGGATATTATTCCAAGATCGCGTAACACTGTCGCTCCGCCAACCTTGTCTTCCGCTCTTATTAAATGCGCGTTGGTTCCTTCGAGAACAAGCCCTCTTGAATCTATATCAATGCTCGCTTTTACCGGAGCCGCGGAATCGTTTATTTTCGCAACGATTGCGGGAAGCGTGTCGCCTATCGCAACAGGAATTTCAACGCCGTCTATGAAGAACGCTCCGTTTTCCTGCACCCTGTAATCAGTCGCGTCCACAGATGAAAAAATCGACATTTTTTCCGCCCAGAACGCTTCTCCTCCGGGGATGTCTAATTCAATAAACATATTGTCGCCGATTTCAACTTGTCTTGAAGCGCCTGCTCCTCTGTATTCAACGCGGGTTATTAATGTTTCTGGACCGCCTTCCACGGTTCCTTCAACAATTCTGAAAGGCTGAGTAAAAACTTTGTCGCCTGAAAATGTCATCTTTGTATCGGGACCTAAAACATTAGAAAGAGAAACAAGTTCTTTTAAAAGTTCGTTTACTTCAACAGCCATGATTTTTAATTCGTCAGGCGAGTTTACGCCGTTAGCTCCGCCTACAGCCAATTCCCTCATTCTGTGAAGAATCGACATCGTGGAAGAAAGATAATCGTGGGTGTTATTAAAATTATCTTTCGCGTATAGAGTATTTTCCTCGAAGCGGTTTAAACGGGTAAGATATGAATCGTATCTTACCGAATGAGAAGCCGCAATCGGATCGTCTCTTAAGCTTTGTAATTTTGTCTGCGAGTTCATTCTGTTTAAAATGCCTGATATTCTATCGTCGGCTCTCCGCATACTGTACTGCGCGTCCGCTACCGGCATATTAGTTGATACTCTGTTCATAATTTACTCCTTCCTCATTGCTGCGGTCTTGGCCGGTTTTACGGCTTATATATCCTTTAAACTCCCATGCGGTTGATCAAAGTGTCAAGCATGGAATTAACTGTTGTAATGAAACGCGCTGACGCTTCATATCCTTTCTGAAATTTAATCATGTTTGATAATTCTTCATCAATATGCACGCCTGAAATTGATTCTCTTAAATCTCTTAAATATTTCATCAGGTGGTTTTCTGTGGCAAGCGCTCTTCCCGACTGTTCTCCCAAAAGACCTATATTGCCGACAGTGTTCGCGAAATAATCGTCAAATGTCGCGTGACGCCCAACCATTACCATATTATTCCTGATTGAAGCTATAGCTGCAGCCGCATCCCCGTTTCCGGGATTTGCGGCTCTTCCGTTCTCGCCGAAACCTGCCGCAACAGAAGATGAATCTCTTAATAAATCGGGATTTACCTTTATCCATCCCGAAGGATGAGCGATTGGAGCTACAGAATAGTCTTCGGCGCCGGCGCGTAAGGCAGTTACAGCGTCAGCCTGCTCCCATGTGAACGCGCCTTCAGCGCCTGAGCCGTTTAAAATGCCTGCGTAACCTGTAAGGAAAAAACCTGAATCTTCGATATGTCGTATAACAAAATCAGGATTCACTCTCTGACCGTCTACAAGTTCCGCAGGAGTGCCTTTGAGCTGAAGCTGTCCGTCCCTGTTAAGGCGCGCTACAACTTCCGCGCCTGAATTGTTTATGCGCGTAACAATGTCGCTTACCGTATCAGATGAATAATAAGGAACTTCTATCTGTCTATTTGAACCGGAAAGCGTAATCGTTCCTTCAAAACCCGGCTGCGCCTGAGGCTCAAGCCTGTTTTGTCCGTTGATTCTGTAAACATAAGTTGAATCCAAAACGCCGTCGCCTGAGCGATCGTAATTTCCGTTTACATTTGTAACATAGGGATATTCAGAAAAGAAATTCATTCCTGTTCTTCCGTTCGCGCCGTAACCGCCTCTGTGAACCTCGTTTACAAGGTCTGTAAAGTTCATTGTCATGTTATCGAGATTCTGAATTTCATTTTCGATTGTAACGTCGCGAAGTTCAAAAAGAGATGCAAGTGAGCCTCTCTGGAAAGTCATTCTGCTTTCAGTGTCTCTCCAGTAAACAAAGGCGAAACTTTCAGCGTCCTGATCTTTTCTTAAATCAAACTGCCTTCCATTCTGCCCCTGAACCAGAATATGACCTGCCGTGTGAATCATAAACTCATCAGGGTCTTTTTGCGTAACTGTAATGTCGATTATTCCCGATAACTCGTCAACTAACAAATCTCGTCTATCCATTAAATCGTTGGGATTATCTTTCATCGCTTTAATGCGCTGAATATCGCCGTTAAGAGCTGCTATCTGCCTTGATAATTCGTTTACTCTCGAGACATTAATTTCAATTTCTTCGTTTGCCTGAATCTGCAAAGTTGAAAGCCCGTGAAAGTGTCCGTTTATTCCGTCGATTAATGTTTTACCTCTGTTTAATACCGCAACCCTGTGCTCATTATCCGCGGCGTTCTGCGACAATTCCTGCCACGCGTCCCAGAAAGTATCCATTTTGCTTCTGATCGAATTAAAACCTGTTTCCATGTATAGGTGTTCCATGTCGCGTATATAATTATCGCGCACAGTCCAGTATCCTTCGCCTGAAGCCTGCATTATGATCCGCCGATCCAATAACTGATCGCGCACTCGCTCAATTCTCTCTACGATTGCGCCCTGACCTAACTGCCCTGGCGTTTCTGCGCGGTTAAGAGCAGGAAGATAAATCGGCTCCATAGCGGTAAACTCAACCCTCTGGCGTGAGTACCCTTTAGCGTCCATATTGTTAATGTTATGACCTATTGTATTAAGCGCTGTCTGGTGAGCCTGAACGCCTCTTTTTCCTATTTCCAATCCCATGAATGTCGATGTCATTTTCTACTCCTTAACTGTTAAAAACTTCGGTTTAAAACCATACTGCGCATGTCGTTTGAAAAATGCGTTCCAGTCTTTGTGTACATTTTTCCTCCGCGCTCGGGGAACGCCAGATCAAAAAACTCCTGAAGGGTTGATTTAACCCCTGCGATATATGTCATAAGCGCGTCATTTGCCATGTGCAGTTTTATGGATTCCACTTTCAAACTGCGGTAAATTTCGTTTAAATCTTCTCTTTGTTTGAGCGGTAAAAGCGAAACCAGCTCTAAAAACTGCCCCTTATCGTCCAGATTTTCGCAAAAAGTTCTCTCATGAACGAGGGCTTTAAAAACCACAAATAATTGCTCTCTTTCGCCTTCCAGAGAGACCATTTTATTCTCTATGGCGTTCATGGCGTTCAAATGAGCGTCAAAATCAGTCCATTCCCGCTCTGTAACCGCCTTTCGTATCTTTTCCTGTATTAGAAACGCGTTTTGAATCAGCTCGCATTCCTGAAGAAGGATATCTCTGCATTTTTCATAGATCATGATAACCTCAATTTAGTACGGATGAAGTCCGCACGGTAAAATCGAAAATGAAACGGAGTTTCAAAATAACCTCGATTCATTATTATTCCTCTCTTTATATGTCGGTTTTTAAAAGCTGGCGGTTAAGGGTTATTATCGAAACTTTAATTTTAATTATTGAGGGTTTTTGCTTGGAATTCCTTGTTTAATCGTTCATTTGGCGGGTTTACAGGCTTGAAAATGCGTTTTTATAAATTCCCTTAGCTCTTCAAAATTAACCGCGCCGTTTAAATATCTTGATTTTATCAGGACCAGCCTGTGTTCTGAAATAAATATATAAATCGTGTCTTTATCGTGTTTAATTTTATTAACCTTATCTTTTATTATTTTTACGGTTGCGCTTGAAGATGACATTACAATTTCGGTTTCATTTACGGTAAAGGTTTGCTCTTCCTGCATTATTTTATCTTTTTCATAGAATCTCTTATAAATCAGCTTGGGTTTATTCGATAAAAATACAAATAACGCGATAAAAATAAGAATAGGCAGGATATCTTCAAAAAAATCTATCTTTTTATAATTAATCGCGTTAAAAACTATGAATACGATAAAGACCGCAAGACTTATATACAGAAAAACGGAAAATTTACCTTTTAAAAAGATCTCTTTGGAATAAAAATTATTCATTTGAGTAAAATCGTCTAATGTAATTGTGCCTGTAAATTTATATTCCATAACAGTATGTACATATTACGTTTACTTTAAACTGTTGTCAAGTTAATATTTTTTGTGATTATAAGAATGTTTTTATCATTAACGCGGATATAGTCGATTTTATCCATAATTGTTTTAACCATGTGCACGCCAAGCCCGCCAATTTCACGATCCGCGATGGGTTTGTCAAAATCGGGAACAGGCGTTTCAAGCGGATTATATGGTTTTCCGGTGTCTTCAAATCTTATTTTGATTCCGTGATTTATCATGGAGCTGTTAGTTGAAATTATAATCTGATCCGGTTTATGCGTAGAATCATAAGCGTATTTTACGATGTTGGTAAAAACTTCTTCCGAGGCGATTTCAATTTTATTTATTTCTTCTTTTGTGAAGTCGTTTTGTAAAAGTTCATCTTCCAAAAAGGCGATTAATACCGGAAGATTTTCAAGTTTCGCGTTTAATGTAATATTTTTGCCTGTTACCCCTGAATTTTTTCCGATTGATAAAGACAGCATCGCAATGTCGTCCGCCTGCTCCGCTCCTGCACAAAAAATATCAACTTCGTCTTTAACCGCGTGTAACAAATCATGAGGGGATGCTTTCCTGTAATTATTAAGCGCGTCTTTTAATCTTTGCTCTCCGAATAATTCCTTGCCGCTGTTCATCGCTTCTGTAACGCCGTCTGTGTAAAGATAAATCGCGTCCCCGTCTTCAAGGAATATTTCTTCCTCGTTGTATTTCGCGTCTTCTTTAATTGCAAGAACAATGCATGGGTTTGTTTTTAAATATTCAAAGGAGCCGTCTTTCTTTTTTAAAAGCGGCGGGTTGTGTCCTGCGTTCACATAAGTAAATTTTCCGGTGCGAATATTGTAAATACCCATAAAAGCGGTTACGAAAATGCAGGCATCGTTATTTTTACAGAGTTTTTTATTAACGGATTCAAACGCGGTTTTCGGGCTTCTTGTGTTAGAAAAATTATTAATAAGAGTTTTAGCGTTCACCATAAAAAGCGAAGCAGGAATTCCTTTCCCGGACACATCCGCGATTAAAATCGCAAGATTGTCGTTATCCAAAAAATAAAAATCATAAAAATCGCCTCCCACTTCCCTTGCCGGAATCATTGTCGCGTAAATATCAAACTCATCGCGCTCGGGAAAAGCGGGAAAAGAGCTGGGAAGCATGCTTGCCTGAATTTCCTTCGCAACGGAAAGTTCCGTATTGATCCTCTTTTTTTCCTCGCGTTCATGCGCGTTCTCTTCTATCGATTTTTTTAAATCGCTGGTCATTTTATTGAATGTTTTTGCAAGCTGACCTAACTCGTCTTTTGAATTGATATCGATATGCATATCAAGATTACCGAGTTCAATCTGTGAAATATCGTTTGTCAGGTGTTTTAACGGCGTGTTAATGAATCTGGATATTAAAACGTAGGCGATAGCCAGCATGGCGACAAATGACAATTCGATAATAACGGAAAAAATGCTGTTATGCCTTTCCACTTCGGCAAAAATTTCTTTTTCAGGGATTTGAATCGATAACAGCCAGCCGTTATTCATAAAGCGTCCGAAACGCATATAGTCAATTCCGTTATGGTGAAAATAATCCGAATGAATGTCCCAGGGAATATCGCTGATTGAATCTCCTACAAAACTTTCTGTTTTCGCGCTTGAAATAATATAATCTTTTTCGGGAACGCATAAAAGCACAAAACTGTTTTCTGTCGGAATTATATCCAGCAATTGCTTTATTACTTCTTCTATTTCCCAATCAACAGTTGTAACGCCTATTAATACGCCGTCTTCAAAAATACCGGCGCCCGCTGTCGTCATTAAACTGAATGAACCTGAATCGTCAACATAAGGTTTAGTCCAAATAACCTGATTCGGTTTATTAATCTCAACGCTTAATTCATTATACCAGTTTCTTCTGTGATAATCGTATTCGTCCATATTGAACGCGTTATCAATTCGTATTTCACCTGTTGTTTTATCGATAAAAGCGTAGGAACTTACGCGCAATTTTTCTTTATTGAAAATGTATGGAGCGAACCAAAAACCGCCGCCGACAGCGCTCGGAAGGCTTACAAGCCCCATTCTTGTAAATGTCTCTGCGAATTCTTCCGAATTAAGATTGTAACTTAAAAGACCGCCTATAGAATAAAAAAGCGCTCCGCGTTCTATCTCCGCTATTATTTTATTAACTTTCTCGGTTTCAAATTCCAGCGTTTTATTTATATTTTCAAGCTTCAGCTGTTTGTAATTAACCGTTGTCGCCAATGAGTAGAAAATAAAAGCTGTGCCGATTAACGACAAAAAGACAAGAACAATGACAATTATTTTTGTTCTGATCGAATAAATTGTCATACTTAATAAGTAACGAGCATTTCCTGAAGCGCGACCATACCTAACACATTTTTTACGATTTCCGAAGGACGTTCAATGTTAAAGGTACCGGATTCTTCGAATGCCTGTTTATAAATTTTTAATATAACTCTAATCCCGATTGAACTGAGATACTCTACCTGAGACATATTTAAAACTATAGTTTTATGCCCGTTTCTTAACGCTTCTTCCAGTTTTGATAAAAGAGAATCCGCGCTGTTACCGTCTATTCTTCCCTTGGCGGATACTTTGCATATACCGTTGCCTATCTCCTGAGTCAGTTCAAGAGTTTCATCTGTCATTTTTTCACCTCTATCATGATATTTTAACATATTTTCAACGTAAATTCAATTAATCTTGTGTTTTTCAATCCTTTTTTTAATAATATATTGAAAATTAGGGAGAAATTATTATAGAAACGATGACTTTGAATGAAAAATTACCTATTTAATATACGTTTTCTATTGGAACATATCCTGTTTTAAAAATTAATGTTTGACCTTGCTCAGATAGAATCCAATTAGTAAAAGATTCGATATTCTCATTTTTTTTNTCAATATATATTGCATAAAAATTTCCGGAAAATGGATAAGTATTATTNTGTATTGTTTCTCTTGAAGGATAAATTCCATTAATAGATAATAGTTTTATTTGATCATTTTTAATCATTTCTGTCGCANAANATAAAAATGAATANCCTATTGCATTTGAAAAATTTCTATAATCAGCAACTTGATTAATTATTCCCAGCATATCACCTTGTACATTTTCTCTTCGTGGATTTTTCAATGGAATTCCCATTATTTTCTCAAACATTGTTTGACTTCCTGAATTTTTTTCTCTTTGAAAAGCAATAATCTTTTCATTTCTTCCANTNAATATTTTCCAGTTCCTAATTTTTCCAGTATATATTCCACGAATGTTGTCTATAGATATATCATTTACAGTATTTTCATAATTAACAAAAAATACAAAAGCCTCTCTGCCTATAGGGATTAACTTTAATTTTAAACCCATTTCATTAAATTGTTCTATTTGTGAATCTGACGGTTCTGCACAAAAAATTATATCTACTCT